>Ga0326727_10002717_pt1 | contig 59112 bp, 49 predicted proteins | sample MB2enrmetagenome_FD_207643 | JGI IMG/M metagenome (GOLD analysis project Ga0326727, IMG submission 207643) | Lab enriched peat soil microbial communities from McLean, Ithaca, NY, United States - MB29MY | ecosystem: Environmental > Terrestrial > Soil > Wetlands > Peat | place: USA: New York... | reverse complement strand
TGGTTTATTTCAAGCGAGGACAAACTTGGACATCAGGACCAAGTTCATCCCGGCTAAGGCTTGTCTAAACAACACAAGCAATCGGGCGATAACGGGCGCCCTCCCCTTTGGCATGTAACCTCGGGGATACTCGTGCGATTCGCACGTTGCGCGAGGCGTTCAGGTCGCTGTCCATGACTTTTTTGCAGAATTTGTTCGTGCACGAGAACGTTTTCCCCTTCCGGATCCCGGTGGTGTTGCACGCGCTGCATCGTTTCGACGTGCCACGGGCATCGACGAGCTCCACGGCGATGCCCGTAAGGCGGGCGAGCAACGTGGCGCGTGCCTGGACCTGCGAGAAAAACCAGTGCACCTGCCACGATGCCAGCCACGCGCCCGACACCCGCTTGGCCCCGTGGCTCGACCACGACAGGTCCTCGAACCGCAGCACCTGCACGTGGTAATACTTGCACGCGGCAACGATGCGCGTCGCCACTTGGCGGGCGATCTCCTCGTGCAGGTGGCGCATCTTCCTCCAGCAGCGCTGCCACTCGCGCCGTGCCATGAAATATTTCCACGCGTGCCCGTGGTTCCCACGATATCGCCGGCGAAGCAGGGCTTTCCTCCGCTGCAATGCACGGGCTTGCTCCGCCAGGGCAATCAACTCCCGCTTCAAATTCGGCGCGGGTGACATATCCTTTCCCAGGAACCACGCGTCCTTCCTCCCCGCGAGTTGGGCTTGATCGATGCAGAACCGGGCGATCTCCGGATGCGCCTTGTCCACGGGCTCCCACGAGCCGTCCCCGGACCCGGACTGCTGGCATTCGCCGATCGACTGCCACGCAAGGTGCTTGAGCCCGAGATCCACGCCACCGACGACGACCCGGGCCGGCCCGCAGCTCGTGCCACCATCCAAGCTGCCCGGGAAAGGGTCGACCGTGCATTCCTTCTCGAAAGGCAGGTGCAACAGCAACCCACCTCCTGGCTTGCGGGTGATCGTGCCCCGCGCGGGCAAGAAGCCCCGGGCGAGCAGGGCATCGATGCGGTCGAGCCCGCGAAGCGTGAAAACGTGGATCTTGCGTGGTTCGAGCGAGAACCGCACCGTCGCGGCATCCACGCGCCCGGTCGCGTCGTTCGCCGTGATATCGAGACGGTACACCTGACCATCATCGATGGCGAGAGCGATCGCTTGCCTCGTGCATCGCGGCAGGCACACGTGCCGTTCTGGCACCTTGGCGATATCATCGAGCACGCCTTCCACGACCGGGGCGAGGACATTCCACAACGCCGTGCCGGCGTGGTTCCGGGCACTCGCCATCGCCCGGTCACGCAGGACGCGTGCCGGGTCGAGGGATCCCGCACCCGCAACGGCCACGCGTGGAGGAAGGCGAACCGAGAACATCGCCGAGAGGGCCTCGTCCACGGTCATGGCCGCCAGCACGTCCCGCACCGCGCCCGACGCGATCGCCGCCACGTCGATGTTCCGGGCACGGGACTCCAGTTCCGGTAGCAAAGCATCCCGCCACGAACGACGGGCTTCCTGCCAGCAGCAGGATGCCTCGCCACCCAGGATTGCATCGACCAGCACGTCGAGGCGATGCCTGCCAGCAGGTGCCCCGCGCCCGCGCGTGCGGTCCTTCACGCGGCGCGTGAGCTGCACGGAGGCCGCGCGCACGATGGTACCTGGGAGATCGTCCATACCACCGCGCAACTCGGCGGCAACGGCATCGGCGATGCTGCCCGGTGCACGCGCGAAGGCCTCGATGGCCCCTGCAACGGCCGCAGCGTTCGATGCCTGCAAGGTCGCACGGAGCAGGTGCCGGGCGTGGCGGGCCATGTTCGACAGGTAAACGGTTGACAGGCAGCCGCCTGGCAGGCCCGCGTGCTTCAAGGCCTCGCGGGCCGTGTCCAAGAACTCCTTTCCGGGAAAACATCGTTCATGAACGTGGACCAACGACAACGACATGCCCTGCATGGCCGACACGATGGCCGGGATAACCTTGCACCGTCGCTGGTGCTCCTGCAAGGCAAAATACGCGACGTGCGAGGCACACCGCCACGTGCGTTCCCTGAGACGTGTTCCTTCAAGAACCGGGTCCAGCCAAGGCACTTCCCGGGCGGCGTCATAGAACCGCTTCACCGCCACGAGGGTCGTCCCTTCCAGCAACGCGGGATCGAGCGCTGCTCCGGCCTTGATGAAGGCATTGGTGGCGACCATCACCCGGTCAAGCACCGCTGGAGAGATGATGTCGTTCCGCGTTGCTGGCACCATGCCAAACGTCCGGGTGAGTGCGATGGTCTCGGTCGCCACGTCGTCCACGTCCAGGCGCACACCCGCGTTTTCCGCGGGCCGGTGCGCGTCGTCCTCGATACATGCCCCGGCCTTGTTAATGTCGGGAGGAGCACGGAATTTCTGATCGAGGCAACGTGTCACGGGTGGCTTCGACGAGCGCGGCCTCGATCGCTTCCGAAACTGCCTTGGCAACTGCCAGCGCGCACGGTTCCACCTTCGCGGCCGCGCGCGGCGCACGTTTCCCGTGCATGCCCCGCAGGCCGTGCACGCGGCCGGAGAAGGAAGTCACGATGGCGATAAGGTCCTCGACCAGCTCGTCCTGGGCGGACCGCGTCGCCGGCTGCCGGACCACGACGATCGACGCGCCGTGGCTCGCGAAATAACGTCGCATGTACTCGAAGCCGAACCGGGTGAGCCGGTCCTTGAACGAGACGACGATGGTGCGAATCCGCCCGGCCTCCACCTGCTTGCAGAGCCGGGCCAGGCCCGGGCGCGTGGCATTCAACCTGCTGCCGACGTCCGTGAACACCACGGGTGTCCCGAGCCCGGCCTTCGCATGATGCCGCGTGGCCGTCGCCACCTGCCGGTCGAGGTCTCCCTTTGCCTTTTGCTCGTGTGACGACACGCGGCAATACACGGCGGTGCCTGGTGGGTGCGCGGCCTCGTCGCGATCTGGTGACCTTGATGCCCGGCATTCGATGGCCGCCAAGGCTATCCGCCGGTGCCCGCCAAGCGTCCGGGTGCAGGCGATGCTTCCCGCCGCATCCCATCGCCGGATGGTGCGGGTGCACACGCCTAACATGGATGCAGCGATGCTAATCCTCACGGATGTTGTCATTATACCGTGTTTCATCCAGACGGCGCCTTTGAACCGTGATATCATCCGTACCATGTCCAACTTCGTGCAAGTTAAAATGAACTGTTTAATAACCCTCGAAGGGGCCTTGCGAGAAAATTAACAAGTGGTTTACCTACTTGGTTTATCTCTCTCCAGCAATGAACGGGGAAAGCTTATTCTGGTGTGGACGAAACCTCCAGATTTAATTCGACATTCGATCATACTACTATAGGTGAGATTATGATCGACACTGGCTGGATGGAGGAGGTCCTTCGCCTGCGACACGAGCTGGCCAAAGCCATGGCCCTGAAAGACCGGATAACCGAACTCGAAATGGAATTGCAGGATGAGCGTGCGTTATCTTGGCGGCTAGCCGAGGATATGGAGTTATTGAAAGAAAGGAGCCTCCTAAACGATCTTTGCAACGAGCGTCTGAAGGCGTGGGAACTCGCTGAGCAACTTGACTACTTCCGGTACACTCTGCAGCATATTATGGGCTCGGGTATTTGACAAATCTCAGGGAACGGATAAAGGAATTGGAAGTGAATCTTGCGGAGGATATCGAACAAGTATTTACCGTTAATCCCGAGAAGGCCCCGGCTTGGGTCGGGGATGAATCGGGCGTAAAAACCTATTTTTCAAAAACAGAAGAAAGGGTCGATGGAACAAGAATCTGCGCCTTTCTCGGCGTGGTAATTCAATTCAAGGGGACAGTGGGGGCATTTTCAAGTCAGATTATCCGAATTGCGGCATCGAGGTGCAAGCAAAGGCTTAATTAGCTATAAAAACAAGAAGTGATGACATATCATTCGTCGTTACAGCGAGACACAGGATCTGAATACTATGATAACACCTGAACATCCACGAAACGCAACACGATTAATATACATTTATTCGATTCCGCGCATCGGATCGTCGTTACTCTTGGGGATCGTTGGTCTCGGCGTCGCGGAGTTATACATAATCGGATACAACCTGCCTGGCTTCTGGGGTTTCTTCCCCGTTGCGATGGGATATCTTGCCATTGCATTTTCGCAATTCTTCTTTGGATGGATAAGTGACAAGTGGTATACTCGGTTGGGTAGACGCAAACCGTGGATCCTTTTACTGGCGCCGTTATCGTTTGTTTCCTTCATCTGCTTGTTCTTGCCTGACTTGTTCTTGCATAACCCGAGCCAATCAACCGTGATCGCCTGGTTAATCTTGTGGGATATCATGTTCGAAGTTGCCTATGCAGTGTCCACACCCTATGGAGCTTGGATGGCAGAAGAGTTCACGCTGGACGAACGACCAAGAGTCTCCCAGATTACTAACACGTTTAATTTCATCGGTTATGGCATCATGGCGGTGTTTACCTTGGTTGTTTTGACGAACTTCTCGACGCAATTGTCGCAACATCCCGGCGTGTTACCTCCCGTTTACGTTTGGTCTTGCTTCATCTTCGGGCTCATTTTCTTCGTGAGCTATTACGTGTGTGCCTTGGTCATGCCGACCGAAGCCCCGCCAAAAACCAAGCCAGACTTGAGAAAGAATTTGAGGAACATCGTCGAGAACAAGAATTACATGCACGTCGTGATCATGCAAGGATTTGCGAGCTTGACATGGATAGCCGCTACTGGTGTCATGTTACTATATACACAAAAAGTGCTGGGATTCGGCCTGTTCGATTACATCCTCGCGGGACTCACGCTCTTGTTCGGAATCTTTATCTTTCTCTACGTGTGGAGGGTTATTGTCGCGAAATGGGGAAAGACGAAAACGCTCTTGGTCGTTTTCGTGCTAGCCATGTGTGTCATGTCATGCTCCTTGCTCGGGTTTGTACCCTTTCCATCAACAATGGTTTTCGGCATCCTTTTCATCGGCGGCACAGCCGTATTCCTTGCCGGGTGGTACTTGCTCAGCTCTATATGGTATGCTGATCTCGCGCAAGACGATGCCCAGAAAACCGGCGAGATGAAAGCCGGGCTCTATGCGGGTTTTCCGAGCATTCTCTTGAACATCTTCCAGGCATTGGGTACGTTCATTCTTGCGCTCTTGGTGACGTTGCCCAATTTTACTGTCGTTACTGCGACATATTCTCACACATTTTCAATCGGTTATGTCGTGTATGGTCCAATATTCGCGGCCTGCCTGCTGCTAACGTATTTTTACACGCGAAATATCTCCAAGGTCCAATTGGACGTTGCAAAACAAGAACTCACTCACGAAGAACCGGTTAAGGATGATCCGTAGAAGGCCTGAAAATTTCCTTTTTTTACGATCACTATCGTGAATTCAATCGCCGGACCTGCCATCATCCCTGTACAGGCGGCCATACACGTCGCAAACGACGCCCGAAAGAAAGTTCTGGTACCGGCGATGCCTGATTTTTTCGGTATGAATGTCTTCGTTATCTTGGGTGGCTCGCATTGCTTTTTTCTCGATTACATCGTCCGGCTTGTGTGCCATTGGCCCCGCTTTTTGCGCGAACTTGATCTCTGGCTCCTCCACATGAAATGTCTCCGTGATGCTCACTTCCTTTCCGCTCTTCCAACCAAACATATGCGCATAAAGCTAAGTATGAGAATGTTTCCAACAAGGGATAGACAAAGTGATCACGGATGGGTCTTGGCAAGTATGTTCCTAGATGGCAAGGAAACTCGTAAGTTAAAAGCGGGCAGGTAGAATAACGGATCGGAAATGCATAAGATCAATGGGCTTTACCGCACCTTGATGTTTGTCATTTTTTCTTCCAAAAGAGGTCCTTTATATTCGCTCCAAGGATAGTTGAAAAAAAATTTTTCACGCGAATCGGTAGCCCGTGGCCTCGTCATCCTCGAGAAGCAATCATTGTCGCCGTGACCGAAGCTGGTTGTATCGTGCAATATCTTGAGAGGGCCGTTCCATGCCACTCTTTCTTTCGTTATTTCAGTCCCGGTGAAAACTTTTTAGTGAAATTGATTTAACCAGCTAATATTCTAATAACAGATTTTTGCATTTGGGAAAATCGGATTGAAACCGAAGCAATTGTCAATCATACCCAATTTGAAAGGGTGGGCATCAGAAAGATTCATTTTTACCGGCATTGAATCGTAGTCTCTCACGATTCTAACAATGTAGAAGAAATTGATTTATAGGCCTTGCACGGTTTTTTTCTCTTAACACGAAACCAGCCAATCACCTTTTGAATTTGAATATTGCTGGTTTTGAATATGAACTAGACTCTACTGTCCAAAATGACAGCATATTACTATCAACTTGGCCAACACATAGTGTCATCACAAGTAAACTTGAAAAAAGTTGAACTCAACAATGCCACGAAAACCTGATGACATCGACGCGGCCGTTGTCACGACCGGTCCGAAGGAGTATAAGAAGGACGAAATCTTGGAATGCGTGAATGTTCATAAAACATATTTGCTTGGTGCGAATGCTGTTGCCGCTTTGCGAGGTATCGATCTCACCGTCAAGCGGTACGATTTTCTCACGGTCATGGGGCCCTCGGGATGCGGGAAAACGACCCTGCTCAACCTGTTAGGGGGTCTTGATTATCCAACCCGGGGCAAGATATTCCTCGAGGGTCGAGACCTGTCCAAGTTTTCCGACAACGAGCTCGCCGACCTGCGCCGCGATCGCATCGGGTACGTGTTTCAGTTTTACAATCTCCTGCCGCTCATGAGCGCGCTCGAAAACATCATGATTCCTCTTCACTTCCAAGGCGTCCTGAGCACGCAACAGAAGCGGGATCGCGCCATGAGCCTTCTGGCCTTGGTCGGCCTCGCCGACCGGGCCAAGCACACGCCATCGGAACTATCGGGCGGCGAGCAGCAGCGGGTGGCCATTGCCAGGGCCCTCGCCAACAACCCTGCCTTGGTCCTTCTTGACGAGCCGACAGGCGACTTGGACTCGAACACGAGCCGGGAGATCCTCGAGCTGCTGCGCGATCTCAATGACAAAGGGGCCACGTTCGTCGCATCGACACACGACAAGCGGGTGCCGCTGTTTGCCAAGCGGAACTTGGACATCTTGGACGGGCGCCTCATCCGCGAGAAAACAATCGTGGATGGCGAGGTCACCTCCGAGCACGAGATCGTCGACAAGAACTTGGACCTCGACCTCGAAGCCCAGATCGAGCTGATCAAGTCGCGCGTCAAGCTGCACCGATCGCAAGTCAACAAGGTTAAGGTGGAAAATGTCCGCCTTGCAAATTACTCTGGGATGACAGGAACGATGTCCGACGCCGATTTCAGGCCGCGGCCACGCGGTGGGGGCAACGTGGAGACGGCTCAGCCGGAAGGAGACACCGATCAAGATCTCGAAAATGCGTACACGGAGATCGAAAACATCACGCGTATCTTCCGCAAGATCACGCTTGACAAGCTCCAGAACAAGCTCGCAATGCCTAACATCAAGACATCCATCAGCGACCTCCTCGTGAACATGATCAAGGACAACATCATCAACGGTTACTTCGATGGAGACGTGTTCGTTCGCGAGATGGCGGCGGAAAGCTAGGCCTTTCCCCTTCACGCGATCTCATGTATCTCCAGAGAGGTGATATGAAATTTCAATGAACTGGACGTTTGCCTTCCGTGATCTCGGCAAGCAAAAAACAAGAGTTACTTTTGCTGTATGTGGTATTGCGATAAGCATTTTTCTTCTGACCGTGATCGGGGTCCTTGGGGATTCGGTGTCATATGCATACGTTAATTATTCAACCCAATCGGCTGGAGCGATGGACTACACGCTCACTGGTGGTTCTATCAATTACACGTATGTCGAACAAACCTTATCCTCGAACACGTATCTGAATCAAGTCATCGCAGAATACCTCCCACGTTCCTTTGCAGATTCCAGCAGGTTTGACCAGAAGGTCATCTATAACCCGATCGACCGTGAGGCGGCAAACGTCTCGTTCATCGGGGTAAATTTCACGGCAGAGGCCCAAAATTCCATCAGCGGGGACCAGGGCCCGTTTCTTAACAATGGCACGGGCACGCCGTTCAACAAGACGGTCGGTGTGAGCCAGATCGTGGTAACGACCGACTTGGCTTCGAGCTTGAACATAACGGTTAATCAATCGATCACGTTTTCTGATGTGCAGTACAGCAACCCTGGTTATGCAGTGACATCAAATTGGACTCAGTCCTACATGGTCGTTGGCATCGTAAATCTCAATGACAAGTTCGATAGTACCGTGGATCTTGCCGCGTTCGTCGACCTTGCCGTGTGGAACAATCACTATTCAAACCTCAGCGAGGCTTGCAACGTTCTCGTTATCAATCTGAAGAATCCAAAAAATTATTACAACACGGAGAACATTCCAGGCACTATCCTCAAGCTACGACAAGTTGCCGAGAGAATGCAGAATGTTCTCGGTTTCTACAACACGCAATTTAACCAGAATTCCACTGGTCAGGCACCGTTGCTAAGCATCGGGATGCCCCGCGCGTCAATTCTCGATGAGGCACAATTTCTCAACATTGGCATCACGATCATCCTGATCGTCGTACTGATCCTCGGCACGGTCATTTCGGCTGTGCTCATCAATGGCGTGCTCACGACAAGCGTCGAGGAAAAGATCCGGGAATACGGCGTGTTCCGGGTGCTCGGCGCGCACAGCACGCTGCCCGTGAAGATCACGGTGGTCCAAGCCCTCATGATCTCGGCAGTGGGAACGACGATCGGCTTCGTCGGCGGGTACTTCGCGGTCTCGCAAGGTCTCCTCCCCCTCGTCGCAAGGCTCTTGAACTACGCGGCGAGCCAGATCGTTACCGTCGTTTCCGCCCAGACCATCGCGATCGCGTTAGCGGTGGGGCTAGGCGTGTCCTTGCTCGTGGGCATATCTCCCGCGCTGCGGGTCGGCCGCATGAGCATCTTAGGGGCCATCAACCCGTACAGGCAGGAATCGGTCGGCACGCGGGTGGTCAAGGAAGGAAGCGTTAACGGCCGCCTCGTCATCCTTGGAGGCGTCATCTCGCTCGTTGCAGGCTTTGTCCTGTACATCGTGCCGCAGATTCTGCTCACGCTGGATATCGGGCTAATCATCGGGGTGATCATCATCCTCTTGGCCATCTTCCTGCTCGGTGCCACGCTGGTGGGATTAGGGTTGTTGCCCGTGATACAGAGAGTGGTCATGAAGGTGTTCACAGCCCTCTCCCGCAAGACGCGGGACATCACGCGCATATCCTTGGTGCGATACACACGCCGGAACGTGACGACCGTTATCATGTTCAGCATTGCATTCTCGTTCATCACGCTCGTCTCGACGGTCATCGAAACGCAATCAGCCCAGAATATGGGTACGGACGAGAACAACCGCGGTTCCGATATATGTATCTCCAACAGCGCGACGTACTTGCAGGCGAACTCCTACAGCCCGACCAGCGGTGAAGTCCTGCCGGACGAGAACTTGGCACACGAATTGCTCGCGTATCCAGGCGTGGCCAAGACGTCGTGCCTGCTCGCAACGACAAACGAGCTCCCCCTCATCGAGGGAAACCCCGTTAGTCTCACGCTTTCGGATCTCGTGGATTACAAATCTTCGGGCGTCCAAGGCGTCGCCATTGATCAGAACTACGTTGACACCGTGTACCAGCATTTCATCCTGTTTTCGGCGGGGAACATTCACACGTCCTTCAATGAGTTGTTCAATGGCAGCAACACGGTCATAATTTCGGAATCGCTGGCGTCCACGCTGCGGCTCAGCTTGAACGACAAATGCCTGCTTGATTTCGCGTGGGGAAACGGCGAGGGAAGCACGCAAAAATTCACGATCGTTGGTGTCGTGTCGAACTTGCCGGGCATAGTTGGCGTGACCAGCCGGGCGGACATGTCGTCGGGTGCGGCGGTCCTTCTCAGCAACGCGATCTACAAGGAGTACTTCCAGCTACCGGTTGGCAATTACTACACGTACCGGATTTTCATCAAGCTGACCCAGCAATATGACAACCTCAAGGATTCTGAAGCATTGGCGGCACAACTCGGGCACAATTTCGGGGGCATATATCTGACTACCGTGCACGACACGCTCGAAGCTGACCAGACGGACCAGCAGATCTACGCGATCGTGAATTACCTGTTCACGGCGATCCTGACCTTCGCGGTCATCACCAGTCTATTCGGGCTTGCTTCCAACGCGTATTCCACTATCTTGGAAAGAACTCGCGAAGTTGGCATCATCGAGACCCTTGGCCTGCGGAAAAAAGATGTTGCGAACATGTTTATCATCGAGGCCGAGATCATCATGGTCTCTGCTGCGGTGAACGGGTCGATCATCGGGAGCATCATGACGTTCCTGTTCTACTGGGAGATATCGTCGTTCTCCACCTACCCGATCTTGGCATCCTACACGATCCCGTGGACCATCATCTTGCTCGAGCTGGGAATTGCTGCGATCGTCTGCGCCATTTGCATGAAATTGCTCGTGAAACACGTAGAGAACATGGAACTCATGGAGATTTTCAGAAAGACCCTGTGAAAGTGCACCAAATATGACTGTCAAATACAAGATACTCGCGATCGTGGTGATCTCAGTCTTTTTTGCTGGCCTTCCCCCCGTATCGGCACCAAGAGGCCCGGCAACCGTGTCACAGCCAGCATTACCGGTGAGCAGGTCGACGATCAATTCGCAAGGCATGTACTCCGAGCAGATACAGGTCTACCTCGCCGGGTCTTACAGCCTCATCAGGCAATCCGCGCTCACGGTCGATAATTTTTCCTTGAACCAAGTCCCGCTCGATGATCCCGCATTTTGGAACGCCTCATTCGTGATGTTCTTCTCGAACGGCATCTACCCGGAATATTACACCGACCCGTACACCCCGTCCAACGAGCTCGCCTCTTTCCAGATTCCCATAAAAGGCTTTTACGTGTACCTGAGTTACAGCGTCAAGAACTGCTCCACGGCGGTTGGCAGGGCCGCGAAGGTCATATCATTGCTCCAAGATGCGTTTGGGGTCCAACTGTTTCAGGTTGAGAATGGGCAACAAAATGCATTCACATACTACGGCGTTGCCCCGGCGTGGCCAAACGCCATTAACGAGCTCACTGCCCAGCTCCCGACCGATGGTTATATCGGTGATATCAATCAAACCCGGATCACGTCGACATCATACACCGCCAGCAATGATCTGAGCGGCGGCATGATCTCCATCGATCCTTATGGCGGCAGCCTAACAGGCATCAATTTCACCTCGGCATTCAGCCAGATCTTGGACGTTTTCAGCAGCAGCACCACGAGCTTAATCACTAGCGCGATAGGCTTGAACTTCACGACGACATCGGTATCCTCAATCGTGCCTACGCGAACGAATATCTTGTTCGTGCAGTATGAGGGCGAGCCACGGGCCATCGTTCAATCTGGTGATCAATACACGTTCGATCTCAAGAAAGCCCTTGGCCTTCCGGCATCGGCAATGCTCCAGCCAAGCGGCATGGTGTGGAACTCGCTGCTCAACCTGAACCCGGAAGGTGTTCTCACGTCATTGATCAGCGTAAACGTCATCTCGGGAGACGTCCAGCAGTGGAGCTTGGGGCCAAATCACATTACGATCGACAGCCAGATCATCAGCACGATCAACTTGGCATCGGGATTGATCGGGGGCTCAGTCAACATCGATCAGGTTCTCAGTGCCCTGCAATTCATAGTCGATAACGTGTATTTCATCACGAGCTGGCAAAAAACAGGGGTGCTGGAGACGCTCTACTCGAACCTGAACATGACCCAAGCCGGCATCCAGCAATTGCTGACGGAAGCAGGATATAGCCCGACAGCCCTTGATTTCATCCTCAACAACATCAACCTTGATGTATCACCGCTCACCATCGCAGGCTTCAACGGCCTCCCGTTCGTCCCGACGGGATTGTTGGTGGCCATCCCGGACGTTAACGTGACATATACGATAACGCCCGAACAGGCCCAACCCATACTCCTGGTCAAGCAGCAGACGGACCTCGCGATCAAGCCGTTCCAGCAATCATTGAACCTGAACATGACCATCACGAATGTTGGAAGCAAGATCGCATGGGGGGTCTTGATCGCCAACGGAGTGGCAAATCTCAGTTCGCTCGTTTCTTCCATCCCCGGCGTCCCTCATCTTTTAGGGGTAGTGAATTACGAAGTCCGTGGGTTTAGCATCCCGGGCCTCATCACAACCAATTCACTCGGGGCGTATTACGGTGCGGACAACATCCTGATCAACTACAGCTCTTACTCAGGCGGTGGATCTGAAGAGACGACCATAAAAGACTTAATGCAAACAATAGACGAAGATACGAACGACATTGGATTTCTCGACCTTCACGAGCTTGGCGTGCTCACATCTGCCGATCCGTACAATTATATCAAGCCTGGGCAAACGATCAAGATCGATCTTCCAAGCACCGACATCACGGGCCTGTACACGCCATTTACCAACGAGACGGGCCAGTTTTCGACGGCAACCATCGTCTACGGCACCCAGCAGGGAACGAACAACGACTCCGCAGCAAAAACCACCAATGGTGTGCCGTGGGACGTGTCCTCCCAGAGCGTCGAGTCGGGCCAGGGTATCGCTATAAACTTCACGTTTTCTAACGTGACTAACAACATAAAAACCCGATCGGTCGCCGCGCTGGATTTCACGTATGTTGGCAACCTGAACACGTCAGTTTACGCTGGAGGCAATGCAACGTTCGTGATCGACGATTATAATAACAGCATAAATGGGCATACGGATTGGATCCCGGTGAACAATCTTGTGAACAGCCCGGTTTCGATCAACGGGACCAGCCCATTGACGTCACCAACAACATTCACCATCGTGAATGGGTCTAAGGACATCTCCAACAACATTATCGACATAGACAATTTCATGCAGGGCCGGAACAACACGGTCACTCTCCAGCTCCAGGTCTACAACGACGTCCCCACGCTGGACGAGATCGACTCTCTCACCATAAACTACCTGCAAAAGAACCTGTCCGTGGTTCTCGTACCGGCCCAAACCGTCGGCTACACGGATCTTCAGGGGATAACGCTCTGCGAGGCCACGTCGAATTCACTGTATGGTATCTCTATGAACGCATCGATCCTCGAAGCAAGCCAGCAACTGGTCTCACCCGGCTCGTACCTGTGCATGCCGGGTGACAACGAGACCATGGCCGTATCGATCAAGAACGTTGGCACGGAGGATGCAAAAAGCGCCAATGTTTCCATTACAATCCCAGGTATCATCATCAACACTGGAAATCTTACCGTGAATGGAACCATCGTCAACGGCGTCAGTCTCACGGTAAATGGTAATTTCCTGGATACGACGATCTCGAGCCTCGCACCCAACGCGACGGCCACGATCCTCTACCAATTCAGGGTACCGAACTCCGAGATAATCCCAGGCACAACCATCGAGTACACTAACGGGCCGCAAGCAAATGCATCCACGAACATCGTGACGGCGAACGATCTCTACCTCGATGCAGTGATCAACTACACCAGCCAGGCCGATGCACAGCCGTGCGTCATCCCGGTAAATGCCACGATGGCACTGGTCACCGCGATCCCCGTCAACACGTCTGATACATTCAACGTGTCCTATTCGGTCGCCATGGCAAACGTGCCAGATTGGATGGACAACTTGAACGTGTCGCTGCAGCAGACGCCCTATTTCAACACCAGCGGGTCCTTCTACCAGACCATCGATGTATCCACGGCGGCAGGAAGCACGACCGGAACCTTGGTGCAAAATTTCACGAAGGTATCCTACGAGGGATACCTGCTCCCTGCCATGGCAATTGGCGCGGATGGCATGGCCTCCCTCTTGCGGCTTTCACCGATGCTGGCCTTGCAGATCGGCACCGAGCAGTTCACGATTCAGAAGACCGTGAAACATGACAAGACCAACGAGTCATCAACGTTTACGATCATCCGCGATGACAAGATCTCAGTCAAGGTGACGATCAACAACACGGGCACCCTTCCCATCGGCATGCTCGAGAAGGCAGACCCGACGACCTACCCGCAGGGGTTCCTCGTCACGGACAACTACGGTTACCAAGAGGCCGGATTCACGATCATCTCGGGCAACGTGAGCATGGCAAACGTGACGCTCCAACCGGGTGCATCCGCTTCGTTCTCTTACACGCTTTCAGCACAAGCCGTGGGCACGTTCTCCCTCGGCAGCGTGCAGGTCGTGTATTATTTCCTGACCAAGCAAACCGTCACTAGTAATTCGTTCACCGTGCACGTGCAGGAAAAACCAGGCCTCATCGCCGCCTACATAGCGACCGGGCTAGGTGTCACGGTCTTGATCGCGCTTGGCTCGGTCCAGAACCGCCAGAAGCAGCGTAAGGCACTCGAAAATTTCATGAAAAAGGACAAGATCCTCTACGAGGAGATCAGGAAAGAAGGGACACGCAATTTCGCCGAATATTTGGATGAAGGAAAGGAGAGTGCAAAGTAATAATGCTGGGACAGGATATCACGCACAAGCCGGAATCGAAAAGCTTCGGCAGGTGGCTGAAGAATAACTGGAACGACCTCGTGTATGCCTTCAAGGACTTGAAAACGCAGAAGGCCAAGACCTTGTTCGGTGTAGGAGGCATCTTGATCTCGATCTTTCTCATCCAAGTCGTCGGCGTGCTCACGGATTCGCTGTCATTCAGCTTCTTGAATGCTTCCGCGACGAGCGTGGGCGCTGCGGACTTCACGATAATCAAGAACGTCAACGCGGGAACCAACTACAACCCGTTCATGAACCAGACGCTTGTTCAAAGCCAATTAAACTCGATCAAGGACCTCCAAGATGCATACCCGCGATTGCTCCTGCTGCCGACAGCGGACGTGATAAATCCCCTGCCTGGCGAGTTACCGAACCGGACCATCTCACTTTATGGCATAAACGTGACCGGGGAAGCCTCGGGAAACCTTGGCCAGTTCACCTACGACTCGAACGGCTCGGTGTTTGACATGAACATACCCAATGGCTCGTGCATCGTCACGCCATTCATTGTCCAAACGCTTCACGTGAATGTTGGCGATAATGTCACGCTTCACTACGCCACGTTCCCCGTCGTGAATCTCACGGTGATGGCGGTTGTCGATCCGAACGAAAAGTTCTCGGAATACGAGATCGATAACGTGATCACCAACCTCCCGTGGGTCCAAGCCAACTACTCGCTGGTTGACCAGGTCAACTACTTCCAAGCGGTGGTAGCCCACCAGGAATTGATTTACGACACCAGGAACCTCCCCGCCACGGCGAGCCGCATGATCAACATCGCCGAGGAAATCCAAGCAGCCATCGGCCCGGACTACAGCGTCGAGATGTTGAAGCTGCAGGATCTCGAGTCGCAATCGACGGAGAACGTGGCGATGAGCGTCGCATTCATCTTCATCGAGATCATCGCAATCATCATCGCGGCCATCCTCATTCACTCGATTCTCACGACATCTGTGGAGGAACGCATCAGGGAATTCGGGATCTTTCGCGTGCTTGGTGCCCGGCGCACGTACTCATTCAAGCTGGTCATATTACAAGGATTCCTCTTCGCGGTGTTCGGCTCGATCATCGGCATCGTGCTCGGCACGTTGTTTGCCCAGGCCGTGTTGCCAATCCTCTACAACTGGTTGAAGCTTTGGTCAAGTCCCATCCAGCTCATCGTGCAACCAACCACGATACTCACGACCTTCCTCACGGGTATAGGGGTCACGTTGGTCGTGACGGCCCTGCCGGCCTACAAGGCCGCGCAGACCAAGATCATCCAAGCTATCAACCCATACCGCCATCAGGAGAAGGATTACGTGATCAAGCGCGAGGGCCGCGTCAACACCCAGTTGATCGCGGGTGGTCTCGGGGCCGTGGCAGCGGGGTCCTTGGTGTTCTACCTCATCCCGCAGCTCGCCATCTCGGGCAATATTGAATACATCTTGGTGGCCTTCGTCGGTATCCAGATCGCGTTCCTCTTCGGGCTCATGTTCATCTCGCTCGGGTTTATACCGGGACTGGAACGCGTCATCCTCCAGATCTTCAAGATCTTCAACCGGAAAACGACACCTGTCGTGCAAACGTCGCTGTACAGGTACAGGCGGCGAAACACGAGCACGGTGCTCATGTTTTCCATGACGTTCGCGTTCATCCTGTTCATCGGCACGACCCTCTCGCTGATGGAAAAATCCCAAAGTTACTCGATTTACTCTTCGTACGGGGCTTCCATGGTCCTGTATTCCGCCGAAACGTCAAATCAGGTTGACGAGCATCTCGCCAATGAGATCGCGGTGACCCCGGGCGTCAAGATGGTTTCATCCGTGTATTCGGACGCGCTCGACATCACGGGCCTTTCCCTATCCCTGACCCAAACGGGTTTATCGGGAGTCTCGGGCCTCAACTTCAGCTCGATCTTCGGCTCCCACACGCGGTTCAGCTGCTCGCTGAGCGACCTCATCAACTACAACTCGTACAACGCCCAAACCGTGGGCGTGGACGAGAACTACACGACAGTCATGAACGATGCGGGCAGCGGGTCGCTGTTCAATGTCAACGGCGGCGAGGCCACGGTTCAAAAGCTCTTCGAACCCAACGCGAGCAACATCATCATCTCGGAGAGCGTTGCCGATGCGGACCAGATCAGCGTGGGAGACAACGTCCGGCTCACCTTCTCGAACAGCACCACCACCCGGCTGGTAAACGCCACGGTCATCGGCATCTCGTCTGGCATGCCCGGCTTCTGGGAGTTCCTGAAGGCAAAGATCACGAGCTTCCTTCCCGGGGTCATGATGTCGAAGGAGAACTACATCCAGTGGTACGACATGAACAACACCTTCGGACCGGACCTCCCGTTGTCAAAGATATTCATCGATGTTGATAACACCACCTTGTCTAGCATGAACGCCTTGCAGAACGACATCACGCGCACGTGGCAGGGAACGACGGAGAACACGGGGCCCGGAAACGAGTACAATTTCGTTATGGCTTCGGCTCAATCCCAGGTGACCAAGATACTGAACAGTCTCTCGACCGTGCAGCTCCTCTTCCAGACCATCCTGCTGTTCACCGTCATGATCGCGCTGTTCGGGCTCATGTCCTCGGTGTACAGCACCGTGATCGAGCGGAAGCGGGAGATCGGGGTCCTGAAAGCGCTTGGCCTGCACAACGACCAGACCCGGAACCTTTTCCTCATGGAGTCCGTGATCATCCTCCTGTCAGCGTCGATCGGCGGGTCGTTGATAGGCATCCTTTCAAGTTATATTAATACCTACGAGAACACGACGCTCACGGAGGTACCATTCGGCGCGATCGCCAACATTCTCAACTTACCATGGGCGTCCATTCTTGGGTCGTTTGCGGTAGCGGTGATCGTGTGTCTCATCGGCATGGCAATCTTGTTACGCCCGGTCGCCAAGCAAGAGATCATGGACATCTTCCGGCAGAGCCTGTGAGCCTGCAACCCTCGTTTTTTCTCTTCTTTCTAGAAATCCCTGATGTAGGCAGCACGCCCATGTCGAGATAGGTCGATTCTAATGAAACAATCGAGAAATTGCGAGAAGACTCGAACGATGGAACTTTTTATCATTACCGCCGAGAAGACCACGGCCTTCAGGCAGTGGATGATAGGCGGCAACAGCACATTCTACAGAAATTCTCTGGTCCTCTTTCCTTTAAATAATCACGATGCAATGATCTTGTCAGTTCTTGACGAAAACCAAGCCAAGAACGACCAGTACCGCGGGAACCGCGGGAATTCACGCTCGTGGAGATCGTGCAAGACCACGCACTTTCGGTGGCAACGGTCGATGAAGCAAGAATCCACGTCCTTCAGGACGTGATAGTTCAAAACGTTGGAAGGCAAGATGAAAGATCATGAGCTCGGCAGACATCGTCGAGGACACTGTGCTCGTTTTGGATCACAGCCGATCCATGGCAAGGAGGGATATCGACCCGAGCAGGTTTCTCGCGTCCAAGCTGGCAATGACCAAGTTTGCTCGAAAAAAGCTAACGTTGAACGCGCAGAACCAGATCGGGATCGTGGCATTCGGCGAGAAGGCTCGCAAGTTGCTCTTTTTTACGAACGAAGGGTCCAAGATCGAGGATGCTATCGCTTCTATTTCGATGGAAGGTAAGGTTTCCTACATCGGTGCTGCCATTGCTCTAGGGATCCAGATGCACGTGGACATGTTGCGACAAATCAGCGGTAAGATAAGCCGGATGATCGTTATCTCGGATGGCCGTTATACTAGGAACACGGCCATGGATCCCTTGCAAATGGCCAAGCTTGCTCACGGCCTCGGCATCCAGATCGACACGATCGGCGTCGGGAGTGACGAGCCCGCGCAAATCCTGCGCCAAGTTGCTGAGCTCACCGGGGGCAAGTATATAGTGTCGGCGAGTCAGGAAGATCTTGACTTCGTCACGGATGCACTCGTGAAGCCCCTCTCCGAGGAAACGAGGGATTACTTGAAATCCAAGAAACCGCTACTCTCGGACCTCGCCGGCGAACTCGTCAGCATGGAAGAGATGAATCCCTCGCAGCGGACGCGAATCGAGGGTATGTCGCAGGCGGAGCGGGAAAAATGCTTGATCTGTTTCAAGAGCGACTGCCCCGTGTGCGGGCAGTCTTACCTGGAGGACGGGAGATATTGCCCGAACTGCGGAGCGTTGATGCACCTGCATTGCGCCTCTGGTTGGGCCGCCTCGAACAAGAAAACCGGTATGGACACGAACGTGTTCCGCTGCCCGAAATGCTACTATCTACTCAAAGTTCCGGTGCAAGTCCAGGAGGAGGAACCGATAAAATCGACCCTGTCAGCCGCTCGTGCGCCCGCTACTCCCCGAGTAACGGCAGCACCCGCGAACGAATCGATGCAGGCCCGTGCCCCGCCAATCGTGGGGACTCAGCTCGTGAACAAGGTCACACCCCTCGAGATCGGCGTCGATGCCATGCTCGGTGCGACGTGCGCCGCTTGCGGGAAGGAGATCGAGGACGAGGATTACCTGTTCGAGTGCCCCGATCTCGACTGCAGCGCCCTGTACCACCCGAAATGCTTCGAGAAGATGAAAGATGCCCGGGGCCTCTACCCCTGCAAGCGGTGTGGCACTCTACTACGCTTGGTCGATTGACCGCTCGTTTTCTTCGGTCCGTGCGCGTGAGGAAGTACCCACATCAACCTAGCGGTTCTCTCTTCATTCTTTTTAAAATGATCGAGCAAATTGAAAGAAAATGAAAAGAAATCGCACAAAAGGTGCGCGATCTCTGGTTCTTTGCGCAGAATATGGGCGATTTTTCATCATTCAATTGTTTTCTTGAAGTGGAACCCGATGATCGTGATGGCAATGAATGCCAAGGATTCCGTTCCGAGGCTGATGAACGGCCACGGGTGCTGGAAGAACGAGAACCCCTTGTACGCGGTGCTGTTGAAGCCATCCACGCCCTGGTACATCGGTAGCCAGTTGGTGATCGCGGGTTGCGTGATGAAGATCAGCGCAAGCAGCATCAGGATAAATACCATCAAGAACAGCTGGTTCGCTTGCAGCCTGGTCTTGGAGACGACCGACACGAACATCCCAAGCGTGATGCCTGTGAAGGCCATGAGCATCATGATGCCAAAAGTCCATAGGTAATTCCCGTAGATGACCATGCGGAAGAAGATCATGGCCACGAGGAGCTGGAGCTGGACCTGTATGGCGGCGATGGACGTGTAAGCCGCGCACTTGGCCACGAGCACCTCGAGCTTGCCAGCAGGCGTGAGCAACGTGCGCCGCAGCGGCTCATCACCGACGATGCACTGCGAAGAAAGAAGCAGGCCAGTCCCGAAGATGAGGATGGCAAATATAAATGGCCCCGCACTGAAGAGGGGCGAGTCATTATGATAATTTTTGTAGGAAATCGGGAAGATCTCGTCAGAGATCATGCCGTTTATAACCTTGAAGAATGCAATCGAGATGTCCATGTTGGCCGTAAACAGCGCAGACTCATCGATATTGGTTCCATCGTCGACAAGCGTCACGGAGGCTTGACCACCCTTCGTCAGGTTCTCGCCAAACCCGTACGGTATGACCATGTATCCTGCAATCGCTCCCGATTCTAGATCCTTCACGCCCGTGCTGTTATCGGTAAGAGTTTCAAGGATCATTATTTGCGATGGCACGATACCCGGAATCGTGCCATTCGGGTAGTCCTTGATCCAGAGATTGATTTCCGACAGCAATGTCGTCGTGTTCCCCGATGCACTGGTAACGGAAGTTCCGTAATCCCACGCGAGGGCAAAATAAAGCGAGAAATTTTTTGCATATGAAGATTGATCCAGGTTGAGCACGCCAAAATACGTGACATCGGCTTGGCCGATACTGATGCTGGAGGACGAGCCCGAGGAACCGTTGCCGGGGGTCCAGAACGGGATCATGACAGCGATGGGCAGCAGGAACACGATCAGCAGGCTTTGCTTGTCCTTGAGCATGAACTCGATCTCGTTGCGAAACAGGGCAACGATGCGGCCGAGCCCGCCCTTGAGGATCTTGCCGCCGGGCTTGCCTGACTTGTCGCGTATCATCACTGTTCAACATTGAGAAGCGGTTTCATGCTTGAAAAACTTTGCAGGGAACACAGCGTGGTCATCTTCCGTGAACAAGGTTGATGGACTGTAGAAAAACTTGCAGGAAAAAAAGGGAATAACAAACCGGATGTTCTCTCGGTAGATTTTTAGTGGTACCGCTTGTGGGTAGCGAGCAAGTAGAGGAAACCGATCGCAGAGAATGCGACAAGGATGATTGCAACCCACGTGGCCCATTCCGTGTACCACGCCAGGCTTGCCTTGATTGAGTCATAGACAAATTCGATCGTTCCGACGGCGCTGTTGGCAAGGATGACCGTGAAGCGCACGAATGACACGCCGAGAGCCCGGTCTTTTTCCTTGGCAAGGCCAAACCCGCCGATGAACATCCACACGCAGATGGGAAGGCTGCATTCACGCAGCGAATGCAGGGCTGCATTCACGCAGCCGTGAATGCAGCAGTTCCGGGCCCGGTGTTCATGCTTCTTAATCTTGGGGGGCAGGGATGCCCGGCATTGCATTAGTTGAAGGACGCACGAATGCAGGCGAACGCGCGCGACCTTCATGCACTCGTTACAAGGTGAAAAAGAGAAAGAAATGACCGAAATCGTTCGCGGTCGACGTGTTTAGTGATAGCGCTTGTGGGTCGCCAGCAAGTAAATGAACCCGATGGCCGAGAAGATGACCAAGATGAGCAGCACCCAAGTAGCCCAATTCGTGACCCAATGCACACTTGGAATTTGCGAGATGGCCCACGTCACGAAGTCGATAAAAGCCTTAGCGGATTGGTAGAGGATCGTCGTCAAGCACACGAACGAGACTCCAAGCGCCCAATCCTTTTCCTTCGCGAGGCCAAAAGCACCGATGAACATCCAGAAGCCGATAGGTACGAGAACGGCTTGCTCGAAGGTGGCAGTGCCCGCCCCAGTGAAAGGCCACCAAGACGGGTAGGTGGCCCCAAATATGGCATATTCAACAATGTAGCCGAAGACTGCGAGGAAAATCGTCACGGCCCCGACAATGACCATGAAGATGACCAAGAGCCAAGGACTGCCCTTAACTTCTTTCTTTTCGTCGTCTGACATGGAATTAAACACCTTGATTTCTTGCAGGACACCACGGTGAGGTTAATCACCACGGTTGATTATAGGTAACCCAGATCGATTATAAAAACTTAACCCGTTGGGGGTTATAGGCGCACGGGCACATCTGATTTTTCAATGGAAACCATATGGATTTAACCGGAATAATTGGTTAAAATGCAGGTGTGGATGCCATGTTTCGGCACTATACATGGAAAGGAATCGAACTTCAGGAAATATGTTGATCCTCGCTTTTGGCACGTGACCGATCACCCCGATCAGGGGTATATCGCCAATCCTTTCGGACATAATCGATGTAACGAGTAGATCCAGGAAGTTGGGAACATTGATAACTAACCACGTTTAAGCACAATCGCTGCCGGTTTTTTCGAATGAACCTTCTTTCCCAAGCGCTGGAACATGGAAGCAAATCCTGACGAGAGTTGCCCACGGATTCGATTCTTCAATCAAAGTTGGCGATTAAAATTAAATAGAAGTTGGGATATATTAACGATCAAACACGGTCACACACAAATTAGTCTGTCCGGAAGAGATTTGAACATGGCGAAAAAAGAAATCTTTCTCAAGCGTACCTATGAAATCGTGAACGAGCTGAAGATACCGCTCATCGATGAACGCGTGTACAAGAGCATCGTCGTTAATGAAGCTCGCCACACGGTCGTGCTCACCTTCGAATTCGACGAGGACGAATCGGTGATTCGCGGGTTCCTCGGCTTGGCTGAATATTTCCACACCGTGGTTATCAAGAGGAAAGAAAGCTTCATCATTCCCAACAGCACCGTTCTCTTCGAATTGCGCTCGAAATAAACCCTATGATTCAGTTGATCGTGCCGATTGTTTTCCATTTCCTTTTCTTTTCGATGCGGACTTGTACATCATGAAGTGATATGATCTACGAATTGACGTACAATTTGCTCTTGATGCTGGCATCTTTCGGCTACGGCTTGGGCGTTCTCGCCATCGGAAGGGGATTGCAACTCCGGCTCCAGAAGCCGGCGAGCTTCACCCGCAAGATCATCCATCTCTTCGCTGGCTATTCCAGCTTCGTCGTGTTCTGGTTCACGCCCGCGTATTCCTGGCTCGCCATCATCATCGGGGTGAGTTTCACAGCCCTGCTGTTTCTCGCCAGACCGACAGGGCCGTTGCACGGCATCTTTGATAGCATGGCGAGGGAAGACGATGTCCGCGTTGGCGGGCTCGAAGGCCCGCTCTATTATGCCGCGTCCCTCACCGTGCTCACGACCATCTTCACGCTGCCGTTCCTGCCGCAATTGCACCCGTATTTCTGGGTCCCGGCTAATTGCTTGGCAATGATGTTCGTGGGAGACGGGATTGCCCCCATCGTCGGGAAAAGATGGGGTCGCCACCGGTACGGGAAATACAACCGATCCATTGAAGGCTCGCTTGCCGTTCTCGCCGGGGGATTTGCCGGATGCGTGCTCACGTTGCTCTTGGCCAAGTTCATTTCGATCACCCAGCTGCTTCCCGAGCCGTTTTACCTGTTGATATTAATCGGGCTAGGCATTTCCGCCCCAAACACCGGCATCGAGGCGATCTCGCCAAGCGGATACGACAACGTGACGTGTCCGTTCATCACGACGCTTGTCTTCTCTATCGTGGTCATCTTCATGCGCATGTAACCCTGGAAGGAGATTTAACACCCGGACGCCAGCCAAACCAAGAATGACACTGAGAGGAACTAATGATCCTGGCGGGTGTCTCAAAACAGGACGGTAACCTCTCTATGTTCCACGTTTAGAACGAATGGAATACGATGGCACTACGAGAAAGGAAAGACAAAATCAGACGAGGGACTTTAAACGAACGCGGCTTTGAGCTGGGTGCGGAGTTTCTTCTGGGTCCGCGCGTCCAGCGACTCGATGGGGGCGCCCGTCTCGTCGAGCGGGCGATCCCTGTAAAACACGCCGGTTGCAAGAAGCAGGATATTTTTAAACACACGTGCCGAATCCTCGTCCGAAGGATCCTCCCCTGCCATGGTTGAAATTTCGATGAGGGAATGGTTGACCTCGATATCATCAACCATGCAGGCATCGTATTGGGCGAGCAGCGCGGTGATGGCTTTTTCTTCTAACAACTGAGACGTGGACGTGGACATGGTGGTCTGATCAACTAAAAGTCGATGCGAGGTTTAAGCCATGGTTGTATAAACTTCGCGGGAATTATTCTCAGGCAAGCACGAATTATTCGCAACATTCCGCGCAGTGGCAGTCGTGCAGGGTTAGGCTTTCGCACGATAATTCTTTCATCTTTGAACCCGCCTCCGACGAGTCTGGTCATCCGAAGCATGCACGCAGATGATACCGTGTTTCTTGAGGAATGCATGCGACCTACGCGTGATGCTTGATCTAGGCACGAACAAACCCGAGGCACGACACGATGGAAGAAGATGAGTTGATCAACGTCGACAACCATGATAACGTAGGAGCGCAGCATTCGCGGCCATTCACCGTGCGCATGCTCGAATCGATGCAATCCTTCCTCGATGCGGACAGGGCAAGACTCTCGATTGTCAAGTTGCTTACCGACGGGGAATGGCACGATCTCACCTCGCTCGTGCGCGTTGCAAGGAAATACCGGCCAATTGGCCAGGTCGGGGTCGGTATGGCTATGAACCAGATCCAGAGCTTCGTCGGGTTCAAGATATTCGAGACCGATGGCCAGCCCGTGCCTGAAACAATCACGTCGGCTACCCAGCTCGACTCGGCCTGGCGCATTCGGGATGAATTTATGGGCATCATCCGGGCGGTCGTCTCTACAATGGATTCAAGCGATCAAGAAAGCAAACTTACCAGCACGCTGGAACGCGTGCAATTGCAGAACGCGAACCGCTCAGGCGGATTTTAGACGCCCGCACTCGATTTTCACTGCATTTTTACTTTCGCGAGCGAGATGATGTCCAAGATCGCGAACAAGAAAATCGCGTAGAACCCGAGGCCGAAATGCGCGAGCACGTCCGAGGAGACGGACGAGAATGCAGTCAGGAATATGTAGACACTCAGTTGCACGAAGCAGAACATGGAGGCCAGTGCAAACATTCGTTTCGAGTTGGAAGCAACCGAGCCCGGCGTGCACGCGGCGATCGTGAGGGCCACGCTGAAAACATATGGAACGAACGTGACTAGCATGGCCAGGATCGACGGCCAAGTCAGCGAGAAGAACGGGACAATGATCGAGCCGATCGTGTACCCCCAGATGTAAAAAGACAGGACCGACCCGGTCCCGGCCGGAACCCGTGCGATGAATAGATCGACAGGGCCGATGCGATCGATGAAAAAGAACGCGAGCATAAGGAGCCCCGTGATCAGGCCGAGTTTGCGGATGCCGTGGCTAGCCATGAGTTAAACCTCCTTGTACCCCATTGCTGCGAGGGCCAATGCCATGTCGAACAAGTAAACCCAGAAACCAGTCCCGGTTGCCGCGAAGAACCCGCCGAGATCGTATGTAGTTTGCAGGACGATCTGGCCGAAGAAAGACGCGTCGAGAACGAGCAAGACGATCGGGATCAGGAGCAGGACGAACGAGGCCGCATATATCTTCCGACCACTTTCAGGCGGCTTTTTCACGCCCAGAAAAGATAAAAGGCACGCTAGCACCGGAAACAGCCAAAATACGGCCCCGGCCAAGAACTGCTGCGTGGAGGATGTAATGAACCACCATTGCACCAGTGGCTTTGTCCCAGCGAGGGTCACGATGCCAAATATCCCGATGTATCGGCCGCCATCGTTGAAGAGGAAGAGAGGCAGGCTTGCACGGCCGACGGGTAGATACATGTAGGCAACGAAGGGCAGGGTAAGCACCCCGACGAGAAATCCCACTTTGTTGACCGTAGACGTTCACCCGTGCAAACCTTTTTTCATCTATCGTGCATCATAAATTTAATTCTAATGCCGTCGTGCCACGCGCCCGATCACGTGGGAGAACACGATCAAGGACCGATCGAGGCCTTTGCCAGCGCGGCCATCCCCCTTCGACGCACGAGAAAGTGATACCCGAGCATCGCACCGTATGCTATCAGGACCCACCACTGGCCTGCTCCGACATCCCGCATTGTGAAGAGCAGGGCCAAGATCATGGCAATGAGGGCCGCGATCTCCCAAGCGCGAATAAAATTGTTCGAGTAATAGGCCTGGATGTAGTGCAATTCCCAGACCGGGAGGCGATGGGCATCCGCATCGAACTCCTCGGGTGTTTTTTTACCGTAAACGAGTTTCTTCCCTACTAGCCGCCCGTTCAGGAAGAGGTTGAGCCCGAAATCGAGCGAATCCATAAAAAGATGCGTGGACATCGCAACGGCCGCAACGCACAGGGCCACTGCCAAGGAGGACGCTGGTCCCAGCAGGATAAATGCAACTACAGCGCAACCAAGCAGGAAGATCGGGCCGGCGATGCTGTGCGTCGGGAACATGCGGTGGTTGTGATGCTTGCGACTTCGAGAGATTATCCAGAGCGCGTAATCCAAATCCGGGAAAAAGGATGCCACGATGGCCCCGGCAACTTCCAAGAACGAGAAGTGAATCGGAATGAAATGCATGATTAGCAGCACGGTTGCGGTCCCGATGGCAATGTGCGTGTTGAGGTGCACCCGTGTCTCACCTTTTCGTTCACAAGGACATGTATTGGCCCTTGGCAATGCGTTCGAGGATTTTCTCCTTCGATTGAAGGCCCTTGCACCGGCGATCTTCAACGAGATAGGAAGACGCGGCAGCGGCAAAATGCGCGGCATCGTGCAGTTGCTCGAACGATTCGTTCGGGTTATCCAAGCGGGACAGGAATGTGGAAAGATAAGTATCTCCAGCGCCAGTTTCGTCCACGATCTGGGTGGGTAGATAAGCCGGGATCTTCTTCACCTGCTTTCCATCAAGATTCTTCCCCAACCATGATCCCTTTCGCCCGAGCGTTATGAGGATTGTTGCCTCGGGAAACTCGGCGAGCATGAAGTCCATGGTCTTAAGAGGGTCTGTGATGTTCGAGATCGAGGCCATCTCGAAATCATCGCCCTTTATGACGAGATTGCCGCCGAAATAATCGTAGAGCTTTTTGACAGTTTTCCTGCCATCTTGCTTCGGGATGAAATCGATGCGGCCGTCTGGGTGGATGTGCCTGATGAAGCCCTGCAGATCGATGCCGACGATGCTGTCTTTGGCTATCTGCCCGAATGCATCGATGAACGGGTCCTTTATCTCCCTGCAGATCGGGCCAAGGTGAAACCGCTTGGAGTCCAAGCACGCGGGGGAAAAATTCTCGACCAAGATGTCCGAGCACTTGGCCGGGCACGACACCGTTCGCTTGGCGTCTCGATAGACAAGATTGAATCTCGTGGTTGGCGCGTTCTCGTCGACCACGATGCCCGAGCAATCGATTTCCTTCTCCCTAAACATGTTGATGAATTCGGCAGGCATATCCGGGCCGATCTTGGTCAGGAAGCCGACATTTAAATCGGGATTGCTTGTTTTGACAGCCAGTGAAGCAAAGGTCACGGTTCCGCCGGGGCTGACCTTCTGGACGACCTCTTCCTCTTGCTCGATATTGATAACCGTGTCGATGGCCATGTGGCCGATGATGACAAGGTCGAAAGCGTTTCCCATGTTGGATTCAAACTCGCGTGTGGATGAGTGTGTGAAGGAGAAATGCACTAAAAAATCTGCGCAGCTGCGGGGGGTTTGTGGAAACTCTTTTAATAATACGGTGGACGAATAATGATAGGAAATTGAGCAATCGTGGGTCATATGTCGGAAGACGACTTCATGAGCAACTTTAAAAAATCTATCAATGACACGAAAGGTGCCAAATCAGGGGGGGGCGGTAAAAGTGTCATTGAGAACCTGCAGAATACTATCAAGGAAAGAGATGGCCAGATAGCAGAAAAGGATGAAACGATCAGCGAGCTGGAAGAAAAGATCAGGGAACTGTCCGTTATGGCGAAGGACGCCCTCCTCACGTCACCAATGCCGGGCAAATCGACGATCACGGCAGCCGCAGGCGTGAAGATTGCAGATGAAAATGAAACATTGAAGAAACAAATTGAAAGGTTCAAGAAAGACAACGAAAAACTCCAAGAAAATCTCAAGAAATTGAAGGGCGCGGACTATAGGGCCAAACAATTCGAGAAAAAAATCGATGCCCAGAAAAAAGAAATTTCCGAGCTCAAGCAGAAAAAGGACTTCGACCTGGCACAGTTCATCGAGGAAGCCGGCGAGGGCGATGACCCGGCCCTCGCATCCCAGAATCGCGTGCTTAAGACGCGCGTGAAGAGCTTGGAAAAGAAGATCGAGGATAACAAGATCGAGGATCTCAAGGAAACGATCACGCAGAAAGAAGACGAGATCGAGAAATTGGAGGATGAAAACATGAAATTCTCGTTCCGCGTGAAAGATCTCGAGGCAGACATCGACCTCTTGCAGACGTCGCCCCCACCTCCAGCTCCGCCACCGGTGCCCACGCTTTCGGGCAAGAAAAAGAAGGGGCCACCCGAGCCTCCAGGATTCCAATCCAGTGGTCCACTGCATCCACCTTTCGCGTCGTCATCAAGCATGGCAGGGGCCGGAAGCAATGGTGGAGGGGCCGAGCTCAAGGCCCTCCAGAAACAGGTCCGCGAGTTGCAGGAGAAATACGACGCTGCTCTTCGGGACGTCGATGATTTCAATATGAAATCGGATCCGAAGTCCCTCTTGAACATGAAGAGTCGCCGCATTGAAGACCTCGAAGACCAGGTCAAGGCCCTGACCCAGCAGATGCACGACAACCCCGAACTCAAAAATCTCAGGAACGAGTTGCAACAGAAGGACAAATACCTGCTTGAAACGGAAACCGCTTACGAGGAACAGAAGGCTGCCGTCGATGCGCTGGTCGCGGAGCGGGACAACATCATAGCTTATTACAACGATTTGAAGCAGAAATACGAGCAAATCTACGCGATGATCCAAGAACGGGACCGCATCATCATCGACTTGCAGGCACGATTGCAGGGTTAAAAATAGGATATAAATTGCTAAACGGACCTATGGTTCGTCATCCTCATCTTTCTTTTCGCCTTCGAGGGTGGTGACGAGCCGTTCCGCCTCGTCGTCGTCCTCGTCCGTTTCGACGTCGAGAATATCCAGAACATCCTCATCGTTGACAGCTACGCTCGGGGGTGCAGCTCCGGGCAAATGCTTCGGCACGGGGGATTCTGAGGGCTTCGCTTGTTCTGGTTCACTCGCTTCGAAATCATTTTTCTTTTCGTCTTCGAGGGCGGCGACGAGCCGTTCAGCCTCGTCGTCATCCTCGTCCGCTTCGACGTCGAGAATATCCAGAACATCCTCATCGTTGACAGCTGCGCTCGAGGGTGCAGCACCGGGCAAAGGCTTGGGCACGGGGGATTCTAAGGGGGGTGCCTGTTCCGGTTCGCCAGCTTCGACTCTTCGACGCTTCTTCACATTGAGCTCTTCCAAGTAATCGTCCGCATCCTCGGCTTCCGCGGCTTCTTGGAGTTCCGGATGCTTTTCGAGATAGGCCTTGTAAGCATCCCTGTTCTCCTTCAGCGCGTCGAGCACGGCGCGGCGTTCCCCGGAACCGTCGACCGTAGTGGCCCTGAAGGCCTTCCCGAGTTCCTTCGCGTCCGTGTAGGCTTCCAAGCTCGTGAGCAACTTGATAAATCGGACCTTGTAATCGTTATCATCTATCTGGTCGAACTTCTCCTTGATGTACTCCACGAGCTTTTGGACGAACGGAGAAGTCGTGCCCCTCGCGAGCTTGATGAGGGACTCGAGCAACGAGATGATCGCGTACAACTCGGTGGTCTGGTATTTCAGAAGCATGCCGAACAGGACATCCATAATTTGATCGAAATACGGGTATCCTTGTTCTGACTGCTTGCAAGCAGAAGCCAGCAGGGTGTATCCCTTTTCCTGGAGATATCGGGAGCTGATCTTCTTGATCATCTCCAGCACATAGGGCACCTGTTCGGCCACGGCTTCGGGATTCGCAGGCAGGATCTCGCTTAGATATTTGATCACGGTCACCCGCATCTTGCTGCGGTCCGGCTCGTCTTCCTTGAGCTCGATCGTCTCGACCATCTCGAGGATCTTGATGCCCTCGTCGAAGTTCTTGGCTTCATATAATTGATTCGCATTTTCGATGATCTGGCGCAACTTGGTAAGAAGGTGGCGGTCTGCAAAGTCGAATTCGAAATACTTGCTGGCATTGAACCCCTGCGGGGTCTCTGTTGCGGCCGCCAATTCGGCATCGGTTGGCGTTTCGCTCTTCGCCTTTTGCTTCGGGGTGTTCGTGTGGCCGACCCGCGTGCACACCAGTTTGCTATTATTATTCTCGATCGCCAACTCGATAACATCGTTCTTTCCCCAGCCCAGTGTTCGGAGCACGGCCTTGGGAATCGGGAGGTTGCCGAGCTGCGAGAGAACCGCATTGTTTTCCTTGATCTCGACATCGGGAAGTTGGGGGCCCTCCGCTTTTTCCTCCTTGGATTTCCGTTCCTTTTTTTCTCCCTTCAGGCTCTCCTTGATGTCTTTCATTATGTCTTCCTTGAGCTGCCCCGCCAGCTCCTGGCGCAATTCTTCCCTGAGCTGTTCTTTGAGGCGAGTCTCGGCATCATCATTTTCGGCCATGGTAGTCAGTCCTTTGACGGGTAAAACCCTCTGCATCTCGTGGATGAAATGCACTGGCTAAAATAAGGCGTTAGAAAATAAAGAGTTTAAACGAACTTTAAAAAAAGGCTACTTTAACAGTCCCGCGTATCGGCCCTGCGCGATCGCCCAAGCCAGCTCCAATTCCTTTTCGTTGATGTCTTTCTTCTTCTCCTTCATCACTTTCTTGATGTCCTTAAAAACTATCTGGCCTTGGTAGATAAAATTGAGAATTATATTGACGTAGAGGAAAATATCTCGTATCTTGTCCTTGAAATCAATCTTTTGCACCTCGATATTCTTGATGGCCAAGCTTTCCTTGAGCAGGTCCTTCTCGTTCTTCACTTTGTCTGCGAAAAAGGGGTTGTTCTTGATCACGGAGAAATCGAGGTCGATGATGAGGTTCCCGCTGAGGTTGAGCGGGTCGATCTGGTTGTATTCCTCCTTGGACATGATTTCGATGGCGGACGCGGAATCGGCGAGTTCCTTTTCAAACAGGGCGATGAAATTGACAAACAACGTTTTCAAGATTTGTTGGTCGGTGCCGACGAGAATTGCCTTTTTATTGAGCAGAAGGGCATGAGTTGCGTAGGCAAACGCGTCCTCGCCGAACATCCGGACGATGCCCGGAAGGCTGAGATCTTGGATCGGGGCCTCCTTTTCAACGGTTGCCGCGATGTCAAAGTCGCTGCGTTGATAGCCTCGGATTGAAAAATTGCGATCCACGAAGATGTGATATCCATGCCCGCATTGCGCATTCACGGCGATCGTGGAAACCCCTTTGATGTTCTCCACGATCAATTTCACGGGTATCTCGAATTCTTGCTTTGCACCACAAACGGGGCATACAACTGACAAACTTTTCATTTCGTTTTCGTCAGAAATGAGGCTTCATCTCGTAATCGTTGGATTGGAAGGACACCTGCATCTGTAATAAGCATTTTCCTATTAGATTCATAAAACCGGACTAGTAAACACTTCAACACGACGGTTAAAAAACATTTACATCTTTGATGGATAGATAAATCACGGAATTGTGAGCTGAAAAAAAATGAGGAAGTTACAAAACTATAAGGCATTTAGAGGTTTTTGAAAATTAAGTCGATTAGGAATTTCAAAGCCCAGACGGGGGACGATGCTGGTCAGTTTTTTCTACCACGTGTACCGTGGGAATGCTGCCCGGATCGGGAGTGTTTCTTGGCTTGGTAACACGTCGTATTGTGCCTGCAGGAAGGACACGCGGCCAAGTTAAACGTCGGGGGACGAAAGCCTTGCCAGAATGCCTTGATCGAGTCGATGTATTGCAAGAATCGGTATGCTTCATACGGGACGTGAACGACGTATTCCCCGAGGAGCCGGCAATCGGATTGATAAAAATATTGTATTTTCACGTAATCGGAGATGGAACCCGATGGAAAGTCTGGGTCGTTTACAATTTTATCGTAGTTCTTGACGAGATAGTAGTATACCATCGATTGGATCCTGTTTTTTCGCTCCTGGGCATACGGGATGGTCGGGCGAGCCCTGGTCTTGTATTCCAAGATCGATCCTGACTCCAGATCGAACGCATCCAAGGTCCCGCGTACCTGCAATCCCGAGATCTGCCCGCACAAGGAGTATTCCGTGACGCGGTCGTCCCGCGGGTTTTGAAGGCGATTGGCCTGGTAGGCACGGAGGGTCTCGGCATCGCGCCACTGGAGGAAATGGCCAGTGGCGGGATCTCGAAACTCGACAAGCGGGTCGTCTTCCGTTCCATAGGCAAGGAGGTTGTGCAATGCCGTCCCGCGCAATGACGCAGGAGTTTCAGCCGATTCCACCTCGCCCATTTCGTGAAAGTCGAGTAGATCGTTCCATACCATGTACTCGCAGGTGGACTGACGGGCGATCCACGTCGTGAACACGCCGTGAACGTGCTCCCCTCTCATTTCGAGTCCATTTACGAGGAGATCGTACGGGGATGACTTTCCCTCGTAATCAAACCACGGGTCACGGTCCGGATGAGACATCATGAGTTACCTGACAACCATGCTTTAAGTACTTCCGGGAGGAATTTTTGTCGTGAGTGACAAGACGATGTGCTATCTTTTCGATCGAGTATTTATCCCCGCGTGGAATGATGAGAAGCATTCAATCACGGGGCCACTATCAGGCTTCCAGCCGTATTGCTCATTGTTCGAGTCGTGGACCGCCGACGATAATCTCGGCGTCGACGGACGACCTTAATAAGGTCCTATTAGCAGGTAAATAAAGGCTTGCGGCTAAGGACGTGCGTTATATGGCGTTAAACACGTGTGTTAAAAGGCTTGCGGTTAAACACGTGCAAGATCTCGATAATAGCAATTTAATAGGTCCGTTCAAATAGCAGCGAGCAGAACTATCATTAGCACGAGCTTCGTGGTATCTAGGAGAGAAAAATCGTGGATTCGATTCGCGGTCCATGGATATTCACGATTGTTGTCTTAACCTATTGCCAGCAGGAGTTGGTTGCGATTTAACGGGAATGTTGGCCCGTTTCGAGAAACCAAGCAGTACAGGATGGATCGCAATGGAACCAGGATATCATCGTGACGGCGAGACTAGAGAAGGCGCAACAGGTTCCGAGAAAGATTTCGCCGATCTCCTGCTGGAAAGAATCCTTGACAAGAAGGGCACGATATTCAAGGAGAAGCAAGGGATTGACTTTACAGGCAGAGATATTCTTTCCCCTTCTTATAGACCCGATATTATCTTGCACAGGGATACGCAGATCAAGCAAATAATCGAGTATTTCGTGCCTTGCATAAACAATAATCAATCACCAGGAAACATGCTTATCTATGGCAAGACGGGCACGGGAAAGACACTCGTCACGCGCCACGCGGCGGCAAAGATCGTTGAAAATGCCTCCAAGCGAGGGGCAGCCGTTCCATTCATCACGTATATCAACGCGAAGATGTACAACACGAAATATCGCATCCTTGCAAAGATATGCGAAGATATCGGCGTATTTGTCCCCAAGACGGGCATTGCAACTGATGCGATTCTCGACGCGTTGAAGGATGTCCTCAAGAAGGCCGACAAGCCGCTCGTGTCCATCATCGACGAGGTGGACCTGCTCGTTCGATCCCGCGAGAAGGATGACCTGCTCTACGTCCTGACTCGACTTGCCGAGGATGACCCCGCCGTGCGGGTATCCATCATCGGCATTTCGAACGACCTCCGCTTCAAGACATTTCTCGGCATCCGGGTGCTTTCAAGCCTCAACGCCCAAGAGATCGTGTTCCAGCCTTACCAGCGATCCGAATTGGTAGACATCCTGAAGCAACGAGCGGACTTGGCCTTCAAGGAGGATGTCGTCGATGAAGGCATCGTGGGAGCGATTGCGACCATCGCGGCGCGGGAGGACGGGGATGCGAGAAAGGCAATCGCGTTGCTCCTCAAGACCGGGGAGGTTGCCGAACAAGAAGGAGCGGCGTTCATCGATGCCGAACACTTGGTCAAGGCACGCGACAGGCTCGACCTCGATACGACCGAGAGTTTCCTTTCCACGCTGCCCGTGCAATTCCAGATCGTCATCATCGCTATATCGAATGCCCAAACGCATTACAAGTGCTCGGCAAACACGGGCGTGATCCTCAAGATCTACCACGACCTCGTGAAGGAATCGGAAGACTTCGTTTCATCGATTGGATTGAGGCGCCTGCTTCAGATCCTCAAGGACTTGAACGATCAGGGTATCCTTGACTTGGCCGTGGTCTCGAATGGCCGCGGCCGCTCCAGCGTGGTATCGATGAACCTTGAACGGTCCATCATCGAACACGTGTTTTCGAAAAATCAACAGCTCAAGAAATTGCTCAATTACATTCCAAAAATGAAATGTTTGGACTCGTTCTTGGGCCCGTCAAACGATTCAAACGATCTCTGAACCTTAGCAAAAAAGGAAAAAGAATTTTAAAACACATAGCTCCATTTTACAAAGTAGGCGTCCATGTCATCCTTGGAGGACTGGTATTCTTGGGCAAGCAGGTCGAACCGGGAGAGCAGGTCCTCGACGCGAACCTTCAGGGCTGAATAATCGCGACCGAACTTTGCTTCTTCCTCGATCTTGGCCCGTGCTTGGCCGAGTTTCTCGAGGCCCGCACTGACCTTGGCCATCGCTTCGTCCGGGTTTTCCTTAAGGAGGGCCTTCGCTTCGACCATCAAGTTGTAGCCTTGGGTGTAGGGCACGTTCACGATCTGGTGCATGTAGATGCGTTCCAAGCCCGGAATGTCCAAGATCCAGTAATACGTGATCATGGAGAAGGTGTAAATGACCCAGCCCCCGAAAAGCACGTCCGAGAACCAGTGAGCACCGGAGGCCATACGACCGATGCCTGTGAGGATTACGTAGGCGATCGCACCGGCTGCACACAGGGGCGCAAGGACCTTCTTGTTCGACCCAATAAAGCTCAATGCCAAGGTGATCGTCAGAGCTGCCATCGCGACGTCGCCCGAGTAGAAACTTCCCAAACCATTGACAGGGCCCAGGGGTAACCACCAAGGGGTAAATGTGCCCTTGTTATCAAGAACTGTGCTGGCCCCAACGCGACCCCAGAGGAGCTTGACGAGATCGGTTAGCCCCTCGACGAATGCAATCGCGACGATGAGAACGAGGACGGTGTACTTGAAATATTTCCCGTAGGGGGTGATCCCGGGGACGCGGTTCTCGGCTTTGGCGAGCTTTTGTTCCTTGTTGATTTGCACCAGAGAAACGATCAGCAAGATCACGGCGACAACGATCAGGAAAAGGCTAAAGATCTGGCCCACGTCGCCAGATGTCCAAAAGTTCGCCTCGTAAAAGTTGTATTGAAAAAAGGCCCCGAGCTGGTAGAGAAACCCTGTTTGGTTAGCTTGAGCAGCAGAATAGAAGAAATTGGTGATTTTCTCGTCGTTGTTATCGATCGAGCAGATTACCACGCCGAACACAAATATAATAGTCGAAACAATGTACGCAAAAACTGACATACTGATTTTTTTCTTCCCGCCTGCTATTTTCTCTCGTTCCTCCTTTCCATTGGCAGCTTTTTTCAGTACTTTGTTTAGTGGTTCCTTTTCAGCCATTGACATTCCCTTGTGGTAAAATGTATGACTCTCAAGAGTTAAAAAGATTGCACGTCCAAGGTACATTTACACCAGATCGGGGCGGATTCACGAGCGATGCACTGCAGCATCAAGAGAAGAAGCGTTCAGGTTCGATACTGCATTCACCCGGCAGATCGCTAGAAAGAGACGAAATTATAAGGGTTTCTTTGCCTTCACGCTCTTCGGGCGTTCCAAATCCTTTGCAGTCTTGATTTCTTTCAACTTGCGCAATTCCGATCGATCCGCAACCGTTCCGTCCTCGACCTTTGCGAATTCCTGCGCGATCTTCTCGTCGATCTCCAGCTTCACTACATCGGGGAGCTTTTTCTGTTCCGCTTGGGCGCCCCGCAAGTCGGGCTCGGTTCGCCGCGAGGAGGGCAAGGAAACGCCAGCACTTGGCTTCATTGCTGGCATCTCGGGAATCAAGACCGGGGCGGGCATTTCCTCGCTCTCGAGCCGGTCTTCCAGGCTCTTCTGCTCCTTTGCCTTTGCGATCTCCTCGATAACTTCATTCAAGGAGGCGAGCACATCTGCATCCTGAACCGTTTCGGTAACACCTGCCAGTTCCTTCTCGAGCTTCGATGGGATCTGCCTGGCCAAAATTTTCAAGACGTCCGAAGCAATCTTCCGCACGTATTGGTTCTCATCGCCCAAGAATCCGATCAGATCTGGCACGATTGCAAGCCCTCTTTCCGGGCTCTGGGTGCAAATCTGGCCAATCAGCCTAATCGATGCCTCGACGCAATGCTTGGGCGAGGATGCTGATAATAGCTTGCTCAACAGGTTGAACACCAAGTCCTGCCGGGCCTGAGCGATCGGCCGCAGGGCCAAGACGACCGAGGCCCTGAGGATGTCATCATCCGTGCACAGCAAGTCCACGAGCAACGGCACGTCGTTCTTGTTGATCCGCTTCTGGTCGGCCGCACCAATTTTCATGATGGCATCCAAGGCATCCGTGAAGAGCGATTTTTCACCTTCTCGGAGAATCTTGAAACTCTCGGCTACTGCCGCATCATAATGCTTGTCTTCGAGAGATTTCCTGAGGAAATCGCGCCGCTCTTGGAGAGTTGTCAGGGCGGAATCGTCATCAGGGGACGAAGATTCTTGTGGCATTACCATCATGTCCGGGTGTCCGGGTTTCCACTCGCGGCTTAAGGGTTTTTCTGGGCGGGTTCTTTTTGCGGATTCTTGGCGACCCACGCATCGATCTTTTTCCTGAACGCGGCGAGGCCTTGGAAGCATCGTAAAAGTTCGCCAAAAGTAACCGGCTCTATGGCGTACATGCTTCCCGACAATCCACAAAAGGCATTGATCTTCGTGATGATGCGGGCCTTGCTTTCCTCCACCTTGAAAGTCACATCCAACGCGACCTCTGATAGCTTGCCGATTTCTTCGGCCAAGATCGCTTTCAGTGAAACGTTCTGGGCGACATCGGGGCTCTTGATCTCGAAGAGAACGAGATCGAGCAACCAAGCCTCGGGCGTGCTCTCGAAAATCTTGATGTCGAGCCGGTAGTACCGGATTAGCAACTTAGCCACGGAGAGCAGGTTGGATTGATTGAGCATTCTCTCATCATTGACATTCAGGATAATGTACTTGTCGATATAATCGAAATACCAGAAGATATCATCCGCAAGGATGACCAAGCTTTCCCCGAAGTCGTGATCGAGCACGCGATTGAACTTGGACCTGAAAAAGGACACGAGGGTCGACGTGAGCTCGTCGAATTCCTCGTTTTCCAGCATCTTGGCAAGCTTGTATGGGCTCGATTGCGTGACGAGGAGGAAAAAATCGTCCAAGAAAATCGCGCAATCTTCTGGCTCGTAAAAATACTTTTCCTTGTTCAGGCTGCGTTCGACGATTTTTTGCTGCAATTCATAGCAAAACTTTGGGATTTCGCGATCCCCTGCCTTGATCAGGATACTCAACCACCGCCGTTTCTCGCACAAGGGTTTGACCGTGCAAGCCATGCGGTCCTCCTGGCACTTTTCATCCAGCTCCCGCATGAACTCTGTCGCCCGGTCGATGAGGAAGGCGAAATCAGACTTTGACGAGAAGGTTCTCGCGTGCGCGTGGAGGCGTTCGGCCATAAATCGTGCATCCCGTACGATTCATTTAAGCTCGGATCGGTATAAAGAAGACGCCGGTAGAAAGGGGATGATTTTACTCCGTCAAAAAAGGAACGACCATCGAAGATCAAGAAAAAATGGAGACCTGGAAGAAAGATCAGGTGTTTTGACCCGTGATGTTAATATTCCCGGTCGTAGTCTCAAGCATTCCGTCAATTCGGAATGCATTTGCTTGATTCAACGTCTGGAATACTCTTACTATAATGGTGGACAAACTTGGACATTCGTCCAAGATTGCCCAGCGGGTCGTAAGAGGAAACCCGCAGGCATCATCTTGCCAAGAAGATCGTTGCCGTGGAGATTGAACGACATTAACCTATTTAAGGACCCCGGATTTTCTTCACGACTTATCCATTCTGACCCTGATATAAGGCATCCCTGAATCGTCGGGTAGTGTTTTACGATGATGTCCAACTTTGGCCACATTCCTATCGATTAATTGCGACTGTCTCTCCAGGGCCGAGGTTATGACCCCCGTTATTATGACGGTTGATCTGCCCCGTGGTCGTTTTCAGGGTTGATTATCAGTTCGATTGTACATGGACAAAGTTGGACATTTCCAATATAATCCTTCTCATCAAGTCCGGCTTGGAAGACGGGTGATACCGATCATGAGTTCAGAAATTCCGTGGTCAGGACCGATTTAAATATTGTCGTGACCACGTGCTTCCCGTGAACGAATCGAGCACCGGGTCCGTGCCTCGCAACGCTCGCTCGTTACCGGCCGCGAGTGGAGGTGATCCTTGAACATCACCATGGGCTGCCAGGTTCCGCGCTGCCGCGATCGCCACAAATCCACGGCAGGCCAATCCGGGTGCCGGGGCATGAACAACATGCACTCGCCGCGTGCGACCACGTCGCACGTGAACGCGCATTGCGGCACCCCGAATAACGACGACCTGCCGTGCTATCCCCCAGGCTATATGCCAAAAGGGAGGACTCCCGTTATAGTCCAAAAAGTCTTGGCAAGTTACCAGCACTCATAATTTGACCATCTCAGGCAAATGTCCAAGATTGGCCAAGTTTTCAATAACGGTGAAGCTCGTGCTCGCGAAGGCAGCACCCGTGGCAACATTCAAGTTCTCGTTTCCGGTATGCGACGACATGCCTAGCGCGATGTTATGCCCAGGATTGAAGCCTTGGGTGATCCACTTGTTAATCGAGCCCGTCACCGTGGTCGCGTTGACCGTGGAGATCACGATCGATGACCCGCAGGACGTGATCGACCTGGTGCGGGACAAACATTTCTTTGCCTTCTACCCGGCGGTGGCGCGGCAGGATGGCTCGGTCGGACGGCTGGTGATCGACCTCGACGTGCAGGCGGGCGTGGTCCAGCAACTCGGCCAGCCCGGGGCGTGGGCACTCGCGTGTTGCATATCCGACGAGCTCGTCATCGCCGCCCGATCGGTTGGCTGACTCTACCCCGCTCGAAAGTTTTCGGGAAACCGCGGCATCCACCTCGTGTGGGACTTGGAAGAAAGAGCCTTGGAGCTGGACCCCGCCACGGAGTTCGTAGACCTGCCGGGTTACGCGATCTTCCTAGCATTTCTCGCCAAGATCACGCATAAATTCAGTCGCTCGGTCGAGCAGGAAAGCGAGGTCCGACCTAGAAGAGAAGATCCTCGCATTCGTGTGGAGTCGTTCGGCCATTATCCATCCGCTCCGTGGCAAGAAACCGCACGATTTATGATAAAGAAGGACGATCATAGAAGGGCGAGAAAAAATGGAAGAAGTATAATTGCGCCCCGGTAAAAAACTGGAACATCCACCCAAGATCAAGAAAAATGGGTGATGGGATCAGGTGTTTTGCATATACATATTGATGTGCCCGGTTGTAGTCGAGATGGTGCCATCGATCCGGAACGGATTGGTTTGGTTGACGGTCTGCACGATGTTGTTACGGGTCCCCGCTGGGGGGGACACATACCCGCCATTGTTTATGAACAACCCCGTCACGCCCGTGGTCGATTGCAGGGTGAATTTCGTACTCGCGAAGGTAGCTCCCGTGACAACGTTCAGGTTCACGTCACCGCTCGTTACCGACATGTCAACGGTGATGTTATAACCTGGATTGAAGCCCTGCGTGATCCCGGCCGTGATCGAACCCGTACTCGCGGTCCCGCTGATCCGGATAGCCGTGGATAGCGTGATATTGGTGATTGTCATACCGATGCTGCCGGTGGTCGCGCTCGCGACGACATTCCCGCCAAGGATCGCTTGGTTCAGGGACACCGTGGCTGGGCCGGTCGTGGTCGAGACCTCGATGCCTTGGGTCAGGTTCGTGGCGCCAAACTCGGCCGTCACGGATCCGGTGGTCGCTTGAATGTCTACCGGCCCGGCGATCTCGTCGGTGCTCGCCGCGAGGTCCACGTTTCCTGTCGTGGCACTAACCGAGAGGCCTCCGGAAATCACCGTGCCATTCCCGAGCGTCACCCCGATGTTGCCCGTCGTGGCCGCCACGTCGAGGGCCGAGAAGGATTGATTCGCAGGCACCGTGAGCGCGATATTACCTGTACTGGTCGAAGCGGTCAGGTTGTAGGAAACACCAGCCTTGAGCGTGGCAAACACCGTGGTGTTCTGGATCATGGCAAAGTTCCAGGTATTCGATTGTTGCATGGTAAAGGTCTTCACGGCACTCGCGTTGTCGAATGTCGTGGAATAGTAATCGGCCGCGGTCTTGTCCTTCAGGAAGGCACCGCTGAAATCGTAGGCAACGTTAATGGAGATCTCCGGGGCGGAGGCATTCGTGGTGAATCCGATGCGAAGATCGGCCGTGCTCACGGACAGCACCCACGTGCTCGAATTGGACGGCGTTGCCGGTATTGACTCGAAGTAAGCCGTGCCTTGCACGGACCCCCACGTGGCGACCGTGACGATGGCGAAGACCGACGCGAACATCGCGAACACGAGGATGCCTGCGAGGAAGACGCGGGATCCCCCGCCGCGGTGGCGGTACTGGCGGCGCTCGGCACGGCGTTCCTCGCGCTCCAGGTGATGCTGCGCGTGCCTCGCCGCGTGCTCTTGCATATGCTGCTGGTGGCGTTGCACGTGATCTTGGATGTGCTGCACGCGGCGTTCCACGCGATCTTGGATGTGTTGCGCGATGTTTTCGAAAGGATCCACCTGCGCGGGAGCGGGGCCCGGGACGGTTCCGACGGGCGTGATGACAGGTGCCGCCGCTGGTGCAGCCACAGGGTGTATCACGGGTTTCGGTGAGGGGGCTTGCCCGGCCCCTGGAAGGGGACGACGCGGCGGGAGCGGGGCTAAGCCAGGAGAAGGCCCTTTCGCTTGTGGCGATGGTTGGACGGGTGCAGGCTCGGTTGTGATGGCTAGACCGCAATCCGGGCAGAACCGGCCGTTGTCTGGAATAAATTTTCCGCAGGATGGGCAATACATGTTATCACCAATTTTTGGTGCTTGACCTTCAATCGAGGGGCCGAGACTATCAATAAAGTGGAGGCCAACATTTGTCCACGGACTCAAATACCATCGTGGTATAGAAATCTGTAGCAATCCCGCCAGGATAGTTCGGAGCCAGAGCTTGTCCGGTGGAACGATCTAACCATCATCCCTCGTCCACGAGGTCATTACACCTTTCTCGGACGAGATAGCAAGAGACCACGCAAAATTTATCGGCAGCGAGCGGCCACGTGACGTGTGACACCTCGCAAATTCCCCACGCGCTCGCTGCCCTGCTGATCGGGTTCGATCCGTTCCTCGCGTCGTTCGTGTGGGTCACGGCCATTTACGAACTCGGCAACGGGGCGATGGCGACCCACGACCTCGACCCGAACTTGCTGTTCGCCTTTCTCTTCGTCATGGTCGGCATCGCGTGGTCCTGCCTGCCGAGGTATTCTTGATAAAAATTGGAAGCAATTTTTAACAAGCAGAATGTCTTTCATAACGTAGATAGTTCCGGCCAAAGGCTGCCGCACATGTTCGATCTCTACATCGCACTTATCGCGGCCCTGCTCGGGCTCGTTCAAGGGATAAGCGAGTGGCTCCCCATCAGCAGCAAGACGCAGGTGCTGTTCGTCTCGTCGATCTTTCTCGGCATGGGCTTCGCGCAGGGATACGCATTAGGCCTATTTCTCGAGGGTGGCACGGTGCTTGCGGCGGTCATCTACTTCAGGCGCGAGATCTGGCAGATCCTGCTCGTGCTCGTGGGCAAGGGAACGCGCAGGGATTTCATGATGCTGAGGTGCGTCGCGATCGTCACGATCATAACGGCCATCATCGCGGTGCCGCTCTACATCCTGATCACCGCGACCGTGACCGGGCCATCCCTGGGCATCCCGATGCTGATCCTCGGTGTGCTGCTCCTGGTCGACGGCCTCGTCGTGAAGTTATCGCAGCGCAGATCGGCCCCGACGAAGACAGTCGAGACCATGGGCTGGAAGGACCTGTTCTGCCTCGGAGTAGCCCAGGGGATTTCGGTGCTGCCGGGCGTGAGCCGGTCCGGTGCCGCCGAATCGACGCTACTGTTCCTTAACACCAAGCCGGACGAGGCATTCAGGATCGCGTTCATTGCCGGTATCCCCGTGACCCTCGGCGCCTCCGCGGTAACGCTTCTGTTTTCCCCAGAGAAGCTGGCAACGGCGGTGAGCGCCATCACGGTGCCGGGCATCTTTATCGCGTGGGCAGTAGCAATTCTTGTGAGCATTTTCCTTATCCAGCGGCTCATCAAGTTCGCAGGCTCGAACCGGATCACGACGATCGTGTTCGTGCTCGCCGCCATCGCCATCGCGGCCGGGATCATCACCATCATCACCGGTTTCAAGGGGTAAGAAAAATCGGTTATGTGGCTCCGAATAAAAGAGAATTAGAGAAAGCTAGTATATTCTCTGATTTTTTGAACTCTTTTTCTCTTGAAAGTCAGGGTTGGCACCTTGGGAAATAACAGATTGGTTGATTCTGGAGGCCCCAGCCTCGAAGCCCTCCTTTTTGACGATCGCGCATTCATCTTAGGGTCGAGCCAATACATGGGACTGGAAGGTAAAAAACAGGAGATTAACCGGTTATTGGCTTTCTTTCACGTCTTCTTTCTTCTGCTCGCAGGCCTCGTCATCGTCTGCTTTCATCGGAGCAACCTTGGTCCCCTTCTTGGCAGCAGGAGCCTTCTTCGTTCCGCATTTCTTTCCCATATGCTCATCATCATATTTCTGCCATACAATAGAAAAAAAACCAAGAGATGGAAGGTGAGACCACCATCAGTCGTAAAATTGATGGTTTACTCGTCTTCTTTCTTTTCTTCTTTGTCCTTGCAGGCGTCGTCATCCTTCTTAGGTTCTTCCTTCTTGGGAGGAGCCGCCTTTGCTGCCTTCTTGCCTGCTTTCTTGCCGCCTTTCTTGCCCATAGGATAACACCGTATGTTAGATCTTCACCTTTGAACTACCACGTCCTGAAGGGCGTGGCTTCTTGCTTCATCGACCGTCGCCATCGAAATTGCATATTCTTGCACGATCTCCACGAGCGTGAATTCCCGCGGTTCCCGCGGTACTAATCGTTCTTGGCTTGGTTTTCACCAAGGACTGGAGGATCATTGCTTCAAGATTATATAAAGGAATTATACCAGATAATTTCTAAAGAGCGAACCGTTGCCACCTTCCACCTTCGAACGAAAGAGGTCGTGTACTTCATAAAACTTTTTTCGGTTTACCATGGTTAGACAAAAATAGGTAAAGTCGACGTTTTGACGTAATTCCTATGAAATAAAGGGTTGATTAACAGTTCGATAAAATGTGCACGAAGTTGGACATTAATCATTTCTCCTGCCGGAACGTGGCCCCTTGCAGATATTATTAATGCCCACACATTATCCTCGACTGGGCTCCCGCGCGAAATCACGCGCTCATATTCTAAAGGTCAGGAAGTCGGCCTTCCAAGCCGATAATCCGGGTTCAATTCCCGGTGGGCGCATCATCTTTTTTTTTAATCGAACCGACGTGAAGTCCCTGCCAATTGATTTGTCGGCTCCCACCCACAAAAAAAATCGGGTTGATACCACGTGCTTCCGCCATCAAATCGAGGCCCTTTAAAAACTCCTGCACGTCACGGTAACCAGAGGCCATATTCTCGATAACAGGCCAATCAGCAAGGCGAGCAAAACTGAACCGAGTATTCCGCGACCTGCGATCCGTGAGCTTGAGCTACATGGCAAACAATCTCTGGATCTCGATCCAGTCGGCCATGCCCGGGAAACCGGACCACGACATCATCGGGGCGGGAACGTGCAAGGTCTATGCCAAGGAAGGAGAGACCCTGAAAGCGACCGAAAACGTGACCTTCACTCTCGACGATCCAGGCCGCGTGGTGTTTTTCCAGCAGGACGTGCCACCTCTGACGACCATCAAGATTTTCGACGCGAAAAACGCCCTCCGGTTTCACCTCCTCACCGAGGAGCAACTCCAGATAAAATAGATCGGGTGATCACGTGCCATGGCGCCGCGGCCAGAAAAAAGGCACACCGATGCGATGGGGGAAGTCGCTTCAACGTGTGCCGCGGTGTACGAGGATCTCGTGCACCGGATGGAAGATGCCTGCGGTGGAAAGGCAGAAGCGAAGACAATCGCTGCCAAGCTCCTGGGCCATGCCATCCTGAGCTCAAAAGGAGGCAACGGGATTTCTACAGATCCGGGACCGGCGATGGGAGAAGAATGCAATGATGTCTTGGAACGGGCCCTGCAATCGGTATCGAGTTACATGGCAGCAAACGGCGACCGACCTGAAAGCCCTGCGAACCAAGCCATCATCGATGCCGTCGCGGAAACAATCGCACGCCGCAACACCAAGACAGGCCGTCGTTCTGCTGGCGGGGTCGTATTCACGGCAAGGCCAGAGATCGAATTTATGTGCCGGTTGGCCGTCACGACTTATTATAGGCACGGCAACGAAAATGATGTTTTACTAGCTTTCACGGATCACCCGCCGAAAATCTTGGACCCCGCGTGCGGGTCGGGCGCGTTTTTAACCGGGATGCTCGATCTTTTCGAGCAGATCTTGAGCCGGTCCTCGGAAAACCCTCCCGGGGACGGCCTTGCATACCGCCGGCTTGCTGAATTTGCATCAACCTGCCTGTTCGGGCACGATGTCGACCCGGCAGCGGTCGAGCTTGCAAAAGCACGGTTGCAGGCGTGGTTCTCGGACCTTCCCTGCCGCCACCCGGGCTGGGGCATCCACGAAGGCACGGTGCCGTCATTCGAGGCGACCGTGAGTACTGCCGATTTCCTCGCCGAATCAGGAAATTCATACGACATCATCATCGGCAACCCGCCCTACCTCCGGCAGGAAGACATTTCCGGCCAGGAAGGCGACGGGCAGTACAAGCAGTCGCTCCACGCGATCGATGCGCCGATCAGCAAAGAACGGGCCACGATCAACGGCATGAGCGATTACTTTGTCTATTTTTTCCTGAAGGGCATCGAAATGCTCGACCCGGGTGGGATATTGTGCTTGATCACGTCCAACTCGTGGTTGGACTCGAAGTACGGGGAGGGCTTGCAAGAATTTCTCCTTTCCAATCAATATCTCTTGTTTGTTCACGATGCACCCGCGCGGAGCTTCTTGAATGCCGAGATCAACACGGTCATCACGACTTGCACGAAACGCCTCGACGACGATGGCACAGACGATGTCCGGTTCGTCCGGTTTCACGATCCGCTTGGCACGATCCCGCCCGAGGCCTGCGTGGCCGCCGGCGAAGTATGCAACACGGTGGCGCGCGGGCAGGATCTCCACGCACGCCAGCTCAATGTCTCGGAAACAGGCGTTGCAAGAGTCTTCTCCGTCGACCCTGACGACCTCCGAAAAAACATCGGGAAGTGGTCCTCGAAGTTCCTGAATACCCACGGGATCTACTATGATCTCGTTGGCCATGTCGGCACGGAGCTGTGCCTGCTGGAAGACATCGCCGCGGTGCGGGCCGGGTGCTACACCGGCATCAACGACTTTTTCTACCCGAACGACGAGACCATCAGGAGCTTCGGGATCGACGCAGGACACTTGATGTCCATCATCAGGAACCAAGGCGACATTGACAGGCTCGATATCTCGACAGTTCCCGGGCACCGGGTGCTCGTGGTTCCCCCGATTCCCCTGGAGGAATTGCGAACACAGGCCTGGTCGGCAGGAACCTGCGATTACATCGAGTGGGGGGCAAGCCAGGTCACGCGCACGAAGCAAAAAACGCGCCACGGCATACCGTGGCCGGACGTCCCATCCGTGCGGAACCGGACCTGCTGGTATGCCCTGCCCGATGCTACGGTTGCCGGGGCGCACATGTTCATGCAATACATCGCCCACGACCGGTTCTATTGCCCGTGGTCCGAGGTGCCGATGGTCTCGGACAGGAGCTTCCACCGCGTGTTCCCTGGCCCTGAAATCGACGCGAGAAGCTTGCAAGCCATTCTGAACAGCACGCCGGTCGTTTTTTGGGCCATGAGCGCGGGTCGCTCGAACCTCGGCGCGGGGGCCTTGAAATTCGAGGTCAGAGATGCCCGTCGCCTGCCCGTGCTCGATCCCCGGCGCCTCGGTCATGATATCTTAAACATGCTGCGACAGGCGGCCGAAGAAATGGGCAAGCGAAGGCCCCTGCCCGTGTTCGCAGAGCTCGGGATCGACCCGAAAAGCCCGGTGGCCAGTCAAGAACCGTCTCCCATACCCGACCGGAAGCGCCTGGACGACATTTTCTTCGACCAGATAGGGTTCTCGCCCGAACAGCGTGTGGATCTCTACCGGGCAACCTGCTCGCTCGTTAAGGACAGATTGACCAAGGCAAGAACATTTTCGAAGGAAAAAAAGTAACGCTCAATTCATCATGTGCGAGCTCAACTTATCGAGTAGCACGGGAAAATCGATGGGCTTCAACAACTTGTCGCTGAAACAGCCCATTCTCTCGAACCGGTCCCGATCGAGGAAAGCGGTTATCAGAATCACGTCCTTGATGTGTTGATATCGCGGATTGGCCTTGATAGACTTGCACAGGTCGAACCCGTTCATGCGCGGCATCAAGTAATCCGTGATCACGCACCGGATCTCTTTCTCATTACCGGCATCGCTCTCGAGCAGTTCAAGGGCTTTCTGGCCATCGGAGGCTTCCAGTACCTTGTAACCATGCTCTTCAAGAACAATGCGGAGGAGCATGCAAATGTCGCGCTCGTCATCGACTACAAGCACTGTCTTTTTCGGGCTGCATGGATCTTCCATGGAGATCTCTCACGGGAAATGGACTCGGACGAAAACTCACTCCTATGCCTTGATTCTTGAATCAGGCTTTTAAACGTAGCTTACAGGGGAACCCGAGGCTGGAATAAGAGCATGTTTTAATCTTCCAAGTCCGAATTGAATAACTAGCATCTGTATCCCCGCGCGCGTTCACCACGGGGGGCGAAATCATGAGCGAGTCCGACGACAATTTCCTCCGCATCCTGCTCGACGTGTGCAAGAAGACAATCCAGAACGGTAAAATCCAGAATGCTCGAATGATGGACCTGTGGCAAAAACATCTCGCCAAGTACAACGTGGAGTACCAGGCCCTCAGGCCGCACGAATTCGATGCCAACGAGTTTGTTGCGAGCAACGAAAATCGGATCGAGGTTTTGGCTTTTTGTGACGAGGTGCTCGTGGACGCCTACTGGGCGATCAAAATGGTGGCCATCGCCTTGTTTCAAGAGATTCCGAAGCAACTCCCAGGAAATTCGACGTTTTCCTCACCCGAGGATGTCGTGAATTTCAAGCTAAGGATTGCTGAGAAGTTCGTTAACGCCCTCATCAATTTTTTTGTAGCAGAGCGATCTGTGCTAGAGCCGGCAGAGTTCGTGTATGGCATCATCAGCACTTTTCTCCGGGTAAAGAAAATGATGCGAATCGAGGAGATCCAAGAAACACTCTCGAAAGACGGTGCTGATTTCTCCTCTGACGAGTTAACCGCAATCATGGCAACGCTCGAGGGCACAGGCATCCTCAAGACCGATCCGGCCGATCCTAGCCTGTATCGGTACGCCAAGAAACTTGAACTGGCAAAGGAGCAAGAAGACGAGATCCAGAAGGAATTCTTCCCGATCGTGGAGTGGGCCATCGAAAGCTGGCGCACGCTGTTCAACATCAGGGAATTGAACACACCGATTCCCGAATCGTACCCGCAACGAAAGGTGCTCGAGCACGTCGTGTCATACGCCGCCACGCAAGGCTTCACGCCGGCCCAGTTCTGCCTGGGCGAGATAAAGAAATATTATGAAAAAATGCTCTAACGCACCATCGTGCACGTTGGAACGAGTTGTAATTAGACATACTTGACGGTGCCGCAACCATGTCCAAAACCGATACGGTCGAAGCATTCAAGAAAGTGGTAGCTAATTACCTCCCCGATGGCAAGATCTCCACCGAATATGCAAAGAACTGGGCCAAGAACATTCAGATCGGCTTAGGGTCCTCTGGTATGGCAGGCAAACCAAGCAAGCGGGGAGGCGTGAAGCTCGGGAAAGTCACCTGTCTCGCCACGCCGAAACGGCGCCGTGACTTTGTCCTCGTCTCGACGGGGCAAAGGGGCACGATCTTGGTCGGGTCCAGGCTCACGATTCACGGCGGGCACTTTGCCGTCGAGCTCGCGAAAAAATTGGCACCACAATTCGGCCAGAAGGTCGTGGTGCTCGAAAGGACCGTTCTTGCCTTCACGCCAATCGCTGCCACGGGAACCGGTGATGGTAGAAATGATTTACTAACAACGTTGGATACAGTGATCACTTCTCTCGACGGGTTGCAGGCAGAATTTCACCAAGCCGTCGCCCGCCTTCTCGGCGAGCACGTGGACGGCGATCAGGAATCTTGACCCTCATTTCAATTGGCGAACGTTACGAGCGATCAGACATCAAGATGCCTTCGATCGGGCGGTCAGGGCATCAAACTTGATTTGGCAGTAGGTGGCGAGGAATTTATTCCCAACCTTCAGCGAGAGAAGGCAGAGTAGCTTGGTTAGTTTCGATGCTTCGGCGATGTCGAGCCGGTGAATGGCACTGTTGATCTGTGATTGCAGGATGATCATCTTCGCGAACTGGAGCGATGATGGCCCCGTGCCCTCGGACGCATCGAGATCGGCAGTCAAATCGGCTTCAGTGAATATTTCAGCATCGTCTAGTGTCATATCCCTGGCATCGTTGACCGAAGGAATGGAATGCAATATGTTGTTCACGACCTCGAATCCTTCGAGATTTCCAGTGAACCTCTCGTCAAGAACATCCACGCCCTCGAGCGTTCTTGCCGTGGCTTCCGTCAAGAACCTGAGCGTGGTCGGGTCGCCGATCGCCATCATCACGAGCGAGAACTCGTTCTTGATGGGAAAGAACGTGATGTAGAGGGTTTCCTCTTGCATATCCCCTGCCACTTTTATCTCAACCTGCCGTATCATGGTCTTGGCGATCGAGATAGAAGACGTGACGATCGTGGACATCTGGGCCGAGATCAGGTTTTCGATGACGGCACCGGAATCGCTTAATGCATCAAGGTTCACCTTGAAGAGGCCTTCGAGTTTCCTGAAGAACCGGCTCGCGACGGGAAGGCTACCGTTCATAACGGATGTGAAAAGCAAGGTGCAGGTTTTTTTAGGTCGACTAGCCTCGTCCTTGTCCAATCGTGCATGGTCGTCTTGGAAGATGACCTGGCTTGCCTGCACGGCTTCGTCGTAGAGCAAGGACATGATCTTGTTCAACTCCAAACGTTCCGAAACAGACTCGAAGTCCTGCAGGTCGGGCCTGAGCTGCGTGATGGAATCCACGTCAACCACCTCGGTGAAACGCTTCCCGAGCGTCTCCATGAAAATCCGGGACTGCGCGGCCAGCTGGTCCATGGTAAGATCGGCAATTCCGAGAGATTTCAGGTCATCCGACGAGGGGTACGTCGTGCAAATTGCAATCGTGTCACCCCCGGAGTTGGTGAAGAACTTGAACAGCACGTGCTCCCGCGAGATCAACAGCTGCTTTCCTTTTTGCGCGAGGAGATTCTTCAGTTCCGACATTAGCGTGGGCTCGTGAGTGATCTCGACGAGTTGCGAGTCCCGAACAAGATTGCTCGCGAACGCGATTGAGAACCGGGCAAGGTCCAAGACGGAACGTATGCAGGAATCGCTAGAGTACAGCACGTCGTTCTTGAACAGGATACCAAAATTTATTATCTGCTTTCTAAGGGACATGTTTTTCCCAAGAACCGGGCAAGTTGATGCAATCGAGCTATTACGTGATATATCCATTTTACCTTAAGCCTTGTCGGTAAGGGATCGTGAGATGTGCACCGAAATCCCCACCTGCGCTGCTTGCCTAAAACACCACAGGATCTTGATTTAAATTCAAGGAGGGGAATAGTCGATCTCAATTCGCGGAGAGACATGAAATCAACTCCGCCATGGGATGCAATGCAATGTCATCAGTAAAAGTCGTAACGCGGTCCAAGATCGTCTGCACGCTTGGCCCCGCGAGCGACACCGCTGAAAAGATACGGGATCTCGTCGATCGGGGTATGGACGTCGCTCGCATCAACTTCTCCCACGGCACCATCGAGGAAAAGACGAGCGTGTTCAATGCAGTTCGGGAGGTGGACCCGACCGTCGCCATCATGTGCGACATCCAAGGCCCGAAAATTCGTATCGGCCAAGTCCAGGAAGGTGGCGCCACGCTGGTCGCGAACCAAGACATCACCGTGACGACCGAGGAAGTGCTGGGAACTGCAGAAAAGATCACCATTTCCTACCCCGAACTCCCGGAGGAGATCAAGCCAGGGGAGCTCATCTTCATCAACGACGGCCTGATCTGCCTTCAAGCCGTCAGCGTCGAGGCCCCCGAGATAATGTGCAAAGTGCTCGTCGGTGGAGTCATCACAAGCAAGAAAGGCGTGAATCTGCCCCGTACGGAAATCTCACTGCGCGTGCCGACCGAGAAGGACACCGAGGACCTCAAGTTTATCGCAGATCTCGATCCCGAATTCGTGTCTGTCTCGTTCGTTCGCGATGAAACGGACATACAACACGTGCGGGACGTGCTCGCCGAGAACGGAAACGACCGGATCAAGCTCATCGCGAAGATCGAGCGGCCCATGGCCTTGGATAACTTCGAGGCCATCTTGAAGGCGAGCGACAGCATCATGGTGGCGCGGGGCGACCTTGGAGTCGAAATTCCCTTCGAGACGCTCATCCCGGCGCAGAAGATGATGGTGAAGCGGTGCAACGTCGTAGGCAAGCCCGTCATCGTCGCCACGCAGATGCTCGAGTCGATGACCGAGTCCCCCGTGCCGACCCGTGCAGAGGTCTCGGACGTGTTCAACGCGGTCGCGGACGGGGCCGATGCGGTCATGTTGTCCGCGGAGACCGCCATGGGCAAATATCCGAACAATGCGGTCGAAACCATGGAGCGCATCATCCGCGTGGCCGAGGCCAACATCCCACTGCGAAATCCAGATGAGTACGATTCGGACGAGGAAAATGTATCGGAGATCATCGGCCACCTGGTGCACAACGCCTGCAAGGAGTTCGCCGATATTTATTGCCCGAATAGCAGCGCCGCCGTGACCGCCGAGAAGCTGCAGGAAGTCAAGATTCTCGCCCTCACCGACACGGGACTCACGCCACGCCTCGTCTCGAAGTACCGGCCCCCCGTGACGATCCTCTCGCTCACGCACGATCAGCGAATCTCGAGGGAGTTGCGGCTGGTCTGGGGCGTGGAACCTCTCATTATTCCAGAGATCGAGAATACCGAGCACATGTTCAAGAAGATCCAGAAGTTCACTCAGACCGCCTTGGCTGATGGTCTGCTCAACCAAAATGACAAGCTCATCGTGGCGGGCAACTTGGATTATTCCCCGGTTAAAACAAACATGGTTGCCATTTTCACGGTGCAAGATATCCTCAATTCCATGGGCTGAGAAGTTTTTTCATCATTATCATTTTTATCGGCAAAGTCGGGCCTTCATAGCTGTCAAGTGAGCCTTTATTATCGGTCGGATGGATCAAGTCTTGTAAATTAGAGTTGATAACTACCTCCTTGATGGCACATGTTCTCCTTGGAAGAGGCTCACGACCTGCCGTGGGTCGAAAAATATCGCCCGGATTCGGTGTTTTCGGAAAGGTTTCTTGATCAGGAGCTGATCATCAAGAACCTGCAGCTTTATGCCCAACATCCTGAGAAAGATATGCCGCACCTCCTCTTCTCCGGCCCGCCCGGCACGGGGAAGACGACGGCGGCGCTGGCCTTGGCCCACGACATCCTGAAGGATAAATTCGGCCCGGACACGGTCATGGAGCTGAACGCCAGCGACGAGCGTGGCATCGATGTCGTCAGGGAGAAGATCAAGACATTTTCCACGGCGCAGGAGTTCCGGGACATCCCCTTTAAAATCATCATTCTCGATGAAGCTGACAGCATCACGCACGATGCACAATCCGCCTTGCGGCGAATCATGGAAATCGCGAGTACCAAGGTCCGTTTCATCCTGATGTGCAATTACGCCGACGAGATCATCGACCCCATCAAGAGTCGCTGCGCAATAATGCGATTCAAGCCGTTGAATCCCGACCGCATGAAAGATCACCTCGCAACCATTCTCCAAGAAGAGAACATCGAGGTTTCCGACGCCTGCCTCGAAGCGATTGTGTTCACGGCACAAGGCGACCTTCGCAGGTCCATCAACAGCCTGCAACTCGCCGTGTCCGTGGTCGAAGCACCGGAACAGCTCACGCCGGCCATCATCTACGACCTTGCCGGGTTCGTCGACCCGAAGAAGATCGACGCGATCCTCGACCTGTTGCAGGCAGGTGGCGAGAACCAAGCCGCCGCGTCGGGAAGGGATGCCTTCAAGGACCTACACGCTACCTTTCAAGATCTCAGGGGAATTTCGAGCAAGAATCTCATAATCCAGCTGCACAAGGCATTGCGCGAGTCGTCTATTTCAAAAAATGACACCCGGTTCGCCCGGCTCGTCATCGCCCTAGCAGATATTGATCACCGCATCACGGTCAAGGCAAACGAGCAAGTCCAGTTCGGAACACTCGCCGCCATGCTCTGGGAGGTCCTGCACGAATGACAAGAGCACGAGGAAATGAAGCACCATGCTGAACGAAACCCAAGCTACCATCCCGCTCGAAAAGATTTACTCTGTCAAGCACGAGCCAAAGCATCTCGCCGAGATCACGGGGCACGAGGACGCGATAGCAAGGTTGCAGGCGATGATCGAAACCAAGAAGATCGGCCACGTGCTCATCACGGGGCCCGACGGGTGCGGCAAGTTGACCATGGCGAAGTGCTTTGCGCGAGACCTGTTCGGTGACGAGTACGGTTCGAGCGTCTCGGTCGTCCACGCCTCCAACACGCTCACAGCCGAGGAACGAAAGCAGGCACAGAGCGAGTCTCGCGTCAGTGCCACTCGCATCGGGAGCATGGCCGGCCAGACCCTCATCTTTCCCAAGTTCCTCCAGGCGAGGGTGAAGCCAGTCGTCGAGCTCAAGGCCATGAACGAGCTCGGGTTCAAGATCCTCGTCGTGACCGACTTCGACCAGCTCCGGCAGGACCAGCAGGGCTTCAGGCGGCTGATGGAACTTTACGGGGCTAATTGCCGGTTCATCCTGCTCACCACGCAAGTCTCGTCCGTCATCGATCCCATCCTCTCCCGGTGCCAGATATTCCTCCTCGGGCCAGTTACCAAGGCGAAGTTCTACAAGGAATTGACCAGGATCGGGAATGTGGAAGGCTTCAAGGTCACTTATACTTTCATCAACTCGCTCTATTACGTCACGAAGGGAAATATTGGCAGGGCCTTGAACTTAATCCAGGTTTTCGGGTTGCGAGAAAAGAAATTGAATGAGGACAACCTGTTCGAAATACTGACGGACTTGGAATCAACGGCCATACAAAAGTTTCTCGAAACATGCCTCAACGCAAACTTCCTGCAGGCGAAGGAACTATATTTCCAAATCGCCCGAAAGCAGGGCCTCGCGTTGCCCACGTTCCTCGACGCCCTGCGCGAGGAGGCATTTCGATCGCCACTCCCGCAGCCGGTCAAGGCGGCCATCATCGACACGATCGCGGACGTGGATGCACGATCCGTGGTGAGCGCAGCGGAAGAGCCTCACGTCGTCGATCTGGCACTCAGGCTCGGGAGCATCGTGCGAGATTAGGAGTTGAATCATCATGAGCCAGAAAAAGCCCGCAAAAAGGGCAGCTAAGAAGGCCAAGACCAAGGCAGGCAAGCAGGGTGCCAGTGCTATCGAGAAGGAGCCACCGATCGAGAATGAAGCAACAATAACAACCATCGATATCCCGTGGGTCGAAAAATACCGGCCGAGAACCGCGAAAGACGCCGTGGGTATCGATGCAAAGAAAAAAGCCCTCGAAAAATTCCTGAAAGAATTCCCCAAGACACGGGCGGCCGTGCTCATCGGCCCGCCGGGCGTCGGAAAAACGACCCTCGCGTATGCCGTTGCCCGGGACCAGAATAGAGACATCATCGAATTGAATGCTTCGGATGCACGATCGACCGACGAGATTCGCCGACGCATCGGGGAATCCACGAAGTCCAAATCTCTCACCGATTTCATAGATTCCATATCCATGAAGGGAAAGATCATCTTGGTCGACGAGCTCGATGGCATCTCGGGTAACGATGACCGTGGCGGGATCCAGACGCTCCACGACCTCATCCAGAAGACCGAGTTTCCCATCATCATGACGTGCAACGACTGGCTATCGAAGTTGAAGCCGATCTACGATGTCGCGCAGATGATCAAGTTCACGTCGGTCAAGAAGGAATCGATCCGGGCGGTTCTCGAAAGGATCGTGCAGGCAGAACATCTCGAAGGAATCATCCCGCCCGAGACGATCGAACTCCTCGCCGAGAATGCGGGTGGCGATTTTCGTTCCGCCATCAACGACCTGCAGGCCATCGCCACCGGTCGTGTTAGCATACCAGCAGGAGATTTGGGCCATACGATCGTAGAGGAAGCCGAAACCGCGGTTGCAACGCCAACACGAACTCGGGATGAATTCATCTCTGCGTACGAGGGCGTTACGAAGGCCTTTGGCCAGAAAAAGATCTCAGCGATACGGCGGATCGTCGACCAGATCGACTTACCGAATGCGAAAAGTAGTTTCGAGTACGACACGATACTCGCATTCTTTCTCCAGAACTTTCACAAGGTCACGAATGATTACAGCGCCATTGCAGCTGGCGCGACCATGCTTGCCGATGCCGATCGGACACTCGGATTCATCCGGGAGAACCAGGATTGGAGCCTGCTAGGATACTTTTTCGACTACATCGCGGCAGCGATCGTAATCGTCACGCTCTCGACGAAAAAGGAAACCTTTAGCCAGAAGGTCGACCAGCCAGCATTCCGATTTGCCAAAGGCAGCTCGCCAATCGAGATGATCGAGATGATCGGGACCACGTTAGACGCATCGATCGACGATGTCAAGCGAGAGATCCTGCCGGTGCTCAAGGAACTCCTTGATGCAGACAAAGACGAGTTTAAGGACGAGTTTTTGGCGTGGCTGGCAGTGGATACGCCCGCTAAGAAGAAAATCACGAATTGGCTAGCTAAATGACTTGTAGTTATTTTTCCAGCCAAACATATTCTTATTTTTCTACAAGGATACAACATTCATAGGAAGCAGGTATGGAGGTTCCATCCATATCGACACGAACTAATACCTCTAGCTTCACGCGTCACTGGTACACGTGAAGGTTATCTACACGAATGGATAATTCGTGAGAATCATGGCAGAATCAGAATCAGACTTTATGCCGCGTATTGCTGAGTTCCTCTGCTGGAAGTGAGGGTATGGCGCTGGAGATATGGCCGGCACGATTCGAGCGCAACAACCAGCCTCGATGCGCACGATTCTTGTCCCGTGCGCGGGCCGTGTTTCGACCGACTTGGTCATTCGCGCAATCGGGAAAGGCGCTGATGCCGCCGCAATCGTCGGATGATACCCGGGTGAATGTGATTATGAAACGGGAAATTTCTTTGCATCCGGCCTTGCAGAATATCTCCAAATGGTGTTTGATGCAACCGGGATTGGAAAAGACCGGATCGCCATGGAGTATTGCTCCGCTGCCGAGGGCGCCCGTTTCGCGGAGTTCACGGTAGAATACACGGAAAAAGTGAAAAAATTAGGACCGAATCCCATCTTCGCGTGAAACGCGAATCAACTCGCCGCAAGGATGAAGCCCGCACCTAAAGCCAGCGTGCGGATGGACAGCCGGCAAGGCTCGTGGCGAGGACTGCAACACAGTAACAAGAAAAGAGTATCAAATTAACGATCCAGTGTGACCTGGCGTGGACATCAGAAAGAGCTACAAAACGACACCCAAGGGCGACCTGCAACCTGTCGAGGCCCTGCTCAAGACCATGCTCGAGAATGGAATGGTGGACACGGTTTTGGGAGCAAAAAGTGACAAGGACATCACGCAGATCAAGCCAGAGCAGATCGGCGATCCCGAAAACATCTCGGACATGAACATGAACGCGTATATCGCGTTCAACTTCTCCAAGATGGATTCCGCCGCGAAATTCGTGCACAAGACGATGGGCGGCGGGCTCAGGAACAGGATCGGCATGTTCGGCCGTTCCTGCGACGTGCGGGCCCTTGTAGAACTACGCAAGCGCCATCAAGTTGATTTCAACAATCTCATCGTCATCGGCATCGAGGAATTTGGCCAGATCGAGCAAAAAACATTGAAAGCATTTTTCACCAGCAACAGCCTCGATCCGACCCAGCTGAGCACGGTCAGGATGGGCCGGGATCAGATGGAAATGGATTTTATCGGCGATGTTCAGTCATATCCCCTCGACAGCGAGCTCCATGTTTGCCACAACTGCGCCAATTGCCACCACAAGTCGATCCAAAGCGCCGATGTTATTGCAAGTTTTCTCGCGGGGGAGCCGGTCCTCACGGCCCTGACCGAGAAGGGCTTGACCGTGCTGGAAAAAGCAGATGCATACCTGGAGTTCACGGAAACCACGAACGAGTCCGAGGGAATGCTCAAGGAGATGGAGGCCGAAGGCAGGAATCGCCAGCTCGCGGACATCGAGGAATTTCGGCAAAAAACCAAGTTGGAAAAGATGCAGGCCTTAGGCGCCTGCACGGCCTGTGGCCTTTGCATCAAGTCCTGTCCCGTGTGCTTCTGCGTCGATTGTAGCTTGCAAAACAAGCGGAAGGCAAAGGAAATCGACGTGTATACATTCCAGCTGTCTCGACTCGCGCATATCGGGGATAGTTGCGTCCAATGCGGGAAATGCGACTCGAATTGTCCCAAGAATCTCCCGCTCAACATCTACCTGAACGACATCGCGTTCAACCTCGAGGAGAAATTCGGTTACGTCACGGGGCGCTCGTTTGACGACATACCTCCGAGGGCAAGCATTTCCGACCTCAAGCTTCGATTCAAGAAGTGATCTTCGCGAATTTTTTAGCCACGGCCGACGTATTTATAATCTTTTTTCTGGTAACATCACCCGCCTCCTGGCTCGCTCACGATCTGGTCGGCATCGATGTTCCCCAACAACGATGCTGCCAGTTCGGCGACGATCCTTTCCATGTTCGTGCAGGCCTCGAGCCGGGCCTTGAGACGCGGGACCAAGCGAGGGACGATCTCCTCCTCGGCTAGTCCCATCATCATTCTCTCGACCTCGCTCCATTTGCGCTTGGTGTTCCGTTCCTGGCGCTTGATGACCTCCTCGTTCGCGATGACCGTGAACGGCTCCTGCCGGGTCAGCATCGCGTGGATGATGGTGAGCACCTTGTGCGCGCCCTCCGTGATCGCCACCATCTTCGACTTGTGCTTGTCCCTGATGAGATGCTGGATGAATTGCTTGATGATGTTTTCGCGCATCCCGAAGCACCGCTGCGCAACCAACCAGACCGCGCGCCGCAGGTACTTGTTCCCTCCCTTGTAGATTTTCCCATTGGCCCGCTTCCGATGCCCGGACTGGTACACGCCAGGCACCAACCCCGTCCACTTCGCGAGCTTCGCGGCCGTCGGGAAGTACCGGATGTTCACGAGCTCGGCAAGGATCGGCAGGGCAGTTCGCCGTCCGATGCCCTCGAACGTGAGGAGATACTTCAAGTCTTGCAAGAACGCGGGATGTTGCTTGGCGTACATGATCCCGTTGCGTTCCAGGACCAACGCCTTGTCCTCGTGGGCCAGAAAGCTATCGAGCTCCATCGCGAGGCGTTCCATGTCCCCGTTCGCACGCACGCGGTTGGAAAAGTCCCAATACGTATCCGTCACGATCTCGAGTTCGACCGGGTCGGTGATGCGTCCCTTATACATCGAGTACTCGGCCGTCACCACGCCAAGCAGCTCGTCCCTCGTCCTGCAGCCGGTCACGGACACGAGGATGGACCTGCCACGCTGGCTGTTCATGGCATTGCCGACGAGGTCCGGCACATCGGCCTTGTGGAAGATCTGCTGGATCCGCTGCTCGCATTGCGTGGCGTACTCCACCTGCTCGACAAGCTGGCGCATGTCCTTCCGCAACGCGTATTCCTCGCGCGTGCACGCGACCGATGGCCGCAATCTCCCGTCTCGCAGTGCAAACGCGATGCGGCGCGCGTCGAGCTTGTCCGTCTTCACGCCCATGACCGCCTTGACCTGCAACGGGTTGGCAACCAGCACCGGGATGCCTGCTTCCGTCAGGAGCCAGTATGGAAGCAACCAGTACTCAGACGTTGACTCCATGGCGACCATCTTGACGCCATGGTTGCGGCAGGCAGCGATCACGGTGCCAATGCCCCCGGTGTTGTTCTCGGTCATGGCCTCGTCCTCGATGCCCTCCGGCGTGGCGACCGCCCATGCCAGCGGTTCCTTGTGGACGTCTATCGCCATTATGGGATCATCCCATCGTTTTCCCTCGGCGCGCAGCACCAGATCGAGATTCGCTTGCACCGGACTTGCCTCCTGAACCGGCGTCGCGAGTGGAGCCGGCAATTGTTCGACGATCGACTCTATCTCCGAAACTTCCACCACGCCTTGCAAGGCGTGGATCATGGCACTCTTGGTCTTGCATTTCGATCGATACAAAACCTTTTTTTCGACGAGCAGCCGTCGTAACCTGACGACCGAAAGCCGTCCGAGCAGCTGGCGGGCCTGCCGTGTCCGTTCGGCTGGGGAAGCTTCCTGGACAGCAGCCGTGCTTGCCGGTGCTCGTTTCTTTTTCGTTCCCATATTTCCTCGTCACGTTGATGTGGTTGGTGATGCGAGCGCGGTTGGATGCGAGCCTCTCGCAGGGAGAAGCATTTGGCAGCCCGCTCGCTGGTAGAAACGCCCGGCTTCTATAAACGATTTATAATGCAGGTTTTTCACCCAAGGCAATCAAATCGACGAACCGGGCTGCTCAGTTTTTGTCACAAACATGCTGTTTACAGTAACGGGGGAAATTGATCTCCATTTTTAAAGGTCTTAAAAAGGAACCTTGCATTTCCCGTACACATGTCTAGCCAGACTGCACACGGGAAACGCCCTGCAAGGCGTTCGGATAAATGCAAGGCC
>Ga0326727_10002715_pt1 | contig 59147 bp, 55 predicted proteins | sample MB2enrmetagenome_FD_207643 | JGI IMG/M metagenome (GOLD analysis project Ga0326727, IMG submission 207643) | Lab enriched peat soil microbial communities from McLean, Ithaca, NY, United States - MB29MY | ecosystem: Environmental > Terrestrial > Soil > Wetlands > Peat | place: USA: New York... | reverse complement strand
CGCTACTACGAGTACATCTCGCGCCTCGCGCCCTCAGGGCAGCAGGGAACCTATATGGGCTTTGCCTTCCTGCCCATCGGGATTGGGTCGCTCGTGGGCGGGTGGTTTGGCGGGTTCCTGATTCATCGCTTCGGGGAGGTTCTGCATCGGCCGGGACTCATCTGGTGGACGGTGTCCGGGGTGGGCGTGGCGACGGCCGGGCTGCTCTGGATTTATGACCGTCTGGTTCGGCGGAACGCGGGGGAAACGACGTAACGACTACATTTCAAAGAAAAGCCCTTCAGCTGTCTAGTTTCTGTACGCAGTTGTACAGTTTTAGTGTGAATCGGTACAGTTTCTGTATGAAAACTGTGCAGCACTCTGGCGCCAAGTTGTTGATTCGATTGGAGAGGCTCTCGGTTGTACAGTTTCTGCGTGCTTTTTGAAAAAAGACGGCGCAGGGTGCCAGCGCTTGTGTGGGATTGGCCGGTGCGAGTAATTGAGAGGTTGGTGTTGTTCATATGCCCAGGCCGATCCTTCCCTATCTGGAATTGTGCGCCGGAGCCGGGTAATTATTTGCGGCGTTAAATGCTTGGAATTCAATGAGGCAGACTGCGGTGCTATTGACTGCTTCTGGGGTTGCGGGATTCCCCGGTCCCCGAGGGCGGGGGACCGGGGGCACCCTCAACGGGGTCTGGAAAGGTCACTAGGACCGGGGGCACCCGCCGGGGCTCGACGCAGGTACGGGACAAAGCTCAAGCTTAAAGCCGGTGGAGTGTGAGAAATGCGGGCTAGTGAGAATCTTCGCGCTCTGAGACGAACAGTTACACCCTACCTTGGACAAACGGTCATTCTCGCCGGAGTCACCATCTTTATCCTCTACGTGGCTCTTAAGAAGCAGGAATGGAACATGCTGTGGGCGTTGGCCCTGATTTGGATCCTGTATGGCGCCTACGTCGCGTTCTTTTGCCTGCCTTACAGAATTCTCTGGAACAACGATTCTGTCGTCATGCGTGCGAGCGGCGGGAAGGAACGGTACATCCGTTTTGATCAAATTGCCGCGGTCAAGTATGAGCTTGCATCTCCGAGCGACATCGCTGCTCAGTCGAGGCCATTTCGCCGCGTCGTAGTTATTCCCCTGCATCACCCGAAACAGTTCATCGACATCTCCTTGCGTCACTTTCGATTGGAGGATATCGAAGACCTCATGACTGCCATCCGGAATAGCCGGCCAGACCTGGAGCTTCCGAGGGTTCCCATGAATCGGCGCTATCTCTAGCCGTTCGCCTTCTGCGCTCCCAGCATCCCGGTCATGATCTGGTCGGCCACGTCCTTCACCGAAGCGGGCGAGTGCGAGAGGAAGAGCGTGTTGGTCTTGTCGCTTTCGCCAATCGATTTCAGCGTGTCGAAGTACTGGGTCACCAGCACCAGCTGCATCACCTCCATAGCCGAGGCTCCTTCGACGGCTTTCTGAAACTGCTCGACCGAAGTCTGCAAGCCCTCGATAATCGCTTTGCGCTGGTTGGCGATGCCCTGGCCTTGCAGGGCCTTGCTCTCCGATTCCGCCTCGGCCTTTTTCACCACCAGGATCTTTTCCGCCTCGCCCCTGGCGTTCGCGGCCACCTGTTCGCGCTGCGCGGCATTGATGTCGTTCATCGCCGATTTCACCTTGGCGTCGGGAACGATATCGGTCACCAGCACGTTCACGATCTCGTAGCCAAACGCGGCCATATCGGCGTCCAGCTCCTTTTTCACGGTGGCGGCAATGGACGACTGGCTCGCGAACACCTCGTCCAGGGTCATGCCCGGCACGTGTCCCAGGATTACCTGCTCCACATAGCTCTTGATCTGCGACATCGGGTCCGACAGCCGGTAAAACGCATCGTAAACATTCTCCGGCTTGACGCGGTTCTGCACCGAAATGGGGATGGTGACAAAGACGTTGTCCCTGGTCTTTGTCTCCATGGTCAGCGTGATCTGGTTCACGCGCAGGCTCACGACACCCGCCACGGAGTCAAAATAAGGTATTTTCCAATTCAAACCGGCTTGAGCCACGCGGAGGAACTTGCCAAAGCGCGTGATGATGGCAACCTGAGCCGTGCTCACGGTGAAGAAGCTTCCCAAAATGAAAGTGATCGCGATGATGCCGGCAACGCCAAGCAGGACCAAGGCAATAATGTCCATTCGTATCCTCCGTTGCCTCCCCCGGAAGCAACGGACGATTATATAGACCGCCTCGGCAGGTTCGGGCAAATACTGAACAACGTGCGGGAGAAAAAATCCGCACGCCAATCGAAAACGGGCTTACACTGACGATGATCAGCCAGGGGAAGTCATGCCTGTTGCGCAACTTACTCTCGAGTTGAGGATCGAACACGCCCAGTCGCTCAAGGATCGCCGCCAGGTGGTGCGCTCGCTCAAGGATCAGCTTCGCCAGGGATTCAATATCTCGGTGGCCGAGCTCGACGAGGCGGTAACCTGGCAGTCGGCGACCCTGGGCGTGGCCGCCATCTCAGGCTCGCGCTCTTACCTGCATCAGCTCATTGAAGAAGTGGAACGCGCCGCGCGCCGCATGACCAACGAACTCGGCGCCGAACTCGCCGACTCATTCTGGGAGTACATCGAAAACTGACCGGCTGACCCCTGACCCCGGTCTCAGTGCATCGGCTTCTCGTGCACTACCATCCAGTTGATGCCGAACTTGTCACGGAACTGACCGAAGCGATGCGCGAAAAATGTCTCGCCCATGGGCTGAAACACCTCGCCGCCTTCGGTCAGCGCGTTGTAAATGCGCTCGGCTTCTTCATTGCTGTCGACGCCGAGGCAGGTGTACGCGCTGCGCATGGGCTCAACCTTGGGTCCGTCGCTGGCCATCAGCACCGTATCGCCAAGCGCGAACCGGGCATGCATGATGCCATTCGGGTTCAGGCCCGGAGGCAGGTCCTGAGGAGCGCCCGTTAAGCTCATGTTGCCAAACTTCATCTTGCCCAGGACCTTTGCGCCGAGGTGTTGTTCGTAAAAGGCCAGGGCTTCTTCACAATTGCCGGGGAAGTTGAGATAGGTCTGCACCTTCATCGTATTTTTCCTCTCATGGTTGGGTTGGTCTGGCTCAATCGGCTTTGAATGGGGGAATGATCGCGTGCGTCTCGCAAGACAAAATGATACATAATCCACATGAGCGTGGAGTCATTTTTCCGTGCCGCCCGATCCCATTCTTCACCCAGGAGATTTCAATGAGCAATCTACTCGATTCTCCGCGCATCAGTCCGTTTCTCTGGTTCGACTCCAACGCCGAAGAGGCCGTCGAGTTCTACCTCTCCGTCTTCAAAAACTCGCGGCGCATCTCAGAGCTGCGCAACCCGGGCCCCGCGCCGGGTCCGCCGGGCGGCATCCTTACTATTGAATTCGAACTCGACGGCGTGCGCTTCACTGCCCTCAACGGCGGCCCCGATCACCGGTTCAACGATGCGGTGTCCTTTTTCATCCGCTGCGATTCGCAGCAGGAGATCGACTATTACTGGGAGAAGCTCGTCGCCGGAGGCAGCGAGATCGCCTGTGGCTGGCTCAGGGACAAGTTCGGCCTCTGCTGGCAGATCGTTCCCGCGCAAATACTCGAACTGCTGAAAAATCCCTCTGCGATGACAGCCATGATGAACATGACGAAGCTGGACATCGCCGCGCTGGAGCAGGCCGGGAAGTCGTGATCCCGCCCGCCGCCCTTCTGGTATGCTATGAGGTTTACCGCCAAAGCGGTTCTCAGGTCGGAGAGCCTTCGGAGGCCAGGGAGGACGCATGCCGGAACATCGAGCCCGCAAACATCATCAGGACCGGGTGGCAGAGACGCTGAGAGATGAGATCGGCGCCATGATCGAGGGCGAGCTCTCTGACCCCCGCATCGACTTATGCCACGTGAGCGAGGTGACGCTGAACCCCGGCGGCAAATCGGCGAGGGTGTACATTGTGATTGACTCTACGCCCCCCGATATCGACGAGGCCGAGGCGCAGACGCTGGCCGGGCTCGACGCGGCGAAAGGTTACATCCGCTTCGAGCTAAAGGAGCGCATGGGCGTGCGGCATGTGCCTGAGCTCAGCTTCCTGGCCGACAGGCAGGACCGCTTCGAGGCGCGTATCGACGAACTCATGTCCCGCTCGCGGAAGTATGCGTCCCGCGCATCAAAGGCCGGACCGCAGTCTTCTCCGGAGCAGTCTGCAGGGGCCAGCGGAGCCGCTGCGCAGAGCGCGCAAGCCAAATAACCGGGCCCGGATCGACGGAATCCAATGAGCATCATCTCCCCGAATCCCGAGATTCAGACAAAGGCACGGCCCGGCACTGCCGGCGCTGTCGAGGAGATACTGGGTGTCATAAGCCGGGGCGAGCGATTTCTGGTGGTCTCCCATGCGCGGCCCGACGGCGACGCCATAGGCAGCATGCTGGCATTCGGTGAACTCCTGCGCCAGCTTGGCAAGGGCGCTGACCTGGTAACGGCAGACCGCGTTCCCGCAGTCTATTGCAGGTTGCCCGGCGCCGACACCCTGCGCACCGCCACGCGGGTCGATGGTCCTTACGATGCTGCGATCCTGCTGGAGTGCGACGGCATTGAGCGCGCAAGCCTGGAAGGTCTGGAACAGTTTCTCCTCATCAATATCGACCACCACATTACCGCCCATCCCTACGCACAGCTGAACTGGATCGACTGTGAGGCGGTGAGCGTGGGGGAGATGGTATACCGCTTCGCTAAGGCCGCCGGCGCAAGGATCACCGCAGCGATGGCCACCTGCCTCTACACCACGGTGCTGACCGATACCGGCGGATTCTGCTATGGCTCGTTGCGGGAAAACACGTTCGCCCTGGCTCGCGACCTGGTCGAGGCGGGAGCAGACGCGGGTGAGATTGCGCGCCAGATATATTTCTCAACGCCGCTATCAAAAGTCAGGCTGTTAGCCGCGGCGCTGAACACCCTCCACCTTGAGGGAGCTCTCGCCTGGCTGTGGATTAGCGATGAAGACATGGAGCGCGCCGGCGCAAATGAAGAGGATGCCGAAGGCATTGTGAATGTCGCCATCGGCATTGCCGGGGTTGAAGCCGCGGTGTTTTTGCGCGCATTGAACGACGGCACGGTGCGGCTGAGTTTGCGCGGCAAGGGCAAGGCGAACGTGGCTGCGATTGCCGAAAGACTGGGCGGAGGCGGCCACGAAAACTCAGCCGGGTGCACGCTCGAAGGTCCACTCGATCGCGCCCTCGAGCAGATTCTTGGCGAACTGCGGGCCGAGCTCGAGCAGCTCCCAAAGTAACAATTCATTGAATTGTATTGAGGCCGAATCTGTTAGCCTTGACGCTGCCGCCGTCAGACGCGATCCGCCCGCACGGAACGGGCCAGACAACGCATAGGGACGCCGGAACACTGGATGGCGCCATCGTTTTTGCTCTCCTAAGGGTGAACTGCAGGAATGGAAACTGGATTGGCTGAACCTGCCCTGGATTCCAAACGCCGCTGGCGTCCGCGCCTGCCCAACTGGCCAACCGTCGCCGAGGCCAGCGTCTTTCTTGTTTTCACCGTCTTCTTTCTCCTCTACGGGGTCGTACCCATATTCGGCGGTGCAGGCATGGGCCTGCTGGGCGCCGACGAGCCGCGCTATGCACAGATCGCCCATGAGATGCTGGTGCGCTTCGACTCGGCGCCCACGCTCAAAGGCCGCCTGAGCGCCTGTGTTACCCCCTACCTCTACGGCCGTCCCTGGCTGGAAAAGCCAGCGCTCTACTACTGGCGCGCAATGTTTCTCTTTCAGGACTTCGGCGTGCACGACTGGAGCGCCCGCCTGCCCTCGACCACCTTCGCCTTCATCATGGTCGGGCTCATTTATCTGCACATGCGACGATTCAGGCCGGGCGGACATCTTGACGCCGCGCTGATCACCGTGACCTGCGCCGGCATCATCGGCTTCGCCCGGGGCGCTTCAACCGATATGCAGATGGCCGCGCCTTTGGCCATCGGGCTGCTTGGCTGGTACGCATGGTACGAAACCGACTCAAAGTTCTGGCTCTACGATATCTACTTCTTTACCGGCCTCGCCACACTCGCCAAAGGCCCTGTCGCTCCTTTGCTGGCCGGCCTCATCATCGCCGCATTTGCTTTTCTCAGGCGTGACTGGAAGATGCTCATTCGCACGTTGTGGTGGCCCGGCATCGTCCTCTACTTTGCCATGGTCCTGCCGTGGTTCATCGCGGTGCAGCATCAGAACCCGACCTTCTTCCGCGAGTTCTTCCTCGAGCACAACCTTCAGCGCTTCGCCACCGATCGCTACCAGCACACGCAGCCCTTCTGGTACTACCTGGTGGTTATGCTGCTGGCCGTCATGCCGTGGACCGTGGTCGCGGTGAAGGCCCTGGTTGACGGCATTCAGACCTCGGCGGCGGAGTGGCGGCTTCGTTACGCGCACAATCTCAAGCCGGCCAGCCGCCCCGGCGACGCATTTCCTGAGTTCCTGGTGATCTGGGCGCTCATCCCCATCGTCTTCTTCTCGTTTTCGCAAGCCAAGCTGCCCGGCTACATCCTGCCTTCCATTCCGCCCATTGCCATTCTCACCGGCGACTACCTCTTCCGGCGCCGCAAGCCAGGCCTCAGCCGCTGGGTGCTGGGCGGTCACGCATTCCTGTGCGCGGCCATGACCATGGTGGTCTTCATACTGCCGTGGTTTGTGGCTCACGGCCGCCAGATGCCGCCCGCGCAGGTCGTCGTGCCTGCCGCTCTGGCGGCAATCGGCGCTGCGCTGCTCATCCTCATCGTCACCCACGGATTCGGCGTCGCGAGGCTGCGGTTGGCTACCACGTCGATCCTGGTCGTGCTCATGCTCTTTCTCTATGGCGTAGGCCCGTTCTTTTTCATCCCGCAGATATCAGCCACCAAGCAAGTCATCGGCCTGCTCGACCGCTCCTACTCCGCCCGCCCGCTCGCCGATCGCATGGCCGAATTCGTGCCGCCCGATGGCGTTGTTGCGGTCTTCAGGGTGCGCCGCGAAACCGAGTACGGCCTGTCCTTCTGCCGCAACCGCGAAGTTGTGAACTACGAAGAGAACGGAGTGCCCAGCGAGGCGCATCTGCTGGTGGCTCGCATAACCGGGCGCAACGGGGTCGACCTGCGCACCGCCGAAGCGCTCGAGAACTATTTGGCCGGCCGCCAGTACGAGCAGCTCTTCTCCTGGCCTGAACAAGGGCTTGAGGTATATCTCGTTGGGGCGCGATAAACTTCGTACCAAGTTGAAGTTGTACCGGAACCGTGGCAAAGTGGCCGGAGGGCATTACAGGGATGCATCGCGCGGCGGCAAGCCGGCAGATCGCAGCTCCGCCGCCCGGTTCTTGACTGAGAGGAATCAATTTGGGCTCTTCTTCACTGGAGATTCTCGACCTTAGACATTTTGGAGCGCCCATGCTCCGCCCGGTGCTGGAGTCTGAGGCCGAGCTTTGGAAGAAGCGCCTGCACTGGGACTATCGCGCCTCGGCCCAGCTCCTCATGCAGTACCTCGACAACCACATGCTGCCCGGCTACGCGGCTTTTGAAGCCGATCGCGTTGCCGGCTACGTCTTTTGCGTGTACGAGGAAACCAAGGCCGTGATCGGCGACGTCTACGCCACCGAGGCAAAGCCGCACGGGCCGGCCCTCACCCGCGGCATCGAGGAAAAACTCCTTCGTCATCTTCTCGAGCTGCTGGTCAATTCGCCGCACATCGACCGCATCGAGTCGCAGCTCCTGCTCCATCCCGCGGGGACCCACGCCGCAACCTTTCGCGAGGCAGGATGCCGTATCTTCCGGCGCCTTTTCCTGGTGCAGCCGATCGGCGCGGTATGGAAGCTGCCCGAGCTGAGCCTGGCCGACGGCCTTGAGCTGCGCCCCTGGCACGATCACGACCTGGCGCCCGCCTCCCGCCTCATCGCCGAGGCCTACCGCGGCCATCCCGACGGCCTCATCAACGACCAGTACCGCTCCGCGAACGGATCGATGCGCTTCCTCAACAACATCGTCCGCTACTCCGGCTGCGGCGCCTTTTCAGCAAGCGTCTCGCACGTCATTGCGGAACGGGGCAGCAGGGAACTTGTGGCGCTGGTGCTGGGTTCGCGCGTCAGCCATGAAAGCGGCCACATCACCCAGATCTGCGTGCATCCCAGCTTCAGGCGAAAGGGACTGGCGCGCAAGCTGCTCTCCGTGGTCAGCTACTGGTTCATGCGCCAGGGCGCCTCTGAAATCTCGCTCACTGTCACTGAGGCCAACAAGGAGGCCATCGAACTCTACGTCGCCGCGGGCTACACCTTCGCCCACAGTTTCGACGCAGCAGTGTGGGAACGCTCGCGCCAGAGCTGATCGACGCGCGCCCGCATCGTTCTACCGCGCGATGAAGTACATCAGCCAGCTCAGCAGAATCGCCGAACCCACAAACAGGATGAAGCAGTAGATGCCGAAGCGAAGCATGCGCATCGGCTTGTCGCGCATGGTGATGCCGAAGACCGTGGAGGTAAAGAATGCCGCCAGCAGCAATGCCGTGAAGTGGGAGGGCCTGATCACGAGGCTTTCCTCCCGGTGCGCAGATTGTGCGCGTCGATTGCGGCAATCACGTTGAGCAGGCCGGCAAACTCAATAAACTTGGTGCCGTAGTCGGCGGTGGTGAACTGCACCGGGTCGCCCCCCAGACTCAGCATCCGCCCGGCAAAATACAGCAACCCATTGCCCAGGTCGCCGGCCAGCCCAAGAAGTTCCAGAATGTCCTGCGCGCCCGAGTAGAGCTTGCCGTCCATCGCCAGTCCCAGGGCAAACAGCGCAAAGATCGAGACCCCCAGCAGCGTGCCGCGTCCCCACTTGCGCAACAGAAAATGACCCGCCCCCGGAACCAGCCATCCGGCTATGAGGGGGAGATAGACGAATCCCTGGTTTGTCTTCTTTGCCGCGTCTGCGGCCTTGTTCGGAGGCGTTCCCATTCCTTTTTGACTATACAGCACCGGTCCGGGGTTACCCGGTCAGGCAGGTTATACCTCATTCATAGCGAAGCGCTTCGATGGGGTCGAGTGTCGACGCCTTCCACGCCGGATAGATGCCGAAGATAAGCCCGATTGCGCAGGAGACCACGAAGGCGATTATCACCCAGACCGGCGAAAGCGCTGCGTGCAGGAACGAAACTGCGAAGTGCAGGATCAGCGTCAGCATTGAGCCGAACAGTATCCCCAGCAGGCCGCCCACCATGCAAAGTGTGACCGCCTCGATGGTGAACTGCAGCATAATATCGCGGCGCGTGGCGCCGATGGCCTTGCGCACGCCGATCTCCCGCGTCCGCTCGGTCACGCTCACCAGCATGATGTTCATCACGCCCACGCCGCCCACCATCAGTCCGATGCTTGAGACCGCGATCATGAAGATGAACAGAGTTCCCGTGAGCTGGTTCCACAGCCGCGTCAATGAGTCGGGACTGAAGATAGCAAAGTTGTCGTCCTGGTCGGCGTGCAGCTTGCGCCGCACCCGCAGCAGCTCCCGCACTTCTTCAGTAACCAGCGCCTTGTTCTTGGTATCGTCGTACTTCACCACGATCCAGTAATCCAGAACCTCGGGGTGAACCTTGTGGAAGGCCTTGATCGACATGTACGCGGCGTTGTCTGCCGTATTGCGCCCGCTGCCAAAAGGCTGAGGGCGTTTGTCCAGCACGCCAATCACGGTGAACACATCGCCCCGGCACTCCACGTCCTTGCCTATCGGGTCCTCGCCGGGGAAGAGATCCTCCGCAGCGTCGTGGCCCAAGACTGCCACGTTGGCGCCGCTCTCTCCTTCTGTCTCCGTCATGATGCGCCCTTCAGTCAGGTGCAAATCTGAAACCCGGGCCACGTCTGTGGTTATGCCGTAAATGATGGTGTTCGAAATCTTGTGCGTGCCGTGCTTCAATCCCACGCTGCCCAGGCCGGTCTCGAAGCTCTGCGAGGTAAGCTCGGGATCGACGGCGACCACGTGCGGCAGCGCGCGCATGGCGATGCCGTCGTCCTCGGTCATTCTCTTGCGATTCAGCTCCTCGGTGGTAGGCCTGTGCCCAAACGGCTCAAACTGGAAGATCCAAAGGTTGTTGGTGCCCAGCGTGGCAACAAAGTTGTTGATGTTGCTGTTGAGCCCGTTAATGGCCGAGGAGATAAGGATGACAGTGGCGATTCCGATCATGATGCCGAGAATCGTCAGGCCGGAGCGCAGCTTGTTCTTGCGCAGAGTATCAAGGGCAAGATTCACGGCTTCGCGCGAGTGGGTAAGTTTCATGGCCTACATCTCCGCCCGCAGCGCCGCGATCGGGTCGAGCGCCGATGCCTTGTGTGCCGGGTAAATGCCGAAGAAGAGGCCCACTGCCGATGACACCAGCAGCGCAACCAGGATGGACCACAACGCTACTACCGTGGGGAACGCAACCAGCAGGGTGACCAGCTTGGCCAGGGCGATGCCGAGGACAACGCCAATCACTCCACCCACCAATGAAATGGTGGCCGCCTCAATCAGGAACTGCAGCAGAATGTCGCGGCGCCGCGCGCCCAGCGCTTTGCGCACGCCAATCTCGCGGGTCCGCTCGGTCACGCTTACCAGCATGATGTTCATGATCACAATGCCGCCCACCACCAGCGACACTCCGGCGATGGACACAACCACCGCCCCGAAACTGTTCAGAATTTTGCCGAGAATATCGGTGAACGTGGCGCTCGAGTCGATGTTGAAGGCGTCTTTCTGGGCTGGATTCAAGTGGCGCTGGGAACGCATGATGGTTCTCAGCTGGTCTTCCACCGTATCCATCACCTCGCCGCCGGCTCCGGCGTCCACATAAATCGTCAGGCTCGCATTCTGGCCGTGCGAGCCATATTGGTGCAGGTAGGTATAAAGCGGCACCGATACCCAGTTGTCCATGCTCTGACCGAACATCTTGCCCTGGGCCTCGCCCACGCCGATTACGGTATAAGGCTCTCCGTCGACGCGAATCTCCTTGCCCAGCGGGTCGCCCGCGCCCAGCATGTTGTCGACAATGTCGGCGCCCACAATCGCCACGTGCGCTGCGTGCGTGTCCTCGGTCTCGGTATATCCGCGGCCCAGCACGATGTTCTGGTTAGCGATAGCCGGCATCGTCCACGTCCAACCGCGCACGGTTGTGTCGGTAGTGGACTGCGTCCCGTACACCACCTTGCCGGTTGTCCCCAACTGCGCGCCGACCGAAACGCATGCCGTGCACTTCTCCTGCACGGCGCGAAAGTCTTCGATCGTCACATCCTTGCGCTTCTGGAACTCGAGGTACTCCTCGATGGTCATGAACGTCTGCGGCATTTTGCTGACGGTGAGCGTGGCCGCGCCGTAGGTGTTGATCTTCTTGGTAACGAACTCCTTGGCTCCATTGGTCAGCGTCACAACCAGGATCACCGAGGCAATGCCGATGACTACCCCGAGCAGCGTAAGGATGCTGCGGAGCTTGGCAGCCCACAGGGACTGGAGCGCGAGTTTGACCGCTTCACCGAATTGCATAGGACTCGATCACGGCAGCGTCGACAGGGGCCGCGACCCGTAGGAGACTCCGATCGAATGAGGAGTAAGCCGTATCTTTACAGTATCTGATACGCTCATGCCCCGCCGCCGGTTCCCGCCCGGCCCGCAGGGGAAGCGCATCAATCTTCTGCGTATTCTTCTTAGACGAACCGCTCCGCAGCGAAGTTTCCCTGGCCAGATTTCAGATCCCGGCAGACCCCCAGCCGGAAGTCCCTAGTCCCTAGTCCCTGTCTTTCTCACTTCCCTGAACTCCCAAACCCTTTTTCGAGCCGCGCCGAGCCTTCCAGTCTTTCCACTTCCTGGACCAGACCTGTGAGAACGGGTACCGGGATCATCTGCGCCACTTTCTCTCCGGCCCCAATCGTCACAACATCATTGCCGAGGTTGGTGATGATAATCAGAATCTCACCCCGATATCCGGCGTCGATCACCCCGCCCGTAGTCGCCAGGCCCTTCGCTGCCATCGACGAGCGATCGCGCACCAGCAATCCCAGCGGTTCGCCGGTCCGCGGATCGCGCGCTTCCACTGCGATTCCGGTGCGCACCCTCACCGTTGCGCGAGGAACAAGTTCTTGCGATTCAAGGGAAAAAACGTCGTATCCCAGGTCCTCGCCGGGGTGGGCAACCACTGGCAGCCGCGCCGCCGGGTCGAGTTTCTTCACTCGCAGCATGAGTTCGATGGTACAAGAGGAAGCGTCAGGCCTTTGCAGGCCTGAACGGCCGCCCTGCAACCTGCCCGGAGCCCTCTTTGACGGTGATGAGCTGCCCCGCTGCGACCCCCTCAAGCTTCTCCACCAGCCCCGACGTCCACCGGATCTCGATATCGGCCGTCTTCGCCGCGCCCAGCCCAAAGTGCAGCCGTGGATCGTTCGACGAAAAGAAGCTGCAGCCGCTCGTCACCTCCTGCACCTGCACCTTGCCGCCGTACCGCACCACTACTCGCGCCCCGATCGCGCTGCGATTGCTCTTTGTCCCTTCCAGCCTGATCTTGAGCCAGTTGTGGCCCTCCGGCGCGTCGTTCCGCAGCAGCGACGGCGGCTCGTTCACGTTCATGATCAGCACGTCCAGGTCGCCGTCGTTGTCAAAGTCCCCGAAGGCCATACCCCGGCTCATGTGCGGCGCGTTGATCGCCGGCCCTGCCTCCTCGCCCATCTGCGTAAATGTCCCGTTGCCTTTGTTGCGGAAGAGCAGCCTCGGGCTCCGCGCCGGAAACCGTGGCGAAACCTTCGCCACCTCGGGATATACCGAACCTGACGCCAGCAATATGTCCGGGTGGCCATCGTTATCCAGGTCCACAATCCCCGCGCCGAAGTTCACAAACCGCGTTTCGTGATTCAGGCCGGTCGCGGTGGTCACATCGTCAAAGTTGCCCTTGCCGTCGTTGCGGTAGAGTCCAGTCGCCTGGTTGTAGAAATGCGTCTTCACCACGTCGGTGTGCCCGTCCAGGTTGTAATCGCCAAGGCCTACGCCCATGCCGCCCATCTGGCGCCCGTCGCCGCTCAGCGCAATGCCGCGCACCAGCGCCTCTTCTCGAAACGTACCGTCGTGGTTATTCATCAGCAGCAGCGAAGGCGTCATGTCGCAGGCCACAAAGATGTCGGGCCAGCCGTCTTCGTCTGCATCGAAGCTGGTCACGGTCAGCCCATAGGAGCTGCGCAGCTTCGCAATTCCCGCCGCCTCTGAAACATCGGTAAACGTGCCGTTGCCGTTGTTGCGGTAGAAATACTGCTGCGCCTTGGGCAATCCCTCGGGTCCGCACATCGTCGCCACGCCTTCGTAATTGCAATTCGGCACCGCCATCGAGGGCTTGGGCGCGTTGTCCATGTCGATCTCGAGATAGTTCGACACAAACAGGTCGAGCAGCCCGTTGCGCCGCGTCTCAACAAACGTGCAGCCGGTGGAGTAACGCGTTTTGGGATGCAGAAGCCCCGCCTGCTCGGTCACATTGGTAAATGTCCCGTCGCCGTTATTGCGGTAGAGCCGGTTCTGCCCGTAATAAGTCAGGAAGAGGTCTTCCCAGCCGTCGTTGTTGTAGTCGCCCACGCAAACGCCCTGCGCCCAGCCCGGATCGGCGAGCCCCGACTTCGCAGTCACATCGGTAAACGTGCCGTCGCGATTGTTGTGGTAGAGCCGGTTGCCCGCGCCGGCGGGAACGCCGGCCAGAGTCCTTCCGCCCAAAATGAAAATATCCATCCATCCGTCGTTGTCGTAGTCGAAGAACGCGCAGCCTGTGGCCATCGATTCCACGATGTAGGTAAAGCTGTCGGGCTCGCCGTAGACGATCGCGTCCCGAAGGCCGGCTTCTTTGGCCACATCGACGAATTTTGAAAATGGCGCGGGCTTTTCCGGGCTGGTTGGAGCATTGAGGGCCGCTTTCAACGAACCCCGCAGCAAAGCGGGCGCAATCACCGCGGGAGCAGCCTGCAATAGCTGCCGCCGCGTCCATCCGTCGCCTAGATTGCGTTTGATCACAAATCCCAGCCTGCCTCTTTCAGCCTGCCATTAAGCAAGAGCGCCATCCCCCCTCGAATTCATCTGCACTCTGTGGGTAAATCTCCTTTAAGGTCATCTGCAAACGCTTGAATATTGGTGGCACTCTTTGGCGCGACTTTTTGACGCTTGCCGTTCTTAGAGATTAAGAAAATACCCGATTCTCGATCGCCACCCGAAGCCACCGTGCTTTGGATGACCGCATCGGGAAATTCGTAAGAAACGAGACCCTCCAACTCCTCGTTGGTGATTCCAAGAACCTTGATGGCGTTGTCGCTTTTGAGTGTCCTCAAATTGAGCACGAAATAAGAAAGATCACCTTTAAAACGGGAATCCTGCGACTTACCAGCTTGATAAAGCACACAACTGTTTCCGATCCAAGCTACGTCGAGGGCCCACTTGAACGGCTTCTCAAGCTGAAAATCGTGAAAATCGAAGATGGTCGCTCCATGAGTGTCGATTACTTTCCCTTCATCCCAGAGAAGGAAGTCCCTCCCGTTTGGGCTCAACAAAAAGCCGTCCGTGAGTAGTCCAATTGTTGATGCGATTGCTCTTGCACGCAATGATTTGAGGTCGAGTTCAGCGATCGGTCCATTCGTTTCGGCGAGGTCTCCTTCCGCCTGAGGATGAGTGTTGAAAAACAATTCTCTTCCATCCGCAGAAAACTGTGGCTCTGAATAGACTTCCAATCTGGCTGACTCCGGTACAACTGCGCGCAGAGGTATTCTTTGAAGCTGTTTCGATGCCACCGAGTACAGGTACATCCTCCCTCCAGCAGTGTCGGGGTGCGGAGAGACCACGGCAAACTCCTTGAAATTGGAGGAAAAAGAGAGCTCCCCAACTTTGATTGGCAACCTGATGGTGCGGATTACTCTCCCCGATTTCGAAACCAGGACAACGGAGTTCCCGAGACTGAATCCGGCCAGTGGCACTGGCGGTGAGGTTTGACAACTCGCGGTACCGACAGCAAGTGCAAGAGTGAGGGCCGCAATCTGGTTGTTCATAATCCCAATCGACCTCTACTGCTGCCCGGCCAGCCTGCGGCTCAAATCCTGCGCTCCGGCGTTATTCGGGTCAGCCTTCAGAGCGTTCGCCACCGCCTCGCGCGCCTCAGGAATGCGCTGCTGGGTCGCCAATGTGGCGGCCAGCGAGAGCCACGCCTGCGCATTATCCGGCACCGCCTCCACCGTCGCGCGGAAGTGCTGTTCGGCCGCCGCCGCGTTGCCGGCCTGAAAATCTAAATAGCCAAGCTGGTACTGCGCCAGCGCAAAGCGGGGATTGGCCTTGATCGACGCCTCCAGCGCAGTCCTTTCACCGGCGGCATCGCCCAAGTCGGCCAGAACCATCCCCAGCCGGTAGGCCAGTCCCGCATCGCCCGGCTCGGCCGCACACGCATCGCGATAAAGGTCCGCGGCCTTCTGCCTGTCGCCTGCCTTCAGCGACTCGGCGGCCTGCGTGGCCTTCAAAACTGCCGTCGCGTGGTCGGCCTCAGCCTTCTGCTTCTGCTCAAAAATCGCCAACTCCTGCTGCGCCTCGGCCGTCTTGCCCTGCGCGCGCAGAGCCTTCGACAGCGCAAAGTACACCTGCGGCGAATCGGCGCCCAACTGGATCGCAATCTCAAGCTGCCGTTCCGCCCCTGCCGGATCCTCATCCTGCGCCATCACCATACCCAGGTTCACGCGCGGATTGTAATCGTCAGGCTTGAGCGAAACCGCATCTTCAAGGTGCTTGCGCGCCGCGTCCAGATCGCCGGCCTTGTATTCCAGCAGCCCGTTCAGGTTCAGCAAGTCTTCATCGCGCGGCTCGGCTGCCAGCAGCCGCTTGCCCAACGCCGCCGCGCGGTCGTTCTCTCCCGTAACTACCAGCGTGCGAAAGAGGATTCGCTGCGCCTCAAGGTCGTTTGGTTTCTGCCGCGCAATCCTTTCCGAGAGCTCCGTCGCCGCCTCAAAGTGCGAAGTGTCAACCCAGTGCGAAACCAGCGCTGCCGTCAGCCGGTCCGACGAGGGATCGGACTTGAGCGCCTCACGCAACACGTGCTCCTCGTCGTCAAGCTGGCCCATCTTGCGGTAAGCCAGGCTCAGATCGATGCTCAGCGACTCGTCGCGACTCACGTTGGCGAGAAGGGTGACCACCTTCTCGAAGTCGCCCTGCGCCATCAGGCTCCGCGCCAGTCCGTCCAGCGCCTGCTTCGATCCCGGCTCGATTTTGAGCGCTGCTCCCCACTCGGCCTCGGCTTCCCTGTTGCGGTTCAGCCGGCTCAGCGCGTCGGCCAGCAACATGTGCGAGTTTGCGACTCCCGGCCCAAGCTGAATGGCCTGCTGGAGCGGATCGAGCGCATCCTGCGGCCGGCCCACCTTGAGAAAACACCGTCCCAGCGCCAGGTACACGTCGGGTGTGGGCTGCAACTTCACCTGGATGTGATATTGCTCGGCTGAGCAGACTGGGCTGGGCGGAGTGCTGGTGCGAGCGGCCGGGGTCTGCGCTTTCGCGCCGACGCAGAGCGCAGCTATGCAGGCCGCGACCGCCAGAAGCGCAGAACGATTTGGAAGATGAACAGGCATTGCGGAGAGTGACGCTAATCAGGATAACGGCAAACGCTGCAAACGTGCGTCGAGATCGTACCAGGAACTTGCTTCGGACATGCCGCGTGCGCTGGCGTCTTTGTTCTTTTGGCTGATGTGGGACAACTGTGTCCCATCCTTTCCATGAGTACAACTGTCACATTCGGTCTTAATGGGCGCGGCTGCGGCTCCTGTATCTGTTCGAATACGGACGCGCGGTCACGCATACGGACAGGAAACGAGTTGACAACTCAAACGAGTGCCCCAGCTATGTTGCTGATGAACAGAAGGTTACGCGAGGCAGTGCTTTGGCGCACTGCATGCAAATGACCAAGCCAGTACTCTGATTCCCCAAGAGCAAAGATCAGTTAGGAGTGGTCATGACAGGACTGCTTCGGGATGTCCGCTTTGCTTTGCGGCAACTACGCAGAAGCCCCGGATTTACATTTACCGCTACGGCGATGCTGGCAGTGGCAATCTGCGCCAACAGCACAGTCTTCAGCTGGATTGCCGGCACGATGCTGCAGCCGATTCCGGGCGCACGGGACACAAGCGGACTGGTGAGCCTGATGCGCGGGCAGTGGAACATCTCCCCGAGTCCGCCGCTCTCCTATCCCGATTACCGCGATCTGCGCGATCAGAATCACACCTTCGTTGGCATCCTCGCGTATCACCACGAGTGGATCACGCTGACGGGCAGAGCACAGCCGGAGCGCATCTACCTCGCCAATGTGTCGGCGAACTACTTTGACCTGCTGGGCATCAAGCCGATTTTCGGGCGTTTCTTCCGGCCGGAAGAAGAGAACGACCCGCGCCCGATTCCGTATGTAGTCATGGGTTACTCGCTTTGGAAGACACACTATGCGGCAGACCCGGCGATTGTAGGTAAGTCGATCGAGATCGCCCGGCATGCTGTGACCGTGATTGGCGTGGCGCCGGAGGGGTTTATCGGAGCTATGCCGGGGATTCGTGAGGATGTGTGGGTGACGCTCAATCCCATCGGATCGAATTCGTGGCAGATGAACAGGCGCAGTAGCGCGTGGCTCAACGTGATCGGGAGGCTGCGGCCGGGAGTGGGCCGGAGAGAGGCCACGCTGGATCTTGAAACAATCATGCGGCGGATCGTCGCGGCTTATCCTGACGACCACCTTGGCGTAAACACGATCACACTTGACCCGATGTGGCGTTCGCCATTTGGAGCCAACGGCTACATGGCGGAACTACTGCCAATCCTGCTGGCGATTGCGGCAGTGGTGCTGCTGCTGACATGCGCCAACGTGGCGACGCTCACCCTGGTGCGGTTCGTGTCGCGGAGACGCGAGATTGCCATTCGGCAGTCGCTGGGCGCAGGACGGATGCGATTGGCGCGACAGATGGTGCTGGAGGGTGTGGCTGTTTCAGTGGGCGCGGGGGCGCTGGCCCTGCTGCTGACGTCGTGGACCGCCAAAACATTTGCGGAATTCATCCCGCCGAATGCAAATCCGACCGAACTGAACGGGACCATGGATCACAACGTGGTCATCGTGATCGCGGTTCTGGCGATTCTGGCCAGCGTGCTGTGCGGCGCGTTTCCAGCATGGCGGTCGTCTCAGGTGCCTGCGGCTGAAGCACTCAAGGAGGAATCGGCCAGCATTTCAGGCGGCTCGCACAATCGGCGCCTGCTCAACTGGCTGGTCGTCGCACAGGTCGCGCTGTCCTTGGCGCTTTTGGTCAGCTCAGGGCTGTTTCTGCGAACTCTCAGCAATATTGCTACCGCGGATCCGGGATTTGAGCAGGATCACATTCTGACCGCATCAGTAGCTTTGAATATCTCCGGCTACCCCGAGGAGCAGGCGCAGGTAATTCGTCACAAGATCCTCGATCGCGTGTCGGCGTTGCCGGGCGTGACGGTTGCGTCGCTTGCGGACTGGGTGCCGATGACCTTCACGCGGAAGACGGCCGATGCGTATCCAGAGGGATATGTGCCGCATCCTCATGAGTCGCTCGAAGTGCGAAGGGCCGACGTGTCGCCGCGGTATTTCGAGACCCTGGGTATACCGCTTCTGGAAGGACGCGAATTCAGCACGGATGATAACGAAACAACACCACGAGTGTTGATCGTAGACCAGACCACCGCGGACCGGTACTGGCCGGGACAGGACCCGCTGGGGAAGAAACTCAGGATTTGGAACGGCCTTTTCACCGTTGTTGGCGTGGTAAAGAATTCGAAGCATCTGTTCATGGCTGAGCGGCCCGAGCCCATGATCTACATGAACTATTTCCAGGAACCGGACCCCGAGCTGATTGTGCAGGTAAAAACAAGGGGCAATCCCGTGGACAGAGCTTCAGCGGTGGAAAAAGCCATCCACGAAATCGACGGGCAGCTTCCCGTTTACGACGTGCGCTCGATCCGTGAGACCACGCAAGTCGCGAACTCCTTCGCGGTCGTGCAGAGCACGTTCGCGGGGATCTTCGCGGTAATTGCGCTCATCATGGCGGTTACCGGGATCTACGGGGTGGTGGCGTATCGTACGCAGCTGCGCACGCATGAAATCGGGGTCCGCATGGCCCTGGGCGCATCGCGCGTCGATGTGCTGCGATTGGTGCTGCTGCAGGGATTGTTGCCCACGTTGACCGGGCTGGTGCTGGGACTGGCGCTTTCGTTCGGACTAACGCGCTTTATCGAAGGACTCCTTTACGGAATCAGCGCAAACGATCCGGTAACGGTGATGGCCGTGTTCGTACTTCTGGGGGCGATGGCGATGCTGGCGTGCTACCTTCCCGCACACCGGGCGATGCGGGTGAATCCTGTGACTGCGATCCGCGAGCAGTGAGCCGCCTCTTGCAGGTAATTCTCCCTCACCGCGCTACATTGAATCCGGGACCTGAAAGCCCCGCGAACGCCTGATTCTCGAAGCGCCTCCACATAACGTCGCGTAAGTCATTTGTTTTCTGATCTCTGACGGCAAATCGTTTGTTTGCATTTGGTTGCGATGATACGTTTTGTCTAAACCAACGGGAAAATTGCACTTATTTACAGGGAATACCAGGGGGTATCCCCCGGGGAGAGAGGACCGAGCCCCGCCAGCTCGCGAACCTGCGCGCCGGCGCAGCACGCAGCTAGGCAAGCCGCGACCGCCAGAAGCGCAGGCCGAATTGGAGTTCGGATTTGCATTACCGAAGATGCCGCTAATCAGGATAACGGTAAACGCGGCACACGTGCTGCCAGATGGTAGTTTCCTGCGAGTGCGTTGGAACAACTATCGAAGTGAGTTTCCCTAAAAATGAGCAATATAAGACAGATGGCAGCCGGGCAGCAGGGTACTCTCTTCCTCATGGCCAGTTCAGTAACGATACTTAATGTTGAAAAGGACGGCGAGGACGGGCTGATTGTGACGTTCTCAGATGGGACGATAGGTGGATATGTTGTGGAGGAGTTGCTGCAGCTGAGGCCTATCCGGGAAACCGTCGAAAAGCCGAAGGGCGAGAATCACCGACAGAGTCCAGCAACGTAGAATCAAAACACTTCCTTGCCGGAAGGGGTGCCCCATGGGCCGCACCTCAGAACCCCTTTCCCTTGAACAGGTACACCAGCTCGATGAGCAGGATCAGCACCACGATGGTTTCGAGAAAGAAGCCGCGCGCCTGGTTAAACTGGTCGACCATGTCGTGGTAGAGGTCCTCGGCGGTCTTCAGTTTCTTCGCAACCAGGTCCTTGTAGTCGGGTACGCCCACCTTGCCCGCGGCCAGCCGGTAGAGCCGCGCGGCAAACATGTCACTCAAAAACTTGATGGAGTTGTCGGCCCGCTCGGTGAGTTCTGAAATATCGAGCAACATCGTGTGCAGCCGCGTGGCACTCCGCGCCATGCGCCAGCGCACCATCATTCCCCGCTTTTGCTCCAGCGAGTTGTACACGTTGTCCAGGATGCCGGTCAGCAGCTCGTCGTAGTGCCGGAACTCGAGCAGCTGCGAATTGGCGTATTCAAGCAGTTGAATCGCCGTCTCGGCCCCGGCGTCGCTATCGTAGAGGAACGCCGCGTTCCAGCCGATCACGGCCAGGTCGTTTTCGTAGTACGAAATCCGCGACTGCAGCACCTCAGTGCACTCGCCCGCCGAGAGCGCCAGCCGGTCGCCGCGTACAATCTGCGCAATTTCGAGCCCGTGGTCGCGGGTGAGGTCGGCCGCGGTGGCCGCGCCGCCCTTTTCGCGCACATGCCCCTTTTCGCGGACGTGAAAGATGAAGTAGTCCTCGCTCAGCCAGCGCTTGTACGGCTTCACCATCGCGTCCGGAACCCGTTCGAGCCGCTGCCGCACAATGGGCTCGATGCGCGCGGCAAAATCCACCTCCCACACCCAGCGGCTGGCCAGATCGATCAGGCTCTCCCAGTTGCCCGTAAAGCTAAGCTGGTAGACCACGCTCACCACGCCGTAGTCGTAGTACTTGATCTCTCCCTCGAGCCGCTCGCCGCCCTCGAGCGTGAGCGGGTCAAGCGGGGACACGACCGGCGGCCGCTGGTAGCGCACATACGACGGCACCGAGTGCTTGATCTTGGGCTGCTGCACAGTGCGCGCATTCACCGCCTGCTGCAGCTTGTCGAGCCGCAGCTGTTCGCTCACGTCAAACTGGATCAGCACCAGCACCGATCCGCTCAGGGGCGCCACAGCCGGCGATGGAATTGTGCTTGTCATCGTTCGAAACCGGATTCAGGTTTCCTTCTCGAAAGCCTTTAGAAACAGGATAGCCTCCCGCCGGGCGCACGCGGCCACCGCGGGTAGTGTCCTAATTCTGCGTTGCCGTCCCTCAGGTGCTAAAGCCCTTGAAGGATTTGCTAATCCTTGCGGCACGGCCAAAGCCGTGCCCTTTCAAAGCAACGCCAAATTAGGACATCACCGCCACCGCGGCCCGTCTCTGCGTCCTGCTCTCGCCAGTCCTCGGCCTTACATCGGCTTGTGACTGCAGTCACAGCGCAGCTCGCATCCGGGAGAAACCATCGATGGCGCACTCGGGTGCCGCATCGCCCTTCTCGCCTTTGCACCGGCCTTGACGGCATCCCGCAAAGGAGATGTCTCATGGCGACTGTACTCGACAAAAGAGCCGACCTGGCTGGTCCCGGCATCGGCGATTACAACGAACTCGAAAAAATCCTGCCGCAGGATTACCGCTCCCTGCTCACGCCGAAGGAAACCGAGCAGGCTATCTTCCATGTCAAACGCTACATCGAAGACAACCTATGCAAACAACTCAACCTGATGATGGTCGAGGTGCCTCTCATCGTCGACGTGGAAAGCGGCGTCAACGACATGCTCGATCGCGACGGCTCGCGCACGCCCATCCAGTTCCACATCTCAAACGATCGCAACCTTCATCCCATCGACGCGCAGGTTGTACAGGCCGCCACAAAGTGGAAGAGAGCTGCGCTCAGGCAATTTGAGTGCGCGGTTGGCGAGGGCATCTGCACCGACATGCGGGCTGTGCGCAAAGACTACTTTCTCGATCACGACCACTCCGCCTACGTCGACCAGTGGGACTGGGAACGCGTGATGACTGCCGATCAGCGCAACCTCACTTTCTTGAAAGATGTCGTTAACAGGATATGGAAGGTGATCGTTGGCGCGGAGAAATTTGCGCAATCGCTGTTCCCTCAACTCGAAGATCCGCGCTTTCCCAATCTGCCCGAGCAGCTCACCTTCCTCCACGCCGAAGACATTCTGGAGATGTATCCAACGCTGCCGCGCAAGCAGCGCGAGACGGCCATCCTGCAAGAATATCCGGCCATCTTCATTATTGGCATCGGCTGGCCGTTGAAAGATGGCTATCCGCACGAAATGCGCGCCGCCGACTACGATGACTGGATCACCGACACCAGCCTTGAAACCGGCAAAGACACGCATGGCCTCAACGGCGACATTCTGGTCTGGAACCCGGTAACAAAGCGGCGCCACGAACTCACATCGATGGGAATTCGCGTGACGGCCGAAACTCTCATGAGGCAGCTCGAAATGTCGAACCTGCTTGACCTTGCGCGTCTGCCCTATCACCAGGCGATTCTCAACAACAAGATCCCGCTCTCGGTCGGCGGCGGAATCGGTCAGTCCCGCACATTGATGCTGCTTTTGCGCAAGGCCCACCTGGGCGAGGTAAGTGTCACCGTATGGCCCAGAGTGCTGAAAGAGATGTGCGCAAAGAAAAACATCTTCGTGCTCGAGTAGCTCTCCTCGCAATCCGCCGGCGGCCCTGGAAGCGGGGCCCCGGCGGGCATGTTCCGATCCACAGGGCCTACTTCTTTACCCGCTTGTAGAACGGAATCGGAACCTGCTTTGCCCGCACGCGATTGCCGCGCACATCCACCAGCAGATCCGCGCCGCTCTCGGCCACGGCCGTTGGCACCAGCGCCATGGCGATATTGGTTTTGAGGAACGGCGCCGGCGAACCCGATGTAATCGTCCCGATCGGCTCGCCGTCAAGGGACAGCACCGGGTAGCTGTCCCGCGCGATGCCGCGCTCCACCATTTCAAGACCGATGATTTTGCGCTTCGGACCGCCGGCAGCCTGCACAGCGAGCAGCGCGCCACGCCCGATGAACTCGCCCTTATCCAGCTTGAGCCAGCGGTTGAGTCCGGCTTCGAGCGCGTTGATCTCCTCAGAGATTTCGTGGCCGTACAGGCTCATGCCCGCCTCGAGCCGCAGCGTGTTGCGCGCGCCCAGACCGCAGGGCCTGATGCCGAACTCCGCGCCGGCCCCGAGCAGCGCCTCCCACATCTTCACCGTGGTCGGCTCGTCGCTGGGGACGTACACTTCGAATCCGTCTTCGCCGCTGTAACCGGTGCGCGCGATGAGCACGTTGGGAATGCCTGCGACCGCACTCCACGTGAACCAGTAGTTTTTGATGGCCGCCAGATCGGCCTTGGTCAGCTTGGCCAGCGTCTCAAGCGCTCGCGGCCCCTGCAGGGCAAGCTGCGAGTAATAGCTTGAATAGTCGCTCAGATGGATTCCGGGCCACGAACCCACCTGCTGCCGAATCCAGGCAAAATCCTTGTCCTTGGTTCCCGCATTCACCACCAGCAGGTAGTCGTTCGCACCCAGTCGGTGCACCAGGATGTCGTCGACAAAAGTGCCCGCGGGCGTGAGAAGCGCGGAGTAGTGCGCCTGCCCGTCGGCCAGCTTCGAGGCGTCATTCATGGTGATGTGCTGCACGGCGGCAAGCGACCCCGGCCCGCGGAACTGGATTTCGCCCATGTGGCTCACGTCAAACAGCCCCACGCCGGTACGCACGGCCACGTGCTCGGCGATAAGGCCACCACCGGGGCATGGGTATTCCACGGGCATATCCCAGCCGCCGAAGTCCACCATTTTTGCCTTGAGCGCGCGATGCGTCGCGTTCAGTGCGGTCTTTTTGAGCGGCGCGGGTTGGGGCTGTTCAGCTGCGGTCGGCCTTGGAACTGTACTCGCCATGGCATATTCCTTTCTGCGTGTTGCACCCAACCTCAACCATAGGCAGTTGGCCGCGCCGAGGTCAATGCGCGCGAATACTGGGTGGTGGGCCAGTTTGAAAAAACAATCCCTCAGGGGCTAAAGCCCGCGATTATTTCGAGCGATTTATGTACGGGCTGAAGCCCGTACCCTTCAAGCTGACCCACTACTGAATACGGGGACGCGGCTGGATTTGCGGGAATCGCCGGGGAATCATAGCCTTGGCATGGAAGGATCAGAGCATGAATCGCGTCCGTGGTGTTTTGATGCTCCTGGCCTCCTGTGTCGCCTTCTGGGAGGGCTGGCGCCTGCGCAGTACGCATCTTGCTCTCTCGGCAGTTGGACTTGGTGTGCTGGCCCTGGCGCTGGGATTGTGGCATCTGTTGCGCAAGCCGGCGAAGCCGCGAGTGTAATACTTGCTTCGGGCTGGTTCGATCCGGGCCTGAAGGCCTCGCTCTTCGGTTTTTCAGGAGGCTGAAGCATCCTGCTCCCTCCGGGAACTCCGATCTACAGTAGTACTAGAAATCCTGTCTCGCAGCCCTGCCGCACGGTATTGTAAAGAGCAAGCACGCTGCCCATGCCCACCCTCTACAACCTCATTCAGGGACGCAACGTCGACCGGCTGGCCGCGCTCAGCGACGGCATCTTCGCCGTGGCCATGACTCTGCTCGTGCTCGATCTGCACGTGCCCACAGCGGCGCAGGTCCACTCCGAAAGCGAACTCGTCGCCGCGCTCTGCGCCCTCGGCCCCCAGTGGATTACCTATGGCATGAGCTTTCTCACGCTGGGTATCTTCTGGGCCGGCCAGCAAACACAACTCAACCATATTGACCAAGGCACTCGCGACCTTACCTGGATCCATCTCGGTTTCCTCTTCGCCGTCACCCTGGTGCCGCTTTCCACGCGCCTGCTGGCCGAGTTCATTCATTACCGCGTGGCCCTCGGCCTCTACTGGCTCAACCTCTTCGTGTTGGGCGCTATGCTCTATTGGAGCTGGGCCCACGCCACGCATCGCAATCTCGTTAAAGAAGACACTCCGGACGAAGTCCGCAACAGCATTTGCCGCCGCATCGTGATCGCGCAGTCGCTCTACGCGGCGGGCGCGGCGCTCTGCTTCTTCAACACATGGTTCAGCATCGCTGCCATCGTGCTGGTGCAGCTGAATTATGCAATCGCACCAAGCACGTGGTGGCGTAAGAAGGCATAGCATTCGACCGCGCGGCCGAGATGTTACGACCGCGACCTGCGCCTTGCCCGCCAGAACGAGCTCACGCCGAGATAGAGAAACACAGCCACCACGACCGTCGAAGCAAGAAAGGTACGGTGGTCGGGCCCGGCTGCCCAGCTGGCGCGGGTGCGCCATACCGTGGGCCCAAACGCCAGCGCCGGCAGCAGAAAAAAGGCGCCCACAATTTCGAGCCACAGGATTCCGCCCACCCGCCGGAAGGGCCGCAGCAACCCGCCAATCCCCTGCGCCACTCCGCGGCCGGTTTGCGCGACGGCGCGCCCGGCCTGCGCAGCGGCCTGCGCGTTGCCGGTGTTTGCTCCTTCAACTTGAGCGTTTGCCCTGTCTTGCGGTCCGCGAGGAGCAGCCGTAGTGGCCGCGGAAATTCGCTGGCCGGCGACGCGGCCCGCCACCCGAACTCCGATCCCCAGCACGCGCCCGATCTTTTCAGGCTTCATTCCGTCTATGATGGTAGCAGCGACCATGCCCGCACTGCGTTTTGTGCCCGCGCCCATTTTGGCGTTTGCCCTCAGAGCGCTTTCGAAGTAAGGTTAAGGAAATCGTACGCTGCATCCCGCGCGATTTTCGCGTATGCCGCCGCTTTTGGAGGTACCCCCGTGACATCCCGTCTGCGCGAACTTATTCAGCAACTCGGCGAGGCCATCCACGAGTCGGTCATTGAAAGCGAGCAGATTGCCGGTGTCGTTCAGGACATCCGCAAGCACGGCTTCGATGTGCTGCTCATGCTGGAGGCCACCATCGGCCTCAACGAGGTCACGCAATCTCCCAAAGGCGCCGAGGTGAGTGAGGGCGAGGCGGAAGGCGACGTCATGACCTTCACCTCGAACGACCTCAGTTTCCTGCGCTCCCTAAGGATCTCGGTCGAGGGCGACGACGAACCTGAGAAGGATTCGTAGCCGGCTGATTCTGCCCGTCCTCTTTTTTCTTTCTGCCCCTTCCGGGAACCCCCACTTGATTTTCTGCGTATAGCCCGCATATGCAGTGCGCGGGTACATTAAGCTGGAGCATGATAGGCTGGGCCGGGGCGAAAACTCGCGAATCCCGGCCGCCTGCATTGCGGCAGGCTATGCCAACCGGATCGGCCCTCCCCTCGCGATCCCTCTCCGTCTCGCGCAACGTGAATGACGACGCGGGGATGGGGACGGCAAGTCCAGGTGAGGGCGCTAAAACCTCCGCCGGGAGCCTGGCGGCACAAGGAGCCCAGGCAAGGCGCATGGAGGCAGGAAAGTTGGAGACCGACTGGTCCCAGGTCGTCCGGCGCTGCATGGACGGGGATTCCGGCGCATGGGCCGAAATGGTCCGCACGCATCACAAGCGTGTCTATGGGCTCTGTTTCCGCTTTACCGGCAACGCCGCCGACGCCGAAGACCTTACCCAGGACGTCTTCCTCAAGATCTACTCAAACCTCGCCAGTTTCGACGCCATGCGCGGCAGTCTGCCGGTCTGGATTACCACCATGACCCGCAATCTGCTGGTGGATAACTTCAGGCGTACGCGAAATCAGCGGGCGACGTCTTCATTAGACGACGGGTGGGATCAGACCGAAGAACTGCGGCCGATCGACCGGCTCACCGACCCCGGAATTTCACCGCACGAAGCCGCCGCCAAAAAAGAACTGGCAAAGATGGTGCAGGGAGCCCTGGCCCGCGTCTCGGTTGAGCTGCGCGAGGCCGTGATTCTGCGCGACTTACAGGATATGGACTACAAAGAGATTGCAATGGTCCTCAGCATCCCTGAGGGCACGGTAAAGTCCCGCATCAGCCGGGGGCGAGCGGAACTAGCACGGCTGCTGGAACGTAATAAACGAGAGGTGATGTAATCATGGCAGAGCGCATGCATATTCCGAGCTCTCCGGCCTGCGGGCACTGGGAGACACTTCTGGCGGATGCGCTGGACGGGCTGCTGAAGCCCGAGGACGAAGCGACCTTCACGTCGCACATGGCCTCCTGCCAGGCATGCACGGCGCTTTTTGATGAGGCGCGCCGCGGCCGGGAGTGGCTCGACTTTCTCGACGCCGAGCCGGAGGTGCCGGAGGGTCTGATTGAGAAGATCCTCGCGCACACCGGCCCGGGACAGAGTACTGAAGCCGAATGGATCGCCGGCGGGGCCGCGGTCCTTCCCAATACGATGGTCCCCGCCTGGCAGCGCCCCGGCTTTATGGGCTTTATCCGGCGCTTCGCCGAGCCCCGCCTGCTGATGACGGCAGCCATGGCTTTCTTCTCCATTACCGTCACGCTCAACATGACGGGCGTGAAGCTCACCAGTATCCACATTTCCGATCTGCGCCCCTCGGCCATCCGCGCTTACATGGAGCGCCAGCTCACAGTCGCTTCGGTCCCCATCATTCGCTACTACGACCACCTTCGTTTTGTGTATGAGGTGGAATCGAAGATGCGCGAACTGCGCAACAACGCGACCCAGGATCAAGGAACCCCCAACGAACAGACGCAGCCCTCCCAGCCAGTAGCGCCCGGCGAGTCAAAAGAGGTTCCGGGCCACAAAGACGGAGGCTCCCGCATGGATCCGCCGCAGCAGTCGGTTGAACCAGCGCTTCCCGGCTCCGGCGAAATCCGCGAGGCCCGCTTCGAGTTCAACCCAAACTCCGGAACCAGCACGATCAAGTACGGAGTTGAAACCAACACGCTTCTCGGCAATCAGTACGCGCATTCCGGCGGCTCCGCGAACGCGGCAGAAGGAAGGAGCACAAGATGGATTGCGTAAACCACAGCGGCGTCGCCGCGACCGCGTTTTGCCAGAATTGCGGCAAGGCACTCTGCCCAGGCTGTACGCGCAAGGCCGCCGGCGGGCAGATTCTCTGTGAGTCCTGCGTTACGGCTTGGCAAACGGTTCCTCCGGCTTACACGCCCGCCTTCAGCTCAGGCCCCAACCCGGCAACGGCCGCGGTCCTCGGGCTCATCCCCGGCGTCGGCGCCATGTACAACGGCCAGTTCCTCAAGGGCCTGGCTCACCTGTTTATCTTTGCCGTGCTGGTGAGCGCCAGCGATCACTACCCCATCTTCGGTTTCTTCATCGCCGGCTGGATTTTCTATCAGGTTTTCGAGGCCTATCACGTGGCCAAGGCGCGGCGCGACGGCCTGCCGCTGCCTGACCCGCTCGGCCTCAACGAGATCGGCAACTGGTTCAATCCCGGCGCACGCGGCCAGAACGCCGCCCAGCCCGGCGCCGTTCCGCCGGTCAGCGCAGTTCCTCCCGCAGGCGCCCCACCCGCCGGTACCGACCAGACCCAGCAGCCCTTTGAAAGCCCCTACAAGGATCGCAGCCAGTGGCAGTCGCCCTTCCAGGGTCCAACCCCTACCGGCTTCGACCCTGCCTCCAGCCAGGGTTTTACTCCCCCGGGAGTTCCGCCCCCTATTCCTCCCATGCCGCCCATGCCGCCGGTTCCGCCGCCCGTTTTCTGGCGGCGCAAAGAGCCCATCGGCGCCATCATCCTCATTGCCCTCGGAGTCATGCTGCTGCTGGGCCAGCTCAATCTGCTCTCCGGCCGTGTCTTTGAACTCGGTTGGCCGCTGATGCTCATCGCGCTGGGTCTGTTTCTCATCGTCCGGCGCATGCAGGGCACGCCAGGAGGCCCCAAATGAACCGCTACATCATGATTCACCATCTGCGTTGGCCCGCCGTTCTGTTGTTGATCGGCACTCTGGCCTTGTTGGCCCAGTTGGATGTTATCGATCACTTCTGGCACTGGTTCTGGCCTCTGTTGCTGATCCTCATCGGCGCGCTGATGCTCGCCGAGCGCGCAGCCCTCGCGGCCATGGACCACGACGATGGCAGTGCCTGGCCGTATGGCGGCACGCCCACTCCCGCGGCGCCCCAGCCCGGCACTTCGATTGTGCCCGCCGACAGCAGCGACTTTGGCCAGCACAGCAATGGAGGGACACAATGAGCATGCCTCCGAACATTCCCCCGGGCGGCGGAGCACCGATTCCGCCCTACGATCCCAAAGCGCAATGGCGCGCCTATCGCGAACAGCAGAAGGCGGCCTGGCGCGCGCAACGCGATGCATGGCACGCCCAGAAGCACGCGTGGAAGGCCGGCTATGGGGGCGTCTATGGCCCGCGCGTCCCGTCGATGGTCGGCCCCGTCATCCTCATCTGCATCGGCGTCATCGCCCTACTCATTATGACCGGCCATCTTGCGGCCGATAGTTTCTGGGACTGGTATTCCCGCTGGTGGCCGATCCTGCTTATCGTGGCCGGCCTCGCGCTTCTTGCCGAGTGGGCCATCGACCTGCGCCGCGAGGTTCCGGTGCATCGCAAAGGCGGGTTTGTCGGCCTCCTGCTGCTGCTCACCATCGTCGGCCTCGGCGCCACAGGTTGGCGTCAGGTGGGCGGCTGGAACTGGAACTGGAACGGCGACAACGAGGACTTCTTCAACAACTTCGGCGCGCCCGAGCACGACAACGACGCCCAGGTGCTCAACACGTCCATTCCCGCCAACGCCACCGTAGACATCGAAAATCCTCGCGGCGACGTCAGCATTACCGGCGGCGACGGAACCAGCGTTCAGGTGCAGGCGCACGAAGAAGCATTTACAAACTCCGATAACGAAACCAAGTCTATCTGGGACTCTGAAGCGCCTCACGCCACCGTCAGCGGCGGCACGGTGCTCATCAAATCCGATGGCAACAACAAGGGCCGGGTCAATCTCACTGTCACCGTTCCGCGCACGGCCCGCTTGACTGTTAACGAAGGACACGGCGAGGTCACGGCCACAGGCCTGGGCGCTGGAATCACCGTCAGCGTACCCCACGGCGAGCTGCATCTGAACTCGATCGCCGGCCCCGTCGAAGCCCATCTCTTTCACGGCAATCACGATATCTCGATCCACGACGTCAACGGCGACGTGACTGCCGACGGCAACTCGAACGAGCTCACGCTCTCTGATATTCACGGCCGCCTTTCCACCAACGGAGACATCTTTGGCCCCGTGCACATGGAGAACATCACCGGCCCCATCAAGCTGCACACCTCGGTCACCGACCTCGAGATCGCCGAGCTTCCCGGCGGTGACGTCACGCTCGACTCCGACGATCTGCATGTGACTGAAGCCCAGGGCTCGGTTCGCGTCTCGACCCATGCCAAGGACGTCGACCTGAGCCAGATCTACGGCGATACTTCGGTGGACAACCGCGACGGCCGCATCGCCATCGAACCGGCCGGCGTTTATGCCATCACCGCCAATAACAACAAAGGCGATGTTGAGATCACGCTGCCGCCCAATGCCGCCGGCGTAGTCGACGGCCATACGCACAACGGCGAGGTTGTCAACGATTTCGACCTCACCGTGCATGGCGACGAAGACAAAACCGTCACCGGCCGCATCGGCGCCGGAGGCCCCAGGATTTCATTGACCTCGAATAACGGCGATCTGCACATCAAGAAGGGCCCGGCCTTCCCGCCACCCCCGCCAGCAACTCCGGCCACGCCCGCAGTGGCAAAAGCACCGCCACCCGCGCCCAACGCGCCTCACCTGAAATCGTCGAAGGCGCTGCCTCAACAGCCGGTTTCGCAGTAGTTCTCTCCTGAGGGTACGAAGGAAAGGTGCGGCAGAACATTCGCTGCGCCTTTCGTGTTTTATGGCCAATTCGCCTTTCCCGGAACAGCGCGCCGGCCGTGGCCTTTGGCGATTTCGTCCGAATCGTTGTATGCTCCATTCGCGGAGGTCATCTGGCCATGAGGCATGCGCCGGTAAGGGTTATTACTGTCGAGCGCGAGTATGGATCACGCGGCGGCGAGTTTGCACACGATCTGGCTCAGCATCTGGGCTGGCGCCTGCTCGACGCGGAGCTCATCAACTGCGCCGCCCAGGCGGCAGGCGTCGATCCCAAAACCGCCGCCCGGTTCGACGAGCGCATCGATCCCTGGTACTACCGCTACGGCAAGCTCTTCTGGCACGACTCGTCCTTCACCAGCTTTGGCATGGGCGAAGAACACGTCTTCGACTCCGACCGCATGCTCGAAATCATCAGGCAGCAGATTTTGAAAGCCGCAAAAGAAGGCAATTGCGTGATTGTGGGCCGAGGCGCGGCCTGCGCGCTGGCCGGCCATCCCGGTTGCTTTCACGTTTTTGTCTATGCAACGGCCAAGGCCAAGCACGACTGGTTTGCCCACGCGTTCCCCAACCTGGCCGAGAACGCCGAGCAGCACCTGGCCGCCTTCGACAAACGCCGCGCCGCGGTGATCCGCAAGGTTTATCAGCAGGAGTGGTGCGCCCGCGGCCTCTACCACATGCTGATTAACTCCTGCATCGGCAACCAAGCCATGATCCGCGCCGTTGAAAGCGCCGCCGGCGTCGGTTCCCACGCTGAGGCAACTCCTCCCGGCGACTGCGCCACCCCGTCCGATACAACTTCCCCGGCCAACTGATCTCTTATCTCTTATCTTTTATCTCTGACTCCTGGTCCCTGCTGTCCCAAACCGCCCTCCGCTCCACCCGCGCCCCGATCCGCGTAAATACCTCCCACGGAATCGTATCCGTCGCATCGGCGTGGTCGAACGCCGTGATCCGCTCCTCACCCTGCCGTCCAATGATGACGACCTCGTCGCCGGCCTCAACGCCCGCAATCTCCGTCACATCGATCACCGTCTGATCCATGCTTACGCGTCCCACAACCGGCGCGCGCTTCCCCCGAACCAGCAGGCTGAAGCGGTTGCCGAGCTTGCGGTCGAATCCATCCGCATAGCCAACGGCCACCAGCGCCAGCCGCATCGGTTCAGTAGCCACAAACGTGCCGTTGTAGCCAACCACCGCCCCGGCCTCCACATTCCGCACGCCCACTACCTGCGACTTCCACTCCAAGACCGGCCTGAGCGTCTTGCGCGCTGCCGCCAACCCAGTAGGCTCGGCGCCCTCAAAATCAGGATCGAAGCGCGGAACCAACCCGCAGAGCGCGAGCCCCGGCCGCAGCATCGCCTTCATGCCGTGGCGCGCCGCCAGCTCGGCAATCGCGCGTGCCTCGCCTGAGAGCAACGTCGCCGAGTTGCCCACGTTCAGCCACTCGGCAAACTGGCCGGCGAATTCGATTCGGTCCAGCGTCTCGTCGAGCCGGGCCAACTGTTCGGCGTTCACGCGCCCGTCGGCCTCATCGGCGGCGAACAGGTGGGTCATCACGCCTTCCAGCTGGAACGGCGATGCGGGCGTGATGCGCGCCAGAATCGGGGCCACTTCCGCCGGATGAACGCCCTGCCGGCTCATGCCGGTGTCGATCTCAAGATGCACCGGCAGCGACCCCGCGGGGATTCCGGCCGCGCGCGCCGCGGCCTCCAGCTCGTCCAACTGCCACGGCTCCCAGATGACCGGCGTCAGCCCGTGCCGGATCACTTCCGCGCCCTGACCGGCAAAAATGCCCCCGATCACCAGAATGTGCGGTCCCAGGTGGCCGCCGAAATGAGAATCGACATGCGAATCGAATTGCGAGTCGGTCTCGGCCTCTGCCGGGCAAACCGTCCGCGCCGCAACCCCCTCTTCCACGCTGTTCACGCCCAACCAGCGCGCGCCGGCCTGCACCGCTGCCGGAGCGCAGATTGCCAGCGAGTGCCCGTAGGCATTGGCCTTCAAAATGGCCAGAACTTCGGTATGTGGCTCGACGAGCTTCTTCAGGAAGCTGAAGTTGTCTTCGAAGGCCTGGGTCGAAATCTCAACCCAGCAGGGGCGCGTTGGCATCGGGCGATTCAAACTTCAAGTTTAACGCTGACCTCCCATTGAGCTTCGGCCGAGCAGCGCCCACGCCACCACCGTCTCGCCATCCATGCCGAAATCGGCAAGCAGCCTCGCCTCAAGCTCGTGCGGAACCGGCATCTCACACGATGCCACCTGTTCCGGCGTTGCCCCGATGAAGCACAGCTCGCAATGGCCCAGGCCCTCCTCACCCTCTTCGCCAGCCATCCGCACGGGAGGCCCGAAGACCCGGCAGGTCATCGGCCGCCACTCATACACGCCGCACAATCCGGTCGCAACGTCGAGCGCCGGACACGCCGCGTCGGTTGCGAACTTCTCGAACCGTTCCCGCTCCTCGTCGCTCTCGCCCAGCCGGCCCGTCTCCCTGTCGCCGGGAAATGCGACGCCATGCTCGGCAATCCACGCCCGCGCCCGCTCTCGAATGGCCTTCGCAGCCCGCTGGTCCGCCGCATGCAATGCCTCGATTCCTGCCCGCAGCCGCGCCGCATCGAGCTGGTTGATGGCGAAGGCCCCGTTGCAGCACTGCGTGCATCCCCGCCGGCACGCGAGCCACTCGCCCGCCTGCTCGGCCGCGCGCGCAAGCGAGGCATCCATGATCTGCACCAGTTCCCGGTCTGCCGCAGGCAATCGCATGGCGGCAATCATAACGCGGGCCGCTCGAAACCCGAGCCCCGCCTCCGGTTACTCCTCGCGAATCGCCTCCATGGGGTTGACCGCAGCCGCCCGCCCCGCCGGAAATACGAATGCGACCGTGAGCACCGTCACGAGCAGCGCCAGCGTTGCAATCGCAACCCAGGGATTCCAAGGCGTTACACCGTAGAGCAGCGACCGCACCAGCCTGCCTCCGGCTGCCGCCAGCAGCGCCCCGGCCACTACGCCGATGGCCACTCGCAGCGCCGCGGACTTGGCCAGAGCGGCCACGATCTGCTTTCGCTTGGCGCCCAACGCCATCCTGATGCCGATCTCGCGCCGGCGTTCGATGACGGTTCGGCCGAGGATCCCGTACAACCCCGTGGCCACCAGCGTAAGCGCGAGCAGCGCAAAGCCGCCTGAAACGCCGGAGAGCAGCCGCTGCCGGCTCAGGTCGTAGTCGATTGCGTCGCTGAAACGCTCTATCCACGGTGAGGGGGCGCCGGGAAAAACGCGTTTATAGACGTTGCGCAACGTCTCAGCCCCGAGACCCGAAGTTGCTGCACGCACCGCGATCGTTGGAAAGCGCAGCAATTCAGAGTCATGCTCGATCGGGGAGTACACCATCTCAGGCGCCGGATCGAGCAGGCTGGCAAAGCGCGCATCTTCGGCAACGCCGATCACCTGGCAGCCCGCGTGCTCTTTGGGTTTCGAGGTTCCATCTCCGCCATACAACCTGCGACCTAACGGAGATTCGCCCGGGAAGAAGTACGCCGCCGCTGCTGCGCTCAGGATGCATGTGCGATCACCCGAAGCATCGGCCGCGGTAAAGGCGCGGCCTTCAAGAATGCGCGTTCCAAGTACAGTGAAGTAGTCGAGCGAGACTGCTTCGGGCCAGATCTGTTTGTTCACGTGCAGATTTCCCTGCGCATCGTAGGAAAAATAGTCCCGGGCGCCGAAGCTGCCGCTCAAAGGAACCATGGTCATTAAAGCAGCACTTTGCACGCCTGGCGCACCTTGCAACTGGTGGAGATATTCGAGAGCCCTTGCACTCCGATCATTCTCTGCTACGCCCGCTTCTCTGAGATCGAGTTGGCCCAACACGGCCTTGCCGGCATCGAATCCCGAGTGCTGGCGCATGTGCGCTATCAAGGTACTGGCCATAAGCAGCGCCGCATTCAGCAGCACCAGCCCCAGCGCAACCTGCGCCGGGATGATCCACCTTCCCAGCCGATGCGACCCGCTACTTGAAAGGCCCTGCTTAAGATCCTTTGCCGGTGCGGTGCGCGATGCCCTCCATGCCGGCCAGATCCCCGCCGCGAGAGCGGTTCCCAGGCTGACGGCAGCGGTAAATGCAAACACCTCCACGCCGGCATCCAGGCGCAGGTCCGGAGGCGAGCCCGGATCGGTGATCATGCCAACCAGCGCCTTTGCCAACTCCCATCCCAGCAGCGCGCCGCCGGCCAGGCCGCATGCGCCCAGGATCAGCGTCTCAGTGAGCACCTGCGCCATCAGCCGTCCGCGGCTCGCGCCCAGCGCATTGCGCATGGCGAACTCATGCATTCGCCCGCTTACCCGCGACACTATCAGCAGCGCCAGGTTTACCGCGCACAGCAGCATCATCAGGCCGCACAGCCCTTCCAGCGCCACCAGCGGCTTTTCATATTTCCAGCGCAGCCATGAGCGCCCGGCGTACCCCTCCTCGACGGCAAGCTCGAATTTTGAAAAGAGCCCTCCGTTCAAAAAAAGGTGCTTGGGATCGGCGGTTTCGTTCACCTGGCTCCGGATCGCATTCACATTGGCCTGAGCCTGTTTCAGGCTTTCGCTGGGCCGCAGCCGTCCCATGACGGTGAGCCAGAATGCCCCAGCCGAATCCATCATCGAGGCGCGTTCAGGATGCAGTACGCGTTCAAAGGAGATTGGCAGCAGCATATCGATGTGCTCCTGCGGACCTAATCCCTCGAATCCCCGCGGCAGCACGCCGATGATCGTAAGGTTCTGATTGTCGACATCCAGGCTGCGCCCCACAATCGCCGGATCGGAATGGAACTCAGTTTTCCAGTAGTTGTACGCGAGCATGACCTCGGGCCGGTAAGCTGCTCCGGGTTCGCCGGCATCGGCCTCGAACCCGCGTCCCAGCACGGGGCGCAGCTCAAGCACACTGATCACCGAACCGGTGGCCTTAGCACTGTACGCCTTCGACGCCTGCCCATTTTGGCGGACATTTTCCTGGCCCTCGCCGCCGGTCCACGCAAACACCCCACTTGCCGTTCCCTGCAGCTTTTTGATTGCCTCATACTGCGGAAACGAGAAGCCAATATCGCCCTCGCCTTTGCGGAAGGTGTAGCGCACCAGCTCGCCGGGATGCGGAACCGGCAGGCTCCTGAGCACAATCGACCAGGTGAGCAAGAAGATGGCCGTGTTTGCGCCGACGCCCAGCGCCAGCGTCACAATTGCCGTCGCAGCGTATCCCGGCGACCGGCGCAACTGCCGCACCGCATAACGCACGTCGCGACCCGCGTTTTCGAGCAGCGGCAGTCCTTCTTCGGCGTGGTATCTCTCCCTGATGGCGTCCGAGGCACCCAGCTTCAGAATCGCCTGGCGTCGCGCCTCTTCAGCCGTCATCCCGGCCCGGATGTTCTCTTCTGTCTGCATCGCCAGGTGTTCTTCCATCTCTTCGCGCAGCCGCGCATCGGCTCTGCGCCCCATGGCAAAGTTCTTTACCCTCGCCAGCAATCGTCTAAGCGCTCTCATGCCACATCTCCCGCTTTCAACGCAAAGAAGCGCTCGATGATTGCCGCCGTTACCTCCCACTCCCGTTTTTCGGTCTCAAGTTGCTTGCGCCCGGCCCGCGTCAGCCGGTAAAACCGCGCCCTCCGGTTGTTTTCCGAGGGGCCCCATTCCGAATCGACCGCGCCCTCCTGCTCCAGCCGCAGCAGCACCGGGTAGAGCGTTCCCTGGTTTACCTCCAGCAGATCGCCGCTGATCCGCTCGATGCGCCGCGCGATTCCATAGCCGTGAAGCGGCCCCAGCATCTCCAGCGTCTTCAGCACCATCAGGGCCAGCGTGCCCTGTTGAACATCTTTCTTGCTTTTCATCTCGACTCCTCGTGACAATTCCGGCCGGTTCTCTCGGGTTGGGCGGCCGCAGTTCCTCCCGCGAAATCAGTTTCATTTGGGTTGCCAACAGGAGAATAGCGCAACTCCTTTTGGAAAGCAACAGGAAAACCCGATGCTGCTGCCGGCCCCTTCCCATTCAGGAAATCCAGTGACGCTGTTCTCGTGTTATAAACAGCTGGAGGTCACCCGTGCTCTATCTCGAGCGCATCCCCGCCGCTCCCCTGGGCCGCTTTGTGCATGTGATGTGGTACTCGCAGGCGCCTGCGGCCGGGAACCGCTACGAGCGCATTCTGCCCACGGGCTGCACGCAGGTCATCCTCAACCTCGAGCGCGACTGCCTGCACGACTGCTTGGAAGGCTTGCTCGACCGACCCGTCGCTCCGGCCCTGGTGGTCGGCGGCCGGTCGAACTATGAGATCGTTGCCGCCCGCGACATGGCCTCGCTCATCGGCATCTCGTTCAGGCCCGGCGGCTTTGCGGCCTTCGCCGGCGACGCCGTGGACCGCTTCAGCAATCTGAGCATCCCGCTCGAGGCAGCGTGGGGTGCCGTCTCGCTCACCCTCCGGTGCCGCCTGCGCGAGACAGATGACGTCCGCACCCGCTTCCGCATCCTCGAGTCGTTTCTGCTCGAACGCCTCGCCGCCTGCGCCAGCCCTCAAGCCGACGCGCGCCGCCAGCTCGTCGGCTTCGCGATTTCCAGCTTCGGCCAAGCGCCGGCGCTCTCGACCGTCCATGAAGTCGCCCGCTCCACCGGCTTCAGCGAGCGCCGCTTCTCGCAGATCTTCCGCGAAGAGGTGGGGCTTTCGCCCAAGGTCTGGTGCCGCATCCAGCGCTTTCAGCGAGCCGTCCTCATGCTGCACTCGGGCGCCGAGGTTCCCTGGGCAGAGCTCGCACTCGACTGCGGATTCTACGACCAATCGCACTTTGCCAACGAGTTCCGCGCGTTTTCAGGCGTCGACGCCACCACCTACCAAGCAAACCGCACCCGCTGGGCCAACCACATCGCGGCGGGGTGAGGCTTCAGGGCGATGTATCGAATCCCGTCTGGGACCAGCCGTTGAGGGGAGGCACGACACCCCCCCATATATACCCCTTTTGCTGGTTAAGTAGCTTGTTTTCAACGGTTTATACCTTTTACCTTTTTGCGTAATCCACTGAAAAGAAACGACTTAAAATGCAAAGTCCTCATAAATAAGGGGTTACAGGGACGTGTTTGCACTTTTTCTTGTGCAAACACGCCGGGTTCGCTTTTGTTCCGCGACTTTGAATGTAGCGCACCTGGGGGAAATAATCTGCAAGTTGCGCCCGGCAGCAAGGGGTCCGGCTGGCGTCAACGACTGTTCCCAAACCGGAGTCGATACTTCAATACGCGCCGCCGCCCGTTTCCGATTTTTCCAAGATCGCGCCTGCCCTGCCAGATTACCTTGATTGCATGGCCAGCACGATCGGCCGAAATCAGGAGGTTCCCGATGCCCGAAAACACACCCCACACCAAGTCCACCGTTATACCCGCGCTGCGCTACCTCGACGCCAAAGCCGCCATCGAATGGCTCTCGAACGTCTTCGGGTTTGAGCGCCGCGCAGTCTATGAAGGCCCGGATGGCACCATCGCCCACGCCGAGCTGACGCTCAACGGCGGCATGATCATGCTGGGCTCGCAGAAGGACGACGAGTTCGGACGCAGCTTCAAGTCGCCCGCCGAGCTGGGCGGCGTTGAAACCCGCAGCGCCTACATTGTTGTGGCTGACGCCGATGCGGCTTATGCCCGCGCACAGGCCACCGGAGCGACGATTGTGCGCGCGATCAAGAACACCGACTACGGCAGCCGCGAATTCGCGGTCAAGGATCCCGAGGGGCACTCGTGGAGCGCCGGAACCTACGATCCGTGGGCGCCGCAAAAATAGCGCGCGCTACCCGATCGGCTTATCCCACTTCTCCAGCGCACTCTGGAACTCGACCATGAACCGGCCGGCGTCGGCGCCATCGATGATCCTGTGGTCGAAGCCCAAGCAGTAGTACTGCATCGAGCGGATGGCGATGGTGTCGTTGCCATCGGCGTCGGTGAGCACCACCGGTTCTTTGCGCAATCCGCCGATGGCTAGAATCGCCGACTCGGGCTGGTTGATGATGGGCGTGCCGTACTCGCCGCCGAAAACGCCCGCGTTGGTGAGCGTGAAGGTTGAGCCCGAAGCCTCATCGGGGTTCAGCTTCTTGGTCCGCGCGCGCCCGGCCAGGTCGTTGATCATTCGCGCCAGTTCCACAAAGCTGCGCTTCTCAGCCTCGCGAATCACCGGCACAATCAGTCCCCACTCAAGCGCCACCGCAATCCCCAGGCGGATGCTGGCGTGGTAGTGAATCTGACCGTCGACGAGCGACGAGTTTACGATAGGGAACCTGCGCAGCGCCTGCACCGCTGCCGCCGCGATGAATGGCATGTAGGTGAGCTTCACTCCGTGGCGCTCCTCGAAGGCTGCTCGCTCCCGTTCGCGCAGCCGCGCAATGCGCGTCATGTCGATCTTGTACACCATGTGCGCGTGCGGAGCGGTCTCGACGCTCTCCTTCATGCGCTGCGCAATAATGGCGCGCATCTTCGAGAGCGGCTGCACTGTGCCGATCAGCGCAGAGACTGCGGGCAGCTCCATGGCCGGCGGCGTCTTTGGCGGCACCTGCGGTGCGGCGTACCCTTTGGACTGGCCTATTTGGCTTAAATGGCTGAGAATGTCGTCTTTCGTAATTCTGCCCGCCGAACCTGTGCCCCGCACCAGCGCCAGATTTACACCATGCTCTTTGGCAATCTTGCGCACCAGCGGCGACGAGCGAGGCGACAGTTGGACCGAGCCGGCCTCATCGGCTGCCGCCGATTCTTCCGACGCGGGTCCGCTCGTTACCAAAACGTCCGCGGTCTCAGTTGCGCCCGGCGCGGCCGCCTCCGGGGCGTCATCGGCGATGACCGCGACCACCGTATTGATCTGGACGGTTGTGCCCTCCTGCGCTCTGATTTCGGTAAGCACGCCGGCCGCGGGCGAGGGAATCTCCGCGTCCACCTTGTCGGTGGAGATCTCAAACAGCGGCTCGTCCTTTTCCACGGTTTCGCCCGGCTGCTTGAGCCATTTGGTAATGGTGCCCTCGAATATCGACTCGCCCATCTGGGGCATGACTACGTCGGTTGGCATCAATCCCTCTTTCCGATGGAGCGGATCCACGCGATTTCGCCCGAGCGTTCAACGACCTCGCGCGCGCCCGCTTCCTGCCGGATTATAAATCCCGCTCCGCGGTTCCACTCTTTGGCCATTGCATGGAGCAGCCCTTTGGCCATTGCATGGAGGCACTGCGTGCGGCCACTCTTTGGAGGAGAGCAGAGGCCGCATAAGCTTCATGCCCTTACCGGCTGCTCCGGACGTTGCTGCAGCCGCTCGATCTCCTTTGGCACCTTAAGCGGCACGCCCACGGCCGGCGGGGCCTGCGGTTCCCTGGCGTGCGTATCCTGGATACGCTGCGCTGCAACGCCCACCGACTCGTCCAGCGCGGCGAGGCTGGCAACCGCCTCAACCGGCTGCTCGAACACCTCGCCGAACTTGACTGCCGCGCGGTGCGCCAGAGCGCCCAGTTCCAGCGATCCGGGCGTCCCCACTACCCCGCCCAGGAGAAGTTCTTTTTCGAGGCTGGTCACTGGCCGGTCCGTAATTCCGCAAGGATTGATGAGCTTGAAATAATCCAGATCGGTTGTCACATTGAAGGCGAACCCGTGCGACGTGATCCCGCGTGAGACATGAATCCCAATAGCTCCGATCTTGCGCTCTCCCGCAGGCGGGTCTGAAGCCTTCCTTGTTCCACAACTCCCATCCAATGAGTCAGAGCCCGGAGGGCCGCCGCACCAGACGCCGGTAAGGCCGCTGATACGCCCGGCCGCCACGCCGAAGTCGGCGCACAGCCTGATCAACGCCTCTTCCATCAGCCTGACAAAGTCCACCGGGCCCATACGCGCGCCGGTTGCGGGATTAGGCGTTTTGCGCAGATCGAAGATGGGGTAACCCACCAGCTGGCCGGGTCCGTGGTAGGTGACGTCGCCGCCGCGATTGATATCGTGCAGCGTGACGCCCCGCGCGGCAAGCAACTGGCTCGAGGCCAGGATGTTCGCGCGGTTGGCATTGCGCCCAAGCGTTAGAACAGGCGGGTGCTCCTGCAGCAGAAGGACGTTGCCCACCCGCTCTTCAAAACACAAATTCACGATCCCGGACTGGAGGCGCAGGGCTTCGGAGTAGTCCACGCAGCCGAGATAGAGATACTGAATCGCAGGCTCCTGCATTTGATTCTACGGCGCGAGCCTGGGGCCCTAAGGCCGGGGTGCAGGAGCCGGAGCCGCCTATGCGTCGATGGTCTTGGCCTTCGCCTCAAACAGCGGCGTGAAATTGTTCTTGTAACGCCAGAAGAGCAACAGCCAAACCGCTACTACTGCTCCGGCCATGGGAATGCCATGCTGGTCCATCAAAAGCCCGGTCAGGAAGATATTCACGATGATCGGTCCAAGGATGGTGAGGCCAAGCGGCACAAAACGGTTGGCGATGAGGAACAGCCCGCCCAGCGCCTCGAGAAAACCAACGATCGCAAAGTACTTGGTTGAGACCATGGCGCCGATAAAATCGGCTGCCACTCCCGTTGGCGCACTGCCCGTGGGGAAGAACTGGTGTAGCTTGTTGATACCGAAGGCGACGAAAACCAAACCCAGCAGGATGCGGAGGATGATGGTGGCGACTTTCATTTGTGCTCCTTCACTAAAATTGAGCCTGGTGGGGACTGCTGCGCGACCGTCTGCGATGCAAGCCTCACGGAGATCTTTGGGGGGAATCTCCTTAGGGCGGTAGAAAGCAGCGCGGCGTCAGGCGATTCACATGTTAGCCCGATTTGCTTGCATAGTGAAGAAAAATTTTGACTTGTTGCGAGATTCTCTAGTTGCCTGGTTAACCGCAGCCGCTCCTGATATGCAGGCTGGTGCGCCGCCGGCCCTGGATTCGCGGTAAACTAACCCCTGGCAGGAGGACTGGGCGGTCGCTGCCGCAGATCTCCGCGAGAGCGGGGGAATGCGGGAGAGGAAAGTCCGAACTCCGCAGGGCAGTGTGCCGGATAACGTCCGGGACGCGGGCTAAAAGGCCCGTGGACGGCCAGTGCCACAGAAAATATACCGCCAAGCGGCGCGAGCCGCTGGGTAAGGGTGAAAAGGTGCGGTAAGAGCGCACCGCTCCGTCAGTAATGACGGAGGCAGGGTAAACCCCACACGGAGCAAGACCAAATAGGGAGGAAGGCGGGAGCCAGGAGCAAGGCTCGTGCCCGGCATCGGCCCGATGCCGCAAGGCTGCTCCAGAGTGCGCCGGAACCTCCGGGTAGGTCGCTGATGAGCGTCCGCGGTAACGCGGCGCCTAGAGGAATGACCGCACACGACAGAATTCGGCTTACAGGTCCTTTTGCCGAATCGAACGAACACCACCAGCCCCGGACGGCCTCAAGCCTCCGGGGCTGACCACTTTACGCTGACCCTTGATCCCAGATCTCTGGGTCTCATACCGGCAACGGGTTGCGCTCGGTAAAGTTACGCTGGTGCCAATAGGGGTAGACCGGCTGTTGGACGCTGGCTTCGTCCAGCATGGCGATCTGCGCTTCCGACAGGTTCCAATTGACGGCGCCGAGGTTCTGTTGCAACTGCTCCTCGTTGCGCGCGCCGAGAATGATGGACGAGACCGTGGGCCGGTGCAGCAGCCAGTTGAGGGCGATCTGCGGGATCGTCCTGCCCGTCTCGGCAGCCACGGCGTCCAGCGTATCAACCACTTTGTAGAGGTATTCGTCATCCACCTGGGGTCCAGCCTGCGCGGTCTTGTGCAGGCGGCTGACCTCGGGGACGGGATTCCCGCGCCGCAGCTTGCCTGTCAGCCGGCCCCATCCCAGCGGGCTCCAGACCAGCGCGCCGACCTTCTGGTCGATGCCGAGGGGCATCAGCTCCCACTCGTAATCGCGGCCGATGAGCGAGTAATACACCTGGTGGGCGACAAATCGGGTCCAGCCGTAGCGGTCGGCCACGGCGAGAGACTTCATCAGATGCCAGCCGGAGAAGTTCGACGCGGCGATGTAGCGCACCTTGCCCTCGCGGACGAAGGTGTTGAGCGTCTCCTGCACTTCCTCGACCGGCGTGAGCGCGTCGAAGCCATGCAGGTGGTAGATGTCGATGTAGTCGGTGCTCAGGCGCCGCAGGCTGGCCTCGAGAGCGACGCGCAGGTGGTAGCGCGAGGTGCCCATGTCGTTGGGGCCGGGGCCCATGGGGAAGTAGGCCTTGGTGGAGATGAGCACCCGGTCGCGCTTGTCTTTGACGGCGCGGCCCAGAATCTGCTCCGAAAGGCCGTCGGAGTAGCCGTCGGCAGTGTCGAAGAGATTGATTCCGGCGTCGAAACAGATATCGACGAGGCGTTTGGCTTCGGCATCCTGGGTCTCAGCCCATGCTTTGAAAAACTCGTTGCCGCCGCCGAAGGTGGCAGTACCAAAACTCAGCACAGAAACTTTGAGGCCTGAGCCTCCGAGAAGACGGTATTCCATTGCCTCTTGGATGCGCGGACTCTCGGATGGATGCAGCGGGACGCTCACTGCCTGAGTTTTTCATTGAGCCTTAAATCCTCAGCATGCTAGAGTCTGTTACCGAACCTATTCCCCACGGCTGTCCCGGCGCCAACTCTTCCCCCGGAAAGAATGAGTACAAATCATGGCCTCTGTGTCTCAAACCGCATCCGCCCGGCCGCTGCCCGGGCTTTTTGAACGTAACGGCGTTGTCGACAAGTACTTCTATTTCGCCATGTCGCTGCTGATCGCGGCGATCGTGGTGTCGGGTTTCAGCCGTACCGTCGACCAGAACCTGTTCCACGCCGCCATTCCGCGTCCGCCGCTCCTCTGGGTCCACGGCGCTACGTTTTCGCTGTGGGTGGTTTTCTTCATCTTCCAGTCCGCACTGGTGCGTACGCGGAACGTGAAGATCCACCGCACGACGGGCTGGTTCGGCGTGGGGCTGGCAGCATTCATGGTTCCGCTGGGCGCTACGACCGCCGTGGTAATGGCCCGGTTTGACACCAAAGTGCTGCACCAGAAAGGCGCCGATGCATTTCTCATCGAGCCGTTTTACGACATGGTTGCGTTTGCGGTCTGCGCCGGGCTCGGCATACTGTGGCGTAAAAAGCCTGAGTTGCACCGGCGGCTGCTCTTCATCGCCACCTGCGCGTTGCTCGATGCTGCCTTCGGCCGCTTCGACTATATCTTCAACCACGACCTCTACTTTGTCTGTCTCGATGCGGTGATATTGCTGGGCGTAGCGCGCGACCTGTTGGTGAACAAGCGCATCCACCGCGTCTATTTGACCGCGCTGCCGCTGCTGATTGCGGCCCAGTGGTTCATCGTCTATACCTGGCGCGGAAATGCGGGGTGGTGGCTGAGGATCGCGGACAAGATTATTGGGTGATCAGCTCGCGCCCGTCACGTAGACTTGCGCAGGAGCTGATGTGAGCCATTTAGACTGAATACGTTATGGCCACACTGAAAGCGGTGCGCGGGACGCGCGACCTTTTGCCGCCCGAGACCGAGCTCTGGAACCGGATCGAGGCGACCGCGCGCTCCGTGTTTGCCCGCTACAACTTCGGCGAGATCCGCACGCCAATCTTTGAAGACACCGGCCTGTTTGCCCGCGGCGTGGGCGAAGAGACCGACATTGTGTCGAAGGAGATGTTTACGTGGGAGGACCGGGCGCGGGCGGCGAGCGAGAAGCCGCAGAGTCTGACGCTGCGCCCTGAGAACACGGCCGGCGTGGTAAGGGCCTATATCGAACACAAGCTGGGCGAGACGGGGCAACTGCAAAAGCTCTACTACATCGGGCCGCAGTTTCGGCGTGAGCGGCCTCAGAAGGGCCGGTACCGGCAGTTCTGGCAGATTGGGGCGGAGGTGATTGGGCCGCCCAGCGCCGGGTCGGAAAGTCCGCTGCGCGATGCTGAAGTGCTGGAGATGCTGGCCACGCTGCTGGACGAGATGGGAATTACGGGCTGGACACTTGAGCTGAACTCGGTGGGGTCGGCCGCGGACCGGGCGCGGTACAACGATACGCTGCGCGCGGCATTGGAGCCGGTGGTGGCCCGGATGTGCGCGGACTGCCAGCGGCGGGCGGTCACCAATCCGCTGCGGGTGCTGGACTGCAAGGTGCCGGAGGATCAGCCGATAATTGCCACGCTACCGGTGATTGCCGATTCTCTCGACGAGGAATCCAAGAAACACTTTGCGGCGGTGAAAGAGGCGCTGGACACGGCGGGGGTGGCGTACACGCTGAATCCGCGGCTGGTGCGCGGACTGGACTATTACACGCGGACAACGTTTGAGTTCACGCACGGCGGATTGGGCGCGCAGAATGCGATCCTGGGCGGCGGGCGATACGACGGTCTCAGCGAGGCCATCGGCGGGCCGAAAGCGCCGGGGATCGGGTTCGCGATGGGGCTTGACCGGCTGGTGCTGACGCTGCAGGCGAAGGAGCAAACCGTTCTGGAGACCATCTACGTAGACACCCCGAGTCACGCGTACATTGCGCCGCTCGGTGAGGCGCAAAATGCCCCGGCATTGGCACTGGCAGGTGAGCTTCGGAAATCTGGATTGCGGGTCGAACTTGGCGACGGCACATTCCGTCTCAAGAAATCGTTCGAAATCGCGAACAAACTTGCCTGGAGAATCGTGATCCTCGGAGAGGATGAGGTCAAGTCCGGTATTCTGACGGTAAAGAATTTTGCGACCGGAGTCCAGAGTAAGGTTCCTCGCGAAGAATTAACCACTTTTCTGAGGAAACCGGCTGGCGAGTTGGAAGCATAGTTGTCGGTTCAGACTGAAGGACCTTTCCCCCAGGGGCTGAAGCCCGGAATCAGTTCGGGAAGGGAACGGCACGGCTAAAGCCGTGCCCCTTCAAAGCGCATCTTCCCAGGTCCCCAAATGCGAGGGACCTGGGGCACCCAAAGTCATCTCTTGTATTGAGAGCGTAGAAGGAAACTGTAGTGCTCGACTTTTTAGGCAATCTTGAACGTACGGATATGTGCGGCACGCTGCGCGCCGCTGACGCAGGCAGGCAGGTGGTTGTGCTGGGCTGGGTGAACCGGCGCCGCGACCACGGCAACCTGATCTTTCTCGATCTGCGCGACCGCTCCGGCATCGCGCAGATTGTTCTCGACAAGGAACTGACACCCGAGGGCCACGCGCGCGGAGAGCAGGTGCGGCCTGAGTATGTTGTGGCGGCGGTGGGCAAGGTGCGGCTACGCGCGCCGGACGCCATTAATCCTAAAATGCCCACCGGCGAGGTTGAGATTGAGGCCACCGAGCTTAGAGTGCTGAACGACGCGCGGCTCGCGCCATTCTCGCCGTCTGAAGAGGCCATTCAGAACGAAGAGGTGCGGCTGAAGTACCGCTACGTCGACCTGCGCCGGCCTGAGATGCAGCGCAACTTCAGGCTGCGCCACGAGATTACGCTGGCGGTGCGCGAGAGCCTGAGCAGCCAGGGCTTCCTCGAGATCGAGACGCCGATTTTGACCAAGTCGACGCCCGAGGGCGCGCGCGATTTTCTGGTGCCCAGCCGCGTGCATCCCGGCGAGTTTTACGCGCTGCCGCAATCGCCGCAAATCTTCAAGCAGATTCTGATGATCTCGGGATTCGATCGGTACTTCCAGATTGCACGCTGCTTTCGCGACGAGGATTTGAGGGCCGACCGGCAGCTTGAGTTCACGCAGGTCGATCTGGAGATGAGCTACCCGCGGCGCGAACACGTGTTCAGCGTGGTGGAGAAATTTGTAGCGGCGGCGTTTGCCGCGGCGGGCGTGAGTCTGCCCACGCCGTTCCCGCGCATCACGTTTGACGACTCGATGCGCAACTACGGCACCGACAAGCCGGATCTGCGGCTGCCGGGGCTGACTGACGTGCGCCCCGCGTTTACCGATGAGAACCTGGCCACGCTTCAGATTGACGCGGCGCTGCCGGTGGTGGCGCTGCGCATTCCCAACGTGGGCGAATTGAGCCGCAAGGAGCGCGAAGACAACCATCCGCTCTTCGATCAGAAGAAAGGCGCAAAGTTCATTGACGACTTCAAGCGGCTGGCGAAGAGCATGCCCGAAGCGGCCGCGAAGGTGCGCGAGCTTGCCGGCGCGGCCGAAAGCGACTTTGTGATCGTGGTGGCCGGCGACCCTGCGCATCACATCAAGGCCAGCGACACAAAGTTTTCCGGCCGTCTCTCGGAGCGCGAGATCAACGTGTACGCGGCGGCGGGCAACTTCCGCAGCGAGCTCGCGAAGAAGTACGCCGACCGGCACGGAGCCTTCAAGGTGACGGATGAGACGGTGGAGGCCGCGCACGCGCATGGAGCGAGCGACGCGGTAGATGGCGACGCAGCGTTTCATCCCATCTGGATCGTGGACTTCCCGATGTTCGAGTTCGATTTGGCCACGGGCAAGTGGGTTCCCGCGCACCACCCGTTTACGGCGCCCTACGAGGCCGATATGGCGAACCTCGTCAGCGACCCGGCCAGCGTGCGCGCCGACTGCTACGACCTGGCGATGAACGGGCTGGAACTGGGGTCTGGATCGATCCGCATTCACCGCAAGGATGTGCAGCAGCAGATCTTCGCTTCTTTGGGAATCTCGGATGAAGAGGCGCGGAAGCGCTTCGGGTTCTTCCTCGATGCGCTGGAATACGGCACGCCTCCGCATGGAGGGATTGCGCTGGGGCTCGACCGCATTGTGATGCTGCTGGCCGGCGCGGCCAATTTGCGCGAGGTGATTGCGTTCCCGAAGACTGCGAAGGCGATCGACCTGATGGCCGAAGCGCCGACCACGGTGACCGATCAGCAACTGCGCGAGTTGGGAATCAGGGTGGCGGTGAAGAGCTAGCTCAGGCCCTGTCCAACTCCGCAAACAGTTCGCCGAGCACCACGCGAATGGGCGTGTCGGGTACGGTGAGCTCGCCGGACTCCACCGGATGCAGCCCGAACCGGTCGGCGGTCCAGGCGCGGCGGGTCTCCGGGTCCACCACCCAGATGTTCTCAATACCGAATTGGACGTAGTCGTCCAGCTTGGCCTGCATCCGCGTAAGCCGGTCTTCAGGTGAGAGGATCTCGATAGCGATGAGCGGCGGATGGGTCAGAATCTGTTCGCGCGGCGTACCCGACCGCACCACAAGCACGTCCGGGCAGCGAAAGCGTGTCTGCTTCACCTGTGTGCGCACGTCGGTGACGGCCTGCACTCCCCAGGCCTCGCGGTTGGTCATAAAAACGTAGCCCAGTAGCAACTGCAACAGTCCGTGATCGTACTCGCCCACGTTCCGGTCCTCGAGGCGGCCGTCCACATAATCGCACTCGGGTTCGTAAACGGTATGGAGATACTCCTCAACCGTTACGAGGGGATCGTCGATGGGCAGCGTGGCCATGCCACTAGTATGCTCCAAAATTTGGCTGGAATCCAAACCCGCTTACGCCCACTCACCCTTGCGCATCAGCGGCTCTGTTGCGCCTGATGAAGTGACCCCGTCGATGTCGAGTTCGCCGGAGCCGATCATCCAGTCGACGTGAATCAGGCTCTCGTTGGCGCCGCGGGCGGCGAGTTCTTCTTTCGATAGCTTGTCGCCGTCCCGAATGCACGACGAGTACGACTGGCCGAGCGCGATATGCGAGGCGGCGTTTTCATCGAAGAGCGTGTTGAGGAAGGTGAGGCCGCTCTGCGCGATGGGCGAGGAGTGGGGAACAAGCGCCACTTCGCCCAGACTGCGCGCGCCCTCGTCGGTATCGATGAGTTTCTCGAGCACTTCCCGTCCGCGCGTGGCCTTGGCCTCGACGATGCGGCCCTCTGAGAATCTGACTTGAATTCCCTCGATCATGGTTCCCATGTGCGAGAGCGGCCTGGTGGCCGTGACAGTGCCTTCTGCGCGTGCCTTGTGGGGCGCGGAGAAGATTTCTTCGGTGGGCATGTTGGGGATGCAGTAGATGCCGTTGCCGGCCGTCGTGCCTCCTCCCAGCCAGAGGTGGTCGTCGGCCAGGCCGAGGCGGAAATCGGTGCCGGGGCCGCGATACTGGAGCGCGTGGTAGCGCTTTTCGTTGAGCATCTTCGCGCGCTCTTGCAGGCCGGCGTCGTGAGATTTCCATGCGCCGACGGGGTCATCGCCGCCGATGCGGGTGGTGAGGAAGATCATCTCCCAGAGCTTGGCGAGGGCGGCATCGGGCGCGTCGTTTGGGAACATGGCCGCAGCCCAGGCCGGCGTGGCGCTGGCCACAATGGTCCAGTTGATCTCGTGGCGGGTGATGAGCTCGAGCGCGGGACGATAGGCCAGCGAAACGGCGCGGTTGGCGCGGCCCACTTTATCGGGGTCTTCATTCGAGAGCAGCGACGGATTGCCGCCGGCGATAGCCAGGCGCGCGGTGCCTGCCTTGAAGGCCGCGGCCATGCCGTTGTAGAGCCAGCCGGGGGCGCGGTCGAAGCTGGCGTCGGGCGCGAAGTGGTAGCGCATCAGAGCGGCTTCGTCGTCGGTGTAGAGCGTGGTCACGAGCGTGGCGCCGGCACGGTACGCGTGCTCTGTAATCCGACGCGCCAGCGGCAGCGCGTCTAGCGAGGCAGTCATCAGCAGCTCCTGGCCGGCTTCCAAGCCCAGGCCGACTTTGACAGCAACCTCGGCCAGCTGGTCGATCTTTTGTTCCTGTGTTTTGTCGATTGCGACCGCCATGTGCGAGCCTCCGGAAAAGATCTGTACTAAGAGTAAAAGGCGGGATTCGGTCGGCTCAAGCTCCACCCGCGGCCGTTGATGGAGTTCTTTCGCCCGCTAAAGCGGGCTTTCACCGCATTTTTCTCCATGTTTTCCCCAGGCTCGCGCCTGGGGCTACCGTCTGGCGCCCGCTTCGCGGGCTTGCGTGCTCTCCAGCCCTGTAGTCTTTGTGCGGGGTTTTTCCGAGCCTGAAGGCAGTTGATGCAGGGGCCAGAAGGACCCTGATCCCTCCGGTTGTGGTTCCTCCGGCGGGGCGTGTTGGAGCGATCGGAAGCAACGGAACGATCCCGGCGACATTTCCGTACTTCACTCTCAATGAGCGAAATCTTGAATTGGAGCTGGGTGGAGCGGGAAGTTGCGCGGACTTCGGCGGCGTGGCACGCATGCGCCGGGCTGCCTTTGCCGCATGCCGCGCGATACACGCCGCGCGATCAGCGGCGGCGCGAGGCCGAGTACGACCGCGCCATGCATGCTGTAGAGCGCGAGTCCGATGCTGTCAGGCAAACCCGAGCCGGCCGCCTTGCAGCGCAAGAACGCATTCTGGCCGTATTCTGCGAGTTTGCCACCGTGGCGCTCTCACTCCCGGCGGATGCCGTCGAGCTCATCACCGGCGTTTTTCTGCCCACCGGCGCGGAGTTTGCCCGCCGTTCGCGGCAATTCGACCCCGAGCTGACCATGGCGTCAATCATTCAGGCCTGCCGCAATGCGTGGACGGTGTGCGGTCTGCAGCCGCTGCTCGGCGAGCCTACCGGAATCACGCCCTCGATCGTGGGTTACAGCCTGCTTTACCCCTACACCGACAACTACCTGGACGCCCAAGAGGAATCTTGTGCCGCCAAGCGCGAGTTTTGCATGCGTTTCCGGCAGCGGCTGCGCGGCGTATCGCTGCTGGCCGCTAACCGGCACGAGGCCGCAGTATGGGCTCTGGTGGAGATGGTCGAAAGCCAGTATCCGCGCGCGCAGTTTCCGCAGGTATTCGACAGCATGCTGGCCATTCACCAGGCGCAGGAAGAAAGCATCGCCCAGTTGACGAAGAAGAGCGCAAGGCTAAGTGCTCGGCGGTTCCTTGCGCGTGGATGGCTTCGCCCACAGCTCGACGGCGCGCCGGCGGCCGAGCGCATTCTTGCCATCAGCTGCGCCAAGGGAGGAACGTCGGTGCTGGCCGATGCATGCCTCACGCGGGGATGGGTCACCGCCCAGGAAAGCCGGCTTGCTTTCGACTGGGGCGCGCTGTTGCAGTTGGGCGACGACCTGCAGGATGTGCGCGAGGACCTGTGCCGCGGCTCGGCCACGCTTTTTACCCGCGCCGTGGCCGAGGGAGAGCCGCTCGATGCGCTCGTGCGTCAGCTTCTGAATTACGCCGAGCGAGTGGGCGCCGAGATGGACGAATTCACCCATGGCTCGCCGGCGCTCAAGAACCTGTTGCGTACAAGCTGGCGGTCGCTGATTGTTGCAGCCATTGCCAACGCCCGCGAGTTCTTTACTCCGGCATTTGCGCGCGAAATAGAATCGACTGCGCAGTTCCGGTTCAGTTTTCTGGCCAGGCGGCATAGTCGCGTGAGCCGGCGCAACGGACTCTACGTTAAGGTCTTCGACATCCTGAGCGAATGTGAGGAAGATGCGCCGATGGCGCGCGGCGAGCTGTGTGAGGAGGCTTCGCCAGCGCCGGCATGAGGGCGCGGGCACAAAGAGGGCAGGATGAGGTTCGGGCGTTCCCACCCTTGCCGCGGACGAAATCAGGAGGCAGGTCCTTCGACTCCGCTACGCTTCAATACCGGTCGGCAAAGTCCGGATCCACGGGATTCTCAAACAGCGAAGCATCGCGGGTTACGATCGCCAGCCCCGACGGGGTGACGAAGTAACGGCGCTTGTCTTCAACCGGATCGTAACCGATGACCGTCCCCTCGGGAATGTGAACATCGCGGTCGATGATGGCGCGCCGGATGCGGCAATGCCGGCCGATATTCACGTGCGAAAAAATAATGCTCGAGTCAACTTCAGAGTAGGAGTTGACGCGCACATCCTGCGAGAGAACCGAGTTTGAAACCGAGGAGCCCGAGATGATGACGCCGGCGGTGATGATTGAGTTCACTGCCATGCCCGAGCGGCCTGGCTCGCCGAAGACGAACTTGGCCGGCGGATACTGGCGCACGCGGGTGCGGATGGGCCAGCTCTTGTCGTAGAGGTTGAAGATCGGCGAGACCGAGCACAGGTCCATGTTGGCTTCGTAATAAGCGTCGAGCGTGCCCACGTCGCGCCAGTAAAGGGCCTGCTTCTTGTTCTCATCCACAAAGTTGTAGGCCATCATCTTGTTTTTGCCCAGCATGCTGGGCAGGATATCGTGGCCAAAGTCGTGCTTCGAGTCGGAGTCGTCGGCGTCGGTGATCAGCGCCTTCAGCAGAATCTCCGTATTGAAGATATAAATGCCCATCGATGCATCCACCGAGCCGGGATTGAAGGGCGAGCGGACGCTGGTGGTCACGGGCTTTTCCTGGAAGCCGAGTACCTCGCCCGCCGGACCCACCTCAACCACGCCATAGCGCGAAACCTCGTCGGGCGCGATCGGCAGCGTAGCCAGCGTGACCTCGGCCTTGGTCTCCTTGTGCTGCTCCAACATCCGGCTGTAGTCCATTTTGTAGATGGCGTCGCCCTGGAGGATGATGATGTACCTGGGCTGCTCGCTGCCGATGGAGTAGATGTTCTGGTAGACCGCGTCGGCGGTGCCCATATACCAGTTGGCGCCGGTGCGCTGCATGGGCGGCATCAACTCAAAGAACTCGCCCAGTTCCTGCGCCACGATCCCCGTCCAGCCTTCGCGGATGTGCCGGTTGAGCGAAAGCGCCTTGTACTGGGTGAGGACATATACCCGCCGCAGGCCGGAATTGATGCAGTTTGAAAGCGTGATATCGATGATGCGATAGTGTCCGCCGAAGGGTACGGCCGGCTTGGCGCGGTCCCGCGTAAGTGGAAATAGACGTTCTCCCGCGCCGCCTGCGAGCAATACTCCGAGGGTGTCTTTCATCTCCATTGGTCTCCCGGACCTCTTACTGAGTTATGCCCCCATCCCGCCTGCCGAGGCGCGGCTTTCCGGAGCTGGAACTGCTTCCGGAGGCCCTCCGCCGGCGAAAGGATCGAACGGTGGAGAATACCACACGAACATAAACAGTCGTCCACCGGGGACATCGATGCATTATTAGCCGGAAGAGCTGGCCGGAGTCAACCGCCGCACAATAAACAAAGACGAAGCGGCGCGAAAAGCGCCGCCCTGGAACCCGAATTTCCCGTGTTCGTGGAACCGGAGTCGCCGGCTACCAGCCCGAGACCCAGTTTGCCTTGCGCGTGGAGCGCTTGGCGCGGGTGAATTTGTACTCCCATCCGGCCGAGATGGCGTAGTTCAAATCGAACTGATGATAGTTCACGGTCGAATAGGGGGCGTCACTGAAGTCATAGCGGGTGAGCACCATGTCCTGGGTAATGCGAAAGGCCCAATGCTCGGAGCGGTTTAAGTCAATGTGGGCGCCCGCGATGATTGCCGGGGCAACCTGGTTCTTATAGAAATCGACCGCAGAGGGCGGGTTGCCGCGCAGGTCTTTCTCAAAATCTCCGCTGACCCCGCCGGCCATAATGTGGGCAATGAGCGCCGCGTGTTTGTTGTGCGGTCCCAGCAGCTCCGGACCGCCGACAAAGAAGTATTGGGCCACGAACGGGCCTTTGATGTTGAGGTCGTTGGTGCCCGCGCCGCTGGTGCCTACGTAAGCGCGCCCCGAAGCCTGGACTCCCAGGTGTCGGGTGAGCCAGTAGGAGCCTTCCACGACAAGGCCGCCGAGGTTCGAGCCCTGCAAGAGGTTCGGGCCGGCCTTCATGTGGTCGTAGGCCATGCCCAGCGAGATGTCGTAACGGTTGTCGTAGCGGACCTTGGCCAGCGGGTCAACCTGGATGTACTCGGGAGCCACCGGCGCCTGGTTGTCGGTCTGGACGGTGGCCGGCTGCTGGCTCGAGCTCGAACTCTGGGCTTCAGTTGGCATTCCGGCGCACAAGACGAGACCGGCAACGGCTGCTGCAATGTAAAAAAACCTTACTGAAAGACGCATCATGAAACAGATTACAAGACCATACCGGGGAGGGACAACGCGGCTGGCGGCAAGATTGGGGCAGTTCAGGGTTCGCATTTCTCCATTGGACGCGTCCACACCAGATACCGCACTGTCTTGACCGTCTCGATGAACTCCCAGCCGGCGTCCTGGATCCCGGACTCCGGCTCCAGTGAAGGCGCCGCGTGCATGCTCCACTCGATGGGCGTACGGCTGAAGATCAGGGCCGATCGCTTCAGGTGCCAGGAATTCGACACCACTTCTGCCGAGCGCCAGCCGTGCTGGTTCATCAAGCGTATGCTGTAGCAGGCATTCTGGATGGTATCGCGCGCCTGCGGCTCAACCAGAACCGCCGATTGCGGAATCCCCTGGGCCTCGGCCGCGTGCGCCATCACCTGCGCCTCCACGAATCGATTCCCCACGGCCCCGCCCGTGAAGATCACCCTGGGAGCGGCGCCGCGCTCGTACTCATGCACTGCCTCAGTCACGCGCGCCAGCTCAGTTGGCGTGGGGTTGCCGTCGCGGTCGGCCGGGTCGCCGAGAACGATAATGGCGTCAAAACGGGTCAGGGACGTGTTCGAGAGCGGCTCCATCAGGCGGGCGAAAATCGCCCAGGCGAAGACGAGGAATACGGCGAGAATTGCAGCGAAAATGCCGCGGCGCTTCCAGCTCCAGTGCTTGCGGCCGCGTCCGGCGTTGGTCCGGCGACTTTTTCGGCGCGATGGGGTGCGTTTTCTGCCGGATGGGGGTGCAGCGCTCAAGCCGAATCGCCTCCAGATTCAACTCTAACGCGCGAACGGCGTGCCATTGGCACGCCGCCCCTGTGCATTGTTCACTGCCCGCTGTTAACTGAGCTCCAGCGGCTCGCCCCATGCCGAAAACACAAACTCTTCGAGCGGCTTGCGATGCCGGGGAGCAAGCTCGCGCTTGATCAGCTCCTCGCTGCCCAGCGTCTCGGGTTCGTCCTGGTAGCCAAGCGCAATGGCCGCGCCAATCTCGTAATCGGCTGGAATCTCGAAGAGAGAGCGCGCCTTCTCGCGGTCCACGCCGGCCATCTGGTGGCTGGTCAATCCCAGCGCCGCGGCCTGCAGCGTCAGGTAGGAACTGGCCGCGCCAAGGTCGTAGAAAGCAAACAGATTCGGCGAACCGTTATGGCCAAACTTGGCCTTGGCCAGTCCCAGGATCAGCACTGGAGCCTTGCCCGCCCAAGCCTGGTTGAAGCCCACGAGCGAGTCAAAGATCTTCTCGTGGGTCTGAGATCCGCGCAGGCCCACGATGTAGCGCCAAGGCTGCTCGTTGTTTGAAGACGCCGCCCAACGCGCGGCCTCAAAGACGCGGCGCAGGTCCTGCCTGTTGACCTCGCGCGGGGAAAAGGCGCGAGGGCTCCAGCGCTCGTGGAACACGGGCAAAACGCCGTCGACGGCGGGGGCGTGTTTCGAGTTGCTTAGTTCAGTGGCAGATAAGGACATGGATCAAGACTCCTGGGGGAGGGGAAATTACGATTGCAGTTCTTTGATTCGTGAAGACGGGTTGGGGATTCTTTGGGATGAGGAAAGGTTATTGAATCGGGGATTGGACCGAAGCATCCCTTCCTGCTCATCCGAGGCGAGCACGAGGATTGAGGGGGCGATGATAGAAAAGACAACCACAGATCCGTCCACTTCGTCCGCGGTGGCGGACTTCGGTCGGGATGACAAGCGATAGGGGAGAGCAAATACCGGCTGCTCCCTTACGGATAAATCCTATGCAGCGTCCGCGCGAAGGGGATGGTTTCGCGAACGTGGTCGAGACCGCAGATCCACGCGACTGCGCGCTCGATGCCCATGCCGAAGCCCGAGTGCGGCACGCTGCCGTAGCGGCGCAGGTCGAGGTACCACTCGAAGGCCTGACGGGGGAGCTGATGCTGGTCGATGCGGGAGCTGAGCAGCTCGTAGCTTGAGACGCGCTGCGAGCCACCGATGATTTCGCCGTAGCCCTCGGGAGCCAGCACGTCAACGCAGAGCGCATAGCGCGGGTCCCTGGGGTCGGGCTCCATGTAAAAGGCCTTAACATCGGCCGGGTATCGGTGAACCATTACCGGCCGGTCGTATTGCGAGCTGAGCCAGGTCTCGTCGGGCGAGCCAAAGTCGTTGCCATACGCGAAGGGCGCCTCAAGATGGCCGTCCTTGAATGCCTGGTTGAGCATTTCGGCGGCTTCGTCGTAGCGCAGGCGCGGGAACGGCGGCTTGATGGTTTCGAGCTTGCCCGGGTCGCGGCCGATCGTCACCAGCTCCTGGGCGCGGTTCTTCAGCACGCTCTGAACGATGTGCGAAAGGAAGTTCTCGGCTAGTTCCAGCAGGCCGTCGAGGTCCATAAAGGCCACTTCAGGCTCGATCATCCAGAACTCGGTCAAGTGGCGGCGGGTCTTCGATTTTTCAGCGCGGAAGGTTGGCCCGAAACTGTAAACCTTGCCCAGAGCCAGCGCCGTCGACTCGATATAAAGCTGGCCCGACTGAGTGAGGAAGGCCGGATCGCCGAAATAATCCACGGGGAACAGCGTCGAAGTCCCCTCGCAGGCCGCCGGAGTGAGGATGGGCGGATCGGTGCGAATGAACCCGTTGGTATCGAAGTACTCGGCTGCGGCGCGCATGATCTCGGCGCGGATGCGCAGGATGGCCGACTGGCGGGGCGTGCGTACCCACAGGTGACGGTGCTCCATCAGGAAGTCGACGCCGTGCTCCTTGAGCGAGATCGGGAAGGGGTCGGTCTCAGGCACGCGGTGAACCGCTTGGATGTTCTCGACGTCCAACTCATAGCCGCCCGGCGCGCGCTTGTCGGCGCGGACACGCCCCTCGACCACCACGCTCGACTCCTGTGTGAGGCCCTTGAGCGCTTCGAATACCTCGGCGGGCACGCTTTTTACATGGGCAACGCCCTGAATGGTTCCCGTTCCGTCGCGAAAGATGGGAAACAGCAGCTTGCCGCTCTCGCGCAGGTTGTAAAGCCAGCCGCGCAGAGTGACGGAGCGGCCTTCAAAGGCGCCGATTCCGGCAATAGTTGCCAACGGATGCGGATCAATTTCAGGAACGGGCTCAGGAACGGGAACTTCGGAGGGGTCTGACATGTTTTTTTCTCTGGTCTCTCTGGTTGCGCGGGCATCCCCGGGCTCTCTTTCCCGCGCAACGGGCATCGAAAGATATAGAGCCGCGGCGCCGGACTCTCCAGAATAACGCGGCGCCCAGCCGCGTGGCCGGATTGCACAACCGGGTGAATTTGTTTAGTAATACAGTAAGGACTTTTGATAATAACAATACCGGCATTCGTTCCATTCAGAAATGGAGAAGCGCAATGACGACGAGGAGGAGCCGACAGCAGAGATGACCGACCATGTTGACGTCACAAGCGAAGAGATCCAAAAGACTCAGGCCGATCCTGAAACCGCTGAGCGATTCATTGCCGAAAAGCATATCGGCGACCGAATCCGCCGGCTGCGGCTGAAAAAATCGATGGGACTGGTTGAATTGGGACGGCACACGGGTCTCTCGGCCAGCTTTCTCTCCCAGCTCGAAACCGGCAGGGTGGTGCCGACCCTGCGCAACCTGGCGCGCATCGCCATGGTTTTCTCAAAGGATCTCTCCTACTTTTTCGAGAGCGAACCCGCGGCGATCTTCCGCGTGCACCGCCAGAAGGACCGTGTGCGGCTGCCGCAGACGGGCGTCGAACCGCCAACCTACACCTTCGAGAGCCTGGGGTTCATGGTCCCCGACCGGCACATGGACCCCTACTTCGCCGAATTCATTCCGATGACCGGGGACACTGAACCAAAGGCGCACGTCCATCCCGGTTTTGAGTTCCTTTATCTCCTGAACGGAGAGCTTGAGCTCACCCACGGGGAACACCAGACCGTGCTTGCGGCAGGCGATTCGGTCTACTTCGATTCCGCCACTCCACACTCGTACCGATGCGCGGGACAAACGCCGGCGGGAGCGATCATCGTAACCATGCACCAGCCGCTACAGGCCCAGCCCTCACGCAGCCAGGCTGCGGGAACGAGTGGGCCGAGGCCATTGAGCGCAGGACCGCAGCGGGCGAATGGCAGCGAAGATGGGGCTGAGGGCAGGTTCTGACAGCGGGCTGGTCACGTGCGTGGGCCGGGAGGCCAAACTAAAGCCGGATCTGGACAGGCTGCGGAAAAACTCATTGAGCGAGGCGAAATGCCTGAAGATCATCCCTCGGGGGCTAAACAAGCTGCGGAAAAACTCATCAAGCTGACCGATCTTCCTGAAAAACACCACCCAGGTGCTGAAGCCCCAATTCATTTTGCTTACCCTATCGGCACAACTGAAGTCGTGCCCTGACACAATGCAGTGCGCCGTATGGTTCTTCGCCGGCGTAGCTTTTCGGTACCTCTACTCGCTCGAGCCGGTGTCATCTGCCGGCAGGAACTCGTAGCTGACAAAGGCCAGGCTCTTTGAATCGGGCGACCAGTTGGGCACGTTCATTGAGCCGTCGCCGCCCACAATGTTTGCCAGCACGCGAATGCTCAAGTCGCTCGTGGACAGAATGCGCAGCGCCACGTCCTTGTTGGCCGCATGCGTGGTCACTTCAGGCGAGTAGGAGATGAATACGATCGACTTGCCATCGGGCGAGGGGTGCGGCGTCCAGTTGCGGAAGTTGTCGTGCGTGATCTGCTCCACGCCGCTGCCGTCGGCCTTCATGCGCGCAATCTGCATTCCGCCCCAGCGATCGGTGTTGAAGTAGATGTATTGCCCGTCGGGCGAGTAGTCGGGATCGTCGCTGATGCCGGCGCCGGTGGTGAGTGCGGTCTCCGGACCTCCATCCACTGAGATTGCATAAATGTTTCCCGCGCCGTGGCTGGGCCGCGTAAAGACGATCGTTTTGGCGTCGGGCGACCAGGTGTGGAAGTAGGAGTCAGGATTGGCGGTGACCAGCCGCGGCGTCCCTCCCGTTGCAGGAACGATGTAGACGCGATTTCCTGGATTCGACGTCATTGAGCAGGTAATCGCAAGCCATTTGCCGTCGGGCGAAAGGCCGTGGCTGCCGTTGCAGCCTGTCGCGTCGCCGGTCGCGATCTGCTCTGCCGTCCCACGCCCATCGGCCGCTACGCGGAACATTTTCCCATCCTGGTTGAAGATGAGCCATGCGCCGTCGCGCGACCAGTTGGGCGCCGTCGCCCGCGCGCGTGCTGTGTAGGCCACCGTAGCGCGTCGCGCGCCGGGATCGATCCCGATGGCCTTGAGCGAGCTATAGAGCGCCATCTGCGATGGAGCGGCCGGCGCGGCGAGAGGATTAAGGGCGAGCGGCTTGAGCTCGACATGCGCAAACGTCGCGGTCTCAACCGCGTTGGGGTCGTGAGCCGAGAGCCCGATGCCCGCATAGAATGGCTCGTCGAGGTGCATCCTTGTTGCCGCGCCCACCTGGTGCAGAGGCTCGCCGTGCAGGCTCACGAACATGGTGAACTCGTCGCCGTGTTTTTCGAGCCTCACCCGCCGCGGAGGGTCGATGTTCAGCTCGATGCTCTGTGTTGTGGCGCCTTTCGCGTCGCGGAACTGCA
>Ga0326727_10002714_pt1 | contig 59153 bp, 45 predicted proteins | sample MB2enrmetagenome_FD_207643 | JGI IMG/M metagenome (GOLD analysis project Ga0326727, IMG submission 207643) | Lab enriched peat soil microbial communities from McLean, Ithaca, NY, United States - MB29MY | ecosystem: Environmental > Terrestrial > Soil > Wetlands > Peat | place: USA: New York... | reverse complement strand
TATGCAAAATGATGAAAACAGATGATCCAGAAGTGCGCCGCGAGCGGCCTGATTTGAGAGGGTGAGTTTGGTGCAGACCTTTTAGGACGTTGACTTGATTTTCAACGACTTACGAAGCATCACCCCCTCCAGTAGAGAAAGTCGGGTTAACGCCAGGACGCAAGGGCGCAAAGCCGCATGGACAGGGCAAACGTGTCTGAAGTTTATGCGCCAACTCTTTGCGCCTTTGGGTCTTGGCGCCTTTGCGTTGAATTCCGTTTGATTGCGGCCCGTTGCGCTGTGTCCATCTGCGGTTCATTTTGCCGTCCGCCCCTCCGGGGCAAGCCAAAACTAATCACTATCCACTATCCACTGGCCACGGACCACTATTTCCCCTTGCAGTCCCATCAAAAAGTGGTAATGTGGACCCTGTGCGGCGCTCGCGCGCCCGTTCTTTGACATTTTGCGGTCGGGGAAAGCGGTCAGGGGGCCGGGGAGGCAGGGATGACCCGCCTTCGCCAAGGGCTTCCGCCGTCGCCAGGCTTTGGCGAGACAAGCCCGCGCGGCAAGAGGCTGAAGGCTGAGCGTTGAAATGCCGGCCCCTCTTTGCGCCGTTGCCTCTTCGCGTTTTCCTGTCCGCCATCCTGTCGCGCCATAGTGATAACGACGGCGGAAGTTTCCACGAAAGCGGACTTGTCGCGCCGTAGTTTTAACGAAGGCGGAGGCCTGGCCGATAACGATAAAGTTGCAGGTAGTTGCAGGTAGTTGCAGGTAGTTGCACTTTGGCGCTTAACGGCAAACGGCAGCCAATCGGTCATCCAAATTCCGCCAGATAGCGAGCCACCCCAAAATGCGCCTGTCATTGCTCCTTCGTGGCATGGGCGTTTGGTGCGTGCGTGAATTTCACGCAGCCAACCCCCTGCCAGGAAGGCCGCCGCCGAGGCCGTCGAAAAGTGCAAAAAAGCGGCTAAGAGCAGCTAAGAGCAGCTAACGGCAACTTGGCGTTTTTTACGGAAAAGGCGGCGAATCGGCCGTCCAAGGTGGCCATTCACGGGCCGCATCAGGCGCCGAGTTACGGTCAGTTACGCTCAGTTACGCTGGGGGGACACACCCCAACGGGCAGCCAAGGCGGAAGGCAGAGCTCAAGCCCCAGATGAACACAGACGCCGCCAAAGAGTGACGGGTCGGTTCCTCACATTGCCGTATTGTTGGTTGACGGGGCGGGCGGGGATGGGGCAGGCTCGCGGCATGGCCCGTTCGGCGGCGCTATGAAAACTTATTCGGGCGAGAATTTGCCCAGGACTCACGCCAGACCCACCTTCTCCGAAGCGTGGTTCAACCGGCATTACGGCCTGGAGTTCGGCCGGCGCTATCACACCGACCCGATCTTCCGCACGGAACAGGATCGGGAGGCGCTGCGGCTGGTGCATGAGCGATTTGGCGCGCTCGGCCTTGGCCAGGCGGATCCGAAACCGCAACCGCACTTGGAGATTTGCGGCCATCGTTTCCTGCCCGCGCTGCTGGGCTGCGATGTCATCTACCAGCCGGACCAGGCGCCCGCCGTGCGGCACCTTCCGGCCAGTTCGGCTGGAGAAATCGCGGCGATTTCCAAACCCGATCTGGCGGCCAACCGCTGGGCCGTGGAGTTTCGCGCCCAGGCGGAAACGCTCCTCGGCCGATACGGTGGCGTGGACGCAACCATCAATCATGGCGGCCCGCTCAATGTCGCCTCCAACGTGCTGGGCGCGGAAGCCTTTCTTTGTCTGGGGGAACCGACGGAGGAATTCCGGGCGTTTTTGCGCATGATTGCCGATCTGTGCCTGGAGACTTATGATCAGCTCACCCTGCCTTTGAATCCGCATCTGGATGCGGGCCGCGAGTTGTTTCTGGGCAACTGCCCCGTCGTGATGCTCGATCCGGGCACTTACCGCGCCGAGGTTTTTCCGGCCGATCATTATCTCCGAAGCCACGTGGAGAAGTTCGGCTTGCACCATTGCGGTTCGATGGACCGGTATCTTTGCCATTACCAGGCGCTGGGGCCGTTGGAGTATATCGAGGTGGGATGGGGCAGCACGGTGGCCAAAGTGCGGCAGGCCTTTCCCACCACAACGCTCGATTTGCTGATCAACATCCCGGCCGTTCAAGCCATGCGGCCGGACGGCTTGAGAGAAACGCTGCGGGAAATGGCGGCGCAGGCGGCGCCGCGGGCGCTGATCCGTGACATTTACATGGCCGACATCGGTCCGGATGTCCCCGATGCGACCATTGAACGGTTTGTCGAGGCTGTGAATGCGGCTCTTGCCAAGGCATCGTAAAGGGGCACACTTTGGATGAAGGATGAGACATGCGTAAAACTCTATTATTTGCCGTCGTCATTGCCACCACCGGCCTGGCCGGGATGGTCTTGCAAACCTTGGCCGAGACCCTTCTCGGTTACACCGACACGCCCATGCTGCCCTCGGGCAAGTGGCACGTGCATGATCCCAACCGGCCCAAGCCGCCGGTCGTCACCCCCGCCGCCACTTTCAGCCACGGCGCGCCCGCGCCCTCGGACGCGACGGTCCTGTTCGACGGGACGGATTTTTCCCATTGGGAAGGCGACCAAGGGGCGCCGCAGTGGACCCTGCGCGAGGACTACATGGAGGTCAAACCCCATACGGGATACATTCACACCAAGGAGAAGTACGGCGATTTCCAATTGCACGTGGAATTTGCCGAGCCGACCAACGCCGATGACCCCGGCAACAGCGGCGTGTTTTTGCAGGGGATTTACGAAGTGCAGGTCTATAACTCCGGTGACAACCGCATTTATGCCGACGGCGTCTGCGGCGCGCTCTACGGCCAGTCTCCGCCCATGGTCAACGCCTGCAAAAAGCCCGGCCAATGGCAGAGCTTCGACATCATTTTTGAGGCCGCGCGCTGGAGCCAAGGCCATGAGTTGGTCCGCCCCGCCATCGTGACCGTGTTCCAAAACGGGGTGCTGATTCATTACCAGCAGCCGCTCCTGGGCGCGACGGGCCACCGGATACTGGCCAACTACAGCAAGGAACTGCCCGCCACGGGACCGCTCGCGTTGCAGGAGCACGGCGACCGGGTGCGCTTCCGCAATATATGGATTCGCCCTATTCAGGCAGAGGAAAAGCCCTGAATCAGAGAGATCACTCGCTGAGAGTCACGCCGGTAATCGGCACCACGGTATTGAAGCCCGGCTGGAAGGGGCTGGCGGGGCAAATCCACGTCAGATTGCCCGTGACGACGCCCCCGGCCAGATTGATCCATCCCTCCAGCAGACCGCTGTTATTGTACAAGTTGACGTAAAGCGGCACGTTCCCATCCTTGGAAATCGGCACCGTTTGCGCAATGGCCGTGCCGTCTTCCAACGTTCCGGACAGGGACAGGACACCGTTGACCACGAGGCCGCTGGCACCGCCGTAATTGGTTGAAGAATTGGCAGACGATCCCGGAAGAATGTAAAGCACGACCTCGGCCAGTTGAGGGAAGGCATTGGTCGCCCGATCACCGACCAGAGGCGCCGTCCAGGCATTGCCGCCGGTCGTGCTGGAAATGGCGCCAGTAATTTGCCGCGTGCCGTTGATCAAATCCAAGTGCAGAATGGCCGTCAAATTGGACAAGCCCGCCCCGGCGCGGGGAATGGTGGCGCTGGCGTTGCCGGAAATATCGAAGACCCCCGCCAACGAATAGGCAAGACCCCCGACATAAAGTTTGGCGCTGTAGGCGCCGTTGGCGGCTACGACGCAGTTGCCGAGGAACCCCGCGGTGGACTCGGTGATGGCCGGCGATCCATGGCCAGTAGTTTGATAAAACAACCCGTTATACACGCCGGCGGCGGTCGCAATCGTATTGGTCGGAAGGATCGTCAACGTGGCGACGGAGCTGGTGACCGCCCCCGCTGCGTTGACCACCGTGCAGTGGTAATTGCCCGCATTGGAATTCGCCACGCTGGCCCAGGCCAGGGCGCTGTCGGTGGCTCCGGCGATGGCCGTCGCGCCGCCGTACCATTGCATCGCCAAGGGCGCCGTGCCGGTGGCAACGAACGAGAACGAGGCTGCCGTCGTGGCAATCACGGTTTGAGATTGAGGCTGGGTGATGATTGCCGGAGGATCCAGCACGGTCAATGTGGCGACGGAACTGGTTGTGCTGCCCCAAGGATTGGAGACAATGACGGTGTATTTGCCCGCGTTGTCACCCCTGATTTGGGGCCAACTGAGAAGCGAAGCGGTGGCGCCGGAAATTGGCCCAAGGGCGTTGACCCACTGAAAACTCAGGGGCGGATCGCCCCCGGCGCTGACCGTCAGCGTCACGGGCGCCCCGGCGACAGCCGTTTGTGTCAACGGCTCTGCCCTAATCGCCGGCAGAATCGGCAGCCTGTTGGTGAGCTCGTTTGAGAACACACTCTCGACGCCATTGGAATCGTAGGCCGTCGCGGCGAAATAATACACCACCCCTGGCGTTAATCCGGTAACTGTCGCAGTCAGATTCGTGTCCGCGTCCAGGCTCCACGTGTAAGCGCGGCTCCCCAACCCGTAGTGGACGTTATAGCCGGCGGCACGCAGGTCAGGACTGGGGTTCCAAAACAAACTGACATCGCCGCCGCGCGCCCGAGCGGGGCCAAACAGGGTTAATGTGACGGTGCAAGCCAGGAGCATCCTGGCGCGGAGAAAAGTTTTCATGCGCTAAAGTGCAAATGTCTTCGGACTTCACCACAGGCGTTGAAGCTCACCCCCCTTTTCCTGGCAGAGCCGGACTTACTTGATCTCAGCTATTGCCCTCTGCCTGGCTAATGTCGTCACCCAAACAAATGACAGAAACGAGACGAGAGTGCTTGCCATATTTTGTCCGATTCTCGACAATTCTTGCATTTTCCACACGCCCCCCATGACGGAAGCCTTTGGGCAACGAGAGAAGGAACAAACCGTATGGAGTCCCGGCTTCAGCCGGTCCCCCCCCAGTCAGGTTGAACGGGGGCGGCCGTTGAACTCGCGCACGGCTTCAAACATCGCCACCAGGTTGGCCGCGGGCGTGCGGGCCTGCAAATTGTGGATGGAATTGAAGACAAATCCGCCGCCGCGCGAGAAGATTTCGCAGCGGGACAACACCTCCTCCCGCACCTGGGCGGGAGTGCCGAAGGGCAGGGTCTTTTGCGTGTCCACCCCGCCGCCCCAGAATGTTATTTGATCGCCAAAATCCTTCTTCAACCCCGCCGGCTCCATGCCGGCGGCGGAACACTGCACGGGATTGAGAATATCAAAACCCGCGGCGATCAAATCCGGAATGAGCGGGCGGACGGCGCCGCAGGTGTGTTTCATGGTCTTCCAAGGGGTGTGTTGGTGAACCCATTGAGTCAAGGCCTGATAGAAGGGCTGATAAACTTCGCGAAAGGTCTTGACTGAGCAGAATTGCGAAAGTTGCGTCCCAAAATCCGTGCCGCACAGGAAGATCACGTCAATATCATCCCGCGTGGCGGCGGCGACTTTGGCGAGGTTGGCCAGGGCAATCTGGCACTGCTTTTCAAAAATTCGCCGGACGAACTCCGGCCGCTCGCAGACGGCCACATACCATCCCTCGACGTCGCGAACGCCGCGCGGCCGCTTCAAAAAAGGCGCGGGCACCTGCGCGATGTCGCCAAAGCCCGTGCCGCCGATGCTGGTCACCACGGCCTTGCCGGTGGCGGCCGCGGCGGCCGCGGCTTGGCGATAATGCGCCAAATCGCCCTCACTCAACGGGCCGAACTCTTCCAGGTTGTCCTCCACTTTCAAGTTGTCCTCGTCAATCGGCTCCTGCCGGATGACGCTGTCGAAAAAGTAACCCGTGGCCGGCAGGTGGGCGCTGGGCGGGACGCTGGTGTCGCCGCCCGGATAGATGTGCCAGCCGCCGTCGGGCGCCGGCGTCGTGACAAAGTCGCCCGGCACGAGCAATTCCTGGCCCCATGGTGCGCGCCATTCTTTCCAGCGCTCATTGCGAAAGCCAAACATATTCGAGGGGGTGGGCACGCCGGCGGTGTCAAGGCCCAGCGCGTCGCGCAAATCCGCCTCGACTGCTCCGAGCATCTGATACGGTTCGATGATTGAGACCGGATGATCTGACAATCGGTAGTGCCGGCGCAGCGCCGCCACGCAAGTGGCGTGCATGCCCGTCACCCCCGTCGAACCGAAATCCATGGGCACACGGTCCGCTGGCCGATGGTCGAGGGCGGTCCGAACGCGCTGGCGACTGGTCATGGTGTGTGTTTTCTTCATTGATCTTCTTTCTCGCGGGCCGCCGCAGTGAACAGTTTTCCCATCTCCTGGTGCCCCCAGCGGAGCAGGCGCGCGGTGGTTTCCCAGCTCACGCAGCCGTCGGTGATGGAGACGCCGTAGCGGAGGTCGGCCGGGTTTTTCGGAAAGGGCTGCGCGCCTTCGGCCAAGTAGCTCTCCACCATCAACCCCATCAGGGAGCGGGCGCCGGCGGCGCGCCGCTCGATCACGCTGCGCCACACGTCCTCCTGGCGCGCCGGCTGCTTGCCCGAATTGGCGTGGCTGCAATCCACCATCAGCACCCGCGGCAATCCGTGCGCCGCCAGTTGCGCCTCGGCTTCGGCGATGCTGGCCGCGTCGTAATTGGCGCGCAGACGGCCGCCGCGCAAAACTATGTGGCCGACGGGATTGCCCGTGGTGCGGACGACGCTGGTCACGCCATCCTGGTCAATGCCGATGAAACTGTGGGGATGCCGGGCCGCGCCCATGGCGTCAATGGCCGTTTGCAAACTGCCATCCGTCCCGTTCTTGAATCCGACCGGCATGGACAGGCCGCTGGCCATTTCGCGGTGCGTTTGCGACTCGGTGGTGCGCGCGCCAATGGCCGCCCAACTGACCAGGTCCGCGATGTATTGCGGGATGATCGGGTCCAGGAATTCCGTCGCCGCCGGCAGGCCCATGCCGGCGATGTCCAACAACAGGCGCCGGGCTGTCTTGAGTCCCGTCTCGATGTCGTGCGAGTTATCCAGGTGGGGATCGTTGATCAGACCCTTCCAGCCGATGGTCGTGCGGGGCTTCTCAAAATAGACCCGCATGATGATCTCCATGCGGTCGCCCAGTTCCTGCCGCAACCGGGACAATCGGCCCGCGTACTCCAGCGCGCCCTTGACATCATGAATCGAGCACGGCCCGACGACGATGAGCAGGCGCGGGTCCTTTTGCGCCAGAATGTTCTCGATGGCCCGGCGCCCGCGCACGACGGTGGCATTGGCCGCCTCGGGGGCGGGCAAGGCCGCCTTTATGACGCGCGGGGTCGGGAGGCGGACGATTCGTTCAACATGTAAATCCTGCGTTCGCAGCATCAGGCCCGCAGTATAACCCGGTCGCGCCGCCACGAAAGAGCGAAAAAAGGCCGGCCGTTGGAGATGGAGAATGGTTTTTGCAACAAGCGTTCTGCTTGCGCCAATGGCTCGGGCGGTGCATCGTTATTTCATGCTGCCGGATGAACAGCCCGATTCGGAACAAATTCAAGCCCTTCGCGCCATGTCCGGCCAGGAGCGGCTGCGGGTCGCCGAGCGTCTTTACTGGTCGGCCCGCCAAATGAAGGCCGCCGGACTGCGCGCCCAGCATCCCGACTGGCCGGAGTCACGGGTCGAGGCCGGCGTGCGGCGCATTTTCGCCAATGCCCGAAGTTGAACTGTTCCTGTCACACGACTGGATTCAACGGCGCGGATTGCAAGCCGAGTGGAAGTTGGTCTCCGGCTGATTGCAATTTCAGGCAAGGAATTGCCAAAAGATGGGCGGTGTTTTTGCGATTCGATTACTATTTTGAGGCGTTATGATATGGATGATCGCAGGCGGGCTGGCCAACGTCGGCATGGTCCTGCTCGTCGCGCCTTTGTGCGAAGGCGTGCTGCGCAAGCTTACGGCCCGCCTTCAATCCCGCCGCGGACCGCCTCTGTGGCAGCCTTATTTTGACCTGCTCAAGCTGCTGGGCAAGGAAGACATTGAATCGGGCGAATCGCCGGCGCTGCAGCGGTTTGTCCCCCGCCTCGCCCTGGCGGCGGTCTTGACGGTCGCCTGCCTGGTGCCGATGGGATTCCCCGCGCCCATGAGGGGCGCGGGCGACGTGATTCTGCTCATCTACCTGCTGACCCTGTGCGGCATTTGCACGTTGCTCGGCGGCCTGGCGGCGGGGTCCACTTATTCGCTGCTGGGCATGGGGCGGGAAATGATGACCATGATCGCCCTGGAGCCGTTGTTTGCCATCGCCATTCTCATCGGCGCGGTCCATGCGCACTCGTTGCGGCTCGACGCTGTCTTGAACGGCTCGGTTTATGCGGCGAAAGGCATTCCGTGGTCGGGCTTGATCGTGCTGGTCGTGATGACGCTTTCGTTCCAGGCCTTTGTGCAACGGCTCCCCTTTGACATGTCCGAGGCGGAGACCGAAATCATGGAAGGGCCGTTGATGGAGTATTCCGGCCCCAAGCTGGCGCTTTTCAAATACGCGCAAATGGCGCGGCTGGTCGTTCACAGCGGGTTGTTCATCGCGCTCTTCGCTCCCTGGGGATCGGGACTGGCCTTCCCGCTGGGCTGGTTGCTCTTTTGGGCCAAAGTGCTGGCGCTGGTGCTGCTGGTGACGGTCGCCGCCGCCACCCACGCCCGCTACCGGATTGACCAGGCCATTCGTTACTTCGCCGGATTGCTGGCGGCGGCCTTCGCCGCCCTGGCCCTGGCGGGTTACGGACACTGATGGAGACACGTTCATGTCCATTGCCAGCAAATTGAAGGAAGCGATGGTCGGCCTCAAGGCTGGCTGCGTGACCCTGGATTATCCGGCCCGCCCGCGCCCGGTGGCGGAGAACTTCCGCGGCCGGCCCGTCTTCGACGCCCAAAAATGTATCGGCTGCGCGGGCTGCGCCAACAATTGTCCGGCGCGCGAAATCCTGGTTTTTGATGTCTGCCAGGAGATTCGCATCCTCAAGTATCTGGGCCGGCGTTGCACCTTTTGCGGACGCTGCGCCGAGGTCTGCCCGGAGAAGGCCATCACCATGAGCCAGGAATTCGAGACGGCCAGCGACAAGATCGGCGACCTGCAGCAACGATTGGATTTGTTCATGAGCGCCTGCCAGCGCTGCGGCCGTTGTTTCAAGGAAGCTTCGCCCCTGGAACAGTTGAAGCTCAAAGGCTACCGCTTCGACGACCTGGACAACGAACGCTGGATCTTCCGCTCCCGCGCCTACCTGGAAAGCGAGCCGGTGGTGGATGACATCAAGATCGAACTGGACTGAACCGCCATGCTGAAGAATCTTTGCCAGAAAATGTTCGGCCGCTCGCTCTGGGTTTTCCACGCCAACAGCGGCGGCTGCAATGGCTGCGACATCGAAGTGCTCAACGTCCTGACGCCCTATTACGACGTCGAGCGTTTCGGCATCAAGCTGGTCGGCTCGCCCCGGCACGCCGATGTCATGCTCTGCCAGGGGCCGGCCATGCGCGCCACCGCCCGCGCCTTGCGCTGCGCTTATGAGGCCATGCCCGCCCCCAAGCTTGTCTTTGCCATCGGCAGCTGCGCCTGCGGCGGCGGCATCTGGCACGACTCCTACCCGGTCCTCGGCCCGGTGGAAAAAGTGATCCCGGTCAACTTCTATATCCCGGGCTGTCCCCCGCGCCCTGAAGCCATCATCTATGGCGTGGCGGTGGCCGTCGGGCTGGTGGACAAAAAAGTGGCGCCCGTTGAGTTCAAGCAACTGGAACTGCCCATTCCGCTCTACCACCCCTCTGACCTTCGCGGCCGGGATGAAATGGTGGTTTACGAGAAAATGGAGAAGATTTAGCTTCATGCACGAGTACTCGATCATGCAAAGCGCGCTCAATCAGGCCTTGCGCGAAGCCCGGCTGGCCGGCGCCTCGCGTGTTCATGCCATCCGCCTGCGCATCGGTGTCCTCAGCGGCGTCGTGCCCGACGCCCTCCGGTTCGCCTTCGAGGCTCTTACTCCCGGAACCTTCGCCGACGGCGCTCTCTTGATGATTGACGAAGTGCCGGCTCGATTCTGGTGCGCCACCTGCCGCCGGGAGTTTGTCTCCGCCAATTTGTATGCCGAGTGCCCCGACTGCCGCCATCCCAGCGGCGAACTGCGCGCCGGACGGGAAATGGAACTCAGCTCGATGGAGGTGGATCATGTGTGAAGAATGCGGCTGCGGATTGCCCGTGGAAGCTCCGGTGACCGTTTCCGCCCACGACCATCCCGGCCATGATGAGCACCATCATCACGACCACGATCATCCCCACCATCATCATTCGCACGAACACGGCGCGGAGGAATGCCAGACCCTCGACTTGCGGCACGCCATCCTGGAGAAAAACGACCGCCTCGCCGAGCGCAACCGCGGCTTCTTCCGGGCGCGCGGCCTTCTGGTCCTCAATCTCCTCTCCTCTCCCGGCTCGGGCAAAACGACCCTGATTGGCGAAACCATCCGCCGGCTCGGCGGGCGCCTGAAAACCGCCGTCATCGTCGGCGATCTGGCGACCGACAACGACGCCCGGAGCCTGCGCAAATCGGGCGCGCCGGTTGTGCAGATCAACACCGGCACGGTCTGTCATCTCGAAGCGGACATGGTCGCCCGCGCCGTGAAGCAACTGGATTTGACCGGGCTTGACCTCCTGATCATCGAAAACGTCGGCAACCTCGTTTGCCCGGCCAGCTATGATCTCGGTGAGGACCTGCGCGTGGTACTCTTGCCCGTTACCGACGGCGAGGACAAGCCGCTGAAATATCCGCCCATCTTCCACACCGCCAGCGCGGTCATCATCAGCAAGCTCGATCTGGCCCAGGCCTGCAACTTCAACCGCGAGGCGGTGACGGCCAACATCCGGCACATCGCGCCCCACGCGCAATTGTTTGAACTTTCCGCCAAGACCGGCGCCGGCCTGGACGACTGGTGCGATTATCTGGCCCAGCAGCACAAGGCCGTGAAAGGCCGCGATCCCTTGGATTCGTAGCAAACTTCCGGCGGGCGGCTCAGTCACTACACGACCCATTCCGGTCGCGGCCCAATCGCCGCGCAACGGCCAGAACCCGCGTGGCGATGGACCGGAGAACCCGACGCAGCGGAGGGGTCATGCAATCACTGACGGTCAACGGGTCTTTGACTTCGATGGCGAATATCTTCACCCGGCCCGGGACCGGCAAGCCCAACTGCCTGCCCAGCGCCACGATTTCCCCAACGCCAAGAAAATGCGGCGACACAATCGGCAAGACTTTGAGCCGGCTGTCGTCGAATTCATGGAGAAAACCGGGTGGCGCCTGTCCTGTCTGCACGGCGTCCACCAAAATCAAATCATCGAAGCCCACCATGTAATCCAGAAGTGACAGCCCCATTTCAGAGGTTTCCTCAACCTCGATTTCGTCGGAGTCGGAAAGCTGTTGCCTGATTTCACGCGCGACATTCAATCCCGCCGCATCGTCGCCCAGAATGTCGTTGCCCAGGCCGAGCACCAGAACGGGTTTTTTCCTGGGCGGCGCTTTCCCCGGCAACACTTGAGGCAAGGACGCTTCCATGATTCCCTCCACGCGCTAGGCGGGCTTGAGAGAGGCGGGTTGAACCAGTTGCCGGAGCAGGTTCCGCCGGCGGTCGTAGATGCTCACACAGAGCGGCAGGTGGCCGGGCAGGGAGTGAGTGGCGCAGCCGAAACAGGGGTCGTAGGCGCGGAAGGCCATCTCCACCATGTTCAGCAACCCCTCGGTCACGTTGCCTTTCTTGATCAGTCCCTTGGCCGCTTTCTCCACGCTCATGGCGATGCGGGCGGCGTTGTTTTGCGTGGCGACGATGAGGTTGGCCTTGGTGACCAGGCCCTGGGCGTCCGTCTCGAAATGATGAAAGAGCGTGCCGCGCGGCGCCTCGACCACGCCGACACCGGCGACGGGCTTGGCGCTTGGAATGACGCGCAGGTTGGTGCTGGTAATCTCCGGGTCGTTGATCAACTCGACGATGCGTTCGGCGGCGTAAATCATTTCGATCACCCGCGCCCAATGGTTGGCCAGCGTGTGATGCACCGGCTTGCCGCCGAGCGTGCTGAAAAACTCCTCGCAGGCCTTTTGCGCCTGCGGCGTGGCCATGCCCTCGGCCACGTTGAGACGCGCCAGCGGCGCCACCGCATAGACGCTGCTGTGCGGTCCTTCCTCGAATCCGTGCCAGCCCAGGGGCTTGAGAAAACAGAACTTGACGTAACTCCACGGCTCGACGTGTTCGGCCACGAAGTCGCGGTACTGCCGGGCGGGGAACTTGGCGAACTCCTTGCCGGTGGCATCCACCACCCGCAGGAGGCCATCGTAGAAGTTGACACGATTCTGCGCGTCCACCAGGCCCATGTAATAGGTGCGGTGGGTATAGGTGTCCGACGCGATGAGCTTCACATAGTCGGGATTTTTCAAAACGATGTCATGGAAGACCTGAAGCGTGAACAAGGCGAAGTCCAGCGTGTCTTTGGCCAGTTCCTTGAACGGCGGCAGGTCCTCCGGCTTGAGTCCCTTGGACACCCCGCCGGGCAGGCCCAGCACAGGATGAATCACCTTGCCCCCGAAGTAAGCGATCAGTTCGCGCAAGCGCCGGCGCATCGAAATGACCTTCTTGCCCACTTCCACCCCCACCTTCTCGATCACGCCCACGACGTTGCGCTTCTCCGGCGGCGCTTGCGGCCCGACGATGAAGTCCGGGCCGCCGAGGATATAGACGTGCAGCGCATGGTCCTCCATCACGAAGGTGTTATAGACCAGCTCGCGAATCTTGCGCGCGGCGGGCGGCGGTTCAACCTGGTAAAGGTCATCCAGCGCCTTGGTCGCGGCCATGTGGTGGGCGGTGGGACAAACGCCGCAGATGCGGCTGGTGATCTGGGGCATCTCCTCGGCGGGCCGGCCAAGGCTGAAGACCTCGAAACCGCGCAATTCGGGCACTTGCAGGTAAGCGCGCTCCACATCGCCTTGGTCGTCGAGGAAGATATCAATCTTGCCGTGGCCTTCCAGGCGGGTTATCGGGTCAATGGTCACACGGCGCTGGTGCGCGGCGGCGGCCGCCGTGGCGCGGGAGGCGGCTTGATTCCAGACTTTGGTGGTCTCGGGGTTCATAAGGCCTTCTGGGCGGCTTCAACCGGCAGGTTCACCTTGCGCCGCAACAGACTCTTGGCCAGTCCGTAGCGATAGAACGTGCCCACCGGGTCAGGGATGCCGGCGAGAATGTCCCGGCTTTCCTTCTCGTCCTTGGCGGCAATGTTCGAGCACAACGAAGAGAGGATTTTTGCGCCCTGGTCGCGCACGCGCGAGGTCGGCCCGAAACACCCACTGCAGGGCATGTTGCCGGCGGGACAGACCGCTTCGCAACCGCCGCGCGTGGCCGGCCCCATGCAGACGATGCCTTGGGCCAGCAGACAAAGATTGGCGTCCAGCGCCACCTGATGCGGACGCTTGAACTCCTTGAAACTCAAGTCGTCCGGTTTGCTGGCCTTGCGCGCGCACTGCTCGCACAGGGCCACGTCGGGCGCCAGCACGCTGCCTTTGGGCGGCAGCTTGCCTTCCAGCAAGGCGCCGATGGCCGCCCGGGTGATTTTTGGCGTCGGCGGGCAGCCGGGGATATAGAAGTCCACCTCCACCACCTGGTCGAGCGCGCGGACGACGTTGCGGAAGTCCGGCAAGGCAACGGTGTGGCCGTTGTTCTGAAAAGAAGTCTGCGGCCGCGTCCTGGCCTCATTGACCACCGTGGGCGCTTCCTCGTACACGTAACGGAGAAGTTGCTCGCGCGAAAATTGATTGGCCAAACCGGGAATGCCGCCCAACTGCGCGCAGGCGCCGTAGGCGATGAGGTATTGGCTCTTGCGCCGGAGCAAGTGAGCCATCTCCTCCTGCTCGCTGGTGCGGATGGCCCCGTTGAGCAGCGTGGCCACGATGGACTTGTCCGGCATCGTCTCGACATGCTTCTTCTTGAAATCCATCGCCACCGGCCAGAAGATGATGTCCACCGCCTCGACCACGCCCAGAATGTCCTCCGCCAAATCCACGACGGCTTCCTCGCAACCACCGCAGGAGGCGCACCAGTAGAATCCGATTTTGGGTTTATCAGGCATGGGCCGCCTCCGGTTCCGCGCGTGGTTCCGCCGCTTCACTTTCGCCCGCCGACTCGCCCGCCGACTCGGCCAGATGGGTCATTTCGCAGTCCCAGTCTTGCCGCCGTTGCGGCAGGTTCAGCGGGCCGAGGGCGCGGACCTGCTCGACCATGTCGTTGATGACGGTTTTGACCCGTTCGCCTTCCGAGGCGGAAATCCATTCCAACCGCACCCGTTGGTCTTCGATGCCCATATCGCGCAAGAGGCGCTGGAGCATCTGAAACCGCCGCACGGTCTTGTAGTTGCCCTCGCCATAGTGGCAATCGCCCAGATGGCAGCCGCCAATGAGGACGCCGTCCGCGCCCTTGGCCAGCGCGTCCAGAATGAACTGCGGGTCCACCCGGCCCGAGCACATGAGCCGGATGACGCGCACGTTGGGCGCGTACTTGAGCCGCGACACCCCGGCCAGGTCGGCGGCGGTGTAAGTACACCAGTTGCAGAAAAACGCCACGATGCGCGGCTGCCAATTTGCGTCAGACATAAGCCAGAACTCCTTCGATTTCGCTGAAGATCTCCTCGTCCTCGAACAGGTTCTGCCGGATCGAACCGCTCGGACAGGCGGCCACGCACGTGCCGCAGCCTTTGCACAGCGCCTCGTTGATCCGCGCCTTCTGCTTGGCCTCCTCGAACGCTATGGCCTTGTAGGGACAGAGCGGAACGCACGATTTGCAGCCGCAACAATCGGCTTCGACGATGTAAGCCGTGTTCGGTTCCTGTTCGATATAGCCCTTGTCAATCAGCGCCATCGCTTCGGCGGCGGCCGCGCCCGCTTGCGCGACGCTGTCGGGAATGTCCTTCGGCCCCTGGCAGCAGCCGGCGATGAACACCCCGTCGGTGAACGTGCTCACCGGCGCCAGCTTGGGGTGCTTCTCCAAAAACCACCCTTCCGTCCCGCAACTCATGTTGAAGAGCCGCCGCACCTGCTGCGCATCCTCCTGCGGCTCCATGCCCGCCGCCAGCACGATCATGTCCATCGGCATCCGCCGCACGAATCCCGCCAGCGTGTCCTCCACCCGGATGACCAGCTTGCCTTCCTCTTCCGGCGCCAGCGCCCAGTCGGTCACCTCCGCCACCCGCCCCCGCACGAACTGGATGCCTTCCTTGAGCGATTTGTCGTAAAACTCCTCGTAGCCTTTGCCCGGCGCCCGGATGTCCATGTAGAACACCGTTACGTCCGCCTCGGTGTGTTCGCGCACCAGTTGCGCCAGTTTCATCGAGTGCATGCAGCAGGTCCGCGAACACCAGCGGTTGGTTTTCACGTCGCGCGAGCCGACGCACAGGATTATTCCCACCGACTTGGGAGGCCGGCCGTCGCGCAGGACGATTTCTCCCGCCGTCGGCCCCGAACTGTTGACCAGCCGTTCCAGTTCAATCGCCGTGACGACGTTGGGATAAAGCCCGTAGCCGTACTGCGGAATCCGCTTCGCATCGAAAAGTTTGAACCCCGTGGCCACAATGATGTTGCCCACCTTGATTTCGACCAACTCCTCCTTCTGCGTGAAGTCAATCGCCTTGCGATCCGCGCACGCCTCCAGGCATGTCTTCTTGCACTTGCCCGTCCGCACTTGCAGGCACCGTTCCGGGTCAATCACCACCACCGGCGGCACCGCTTGCGGGAAGGGGATGTAAATCGGCTTGCGCTTGCTCAGGCCCACGTTGAATTCGTCCGGGAACTTCCCCTCTTTGAATACGCAGCCCGCGATGCACTCCAGGCAGCCGACGCACAATTCCTCGTTCACATAGCGCGGCTTGCGCTTGACCGTCACCGTGTAATTGCCCACGTAGCCTTCCACCTTCGCCACCTCCGAGTAACTCCACAGCGTGATGTTCTCGTGCGCCCTCACGGCGGACATCTTGGGCGTGAGAATGCACGCCGCGCAATCCAGCGTGGGGAACGTCTTGTCGAACTGCGCCATGTGCCCGCCGATGCTCGGCTCCCGTTCGACCAGGAAAACTTTCTTGCCCGCGTTGGCCAGGGTCAGCGCCGCGTGAATGCCTGCGATGCCCCCGCCCACCACCAGCACGTCGGGCTGTATCGCCACTCGCGTCGTCTCCAGCGCCCGATGAAAACGAACCCGCCGAACCGCCGCGTTCCCGAGCGCCTTGGCCTTGGCCGTGGCTGCCGCGCGGTCGGAGTGAACCCACGAATCGTGCTCGCGGATGTTGACCATCTGGAAATAAAACGGGTTCAGCCCGCCCGCGGCCACCGCCTTGCGGAAGGTGTGCTCGTGCAGCAGCGGCGAGCAGGAGGCCACCACCACCCGGTTGAGTTGGTGCTCGCGGATGTCCTGCCGGATCAATTCCTGCCCCGGATCCGAGCACATGTACTTATAGTCGCGCGACACCACCACGCCGGGCAGTTTGGCCATGTACTGCGCCACGGCGGCGCAATCCACCATGCCCGCGATGTTGTGTCCGCAGTGGCAGATGTAGAAGCCGATGCGAACGTCCCCATTGCTCTGGTTGGTCTTCATACGGTTGTCGCTGCGGCCGCCAGCGGTTTCATCGGCACCATGTTGCGCTTCAGCCCCAGTTGCTCCGCGGGAATCCCAAACGCCAGTCCCATCAATTGCGTGATATAAACCGTTGCGATTCGCGCCGGCCCCCACCGCCGGCTGATCTGGTCGTGATACGCGTCCAAATTGAAGTGGCACAGCGGACAAACCGTGGCCATCACGTCCGCCCCGCGCCGGACGGCTTCCTTGAGCAGGATGTAGGCCAGCCGCAGCCCGGCCTCCGGCACCGTGCCCGTCAAACTCCCCCCGCAACACTTGGTCTTGAGCGGAAAATGAACCACCTCCGCCCCCAGCGTGGCCAGCAGCCGGTCCATCGTCGTGGGATTCCAGGCATCGTCAAACGTCGCGTATGGGCGCACCACCTGGCAGCCGTAGTAGGGCGCCACTTTCAATCCCTTCAGCGGGCGGACGACTTTTTCCTTGATCACGTCCAGCCCGATGTCATTGACCAGCACGTCCAGCGGATGGCGCACCGGCACCTTGCCGCTGTAGCTCAGATGGGCGTTGCTCAGGGCGCGCTGAACCGTCGCGTTGATTTCCGGATAGTCCGCGATGTTGTGCTTGGTCTTGTTGAGCACCAGGTAACAAGCGGCGCAGGGCGTTATCAGATCGTGCGGCCCGGTTTTCTCCGCGATGGCCAGATTCCGCGCCGCCAGCACACACGCCATCGCCTCGTCCACCGACATGTAGGCCGTGGCTCCGCAGCAGTTCCAATCATCCAGTTCCACCAGTTCGACCCCCAGGCGCTCCATGACTGGCAGCAGCGATTCCTCATAAGCCCGGCCCAGCCCTTTGAGCGAACAACCGGGAAAGTAGGAGTACTTCATGGTGTCTCCTTTGGTTTGCCATTTCCGCTCTCGGCGGCCGACAGCATCGCGGCCAGCTCGGCCCGGCGTTGGATGCGTTCGGGCCAGACCCCCAGCCGTCCGGTGCGCATCAATCCCAGTCCTTGCCGCCACGAGCCGAGCGCGGCGAACCAATTGGTCTTGAGGAACAACCTGGCCACCAACAGCGTCTCAGTGATGCGCCCGTTGCGCCGCACCATCTCGAAAAATTCTTTGGCCAGCACCGGAATCGGGAATCGCCTTGGATAGATGCCTTCCTTGATGGCCCGCTGCTTCAACGCATACATGATATCGGTGATGCGAATCTGCCGCGGGCACTCGACGGTGCAGGCGTAGCAGGACGCGCAGAGCCACACCGTGTGGCTGCGCAACACTTCGTTTTTGAAATCAGCGCGCACCAACGCCATGACCTGGCGCGGCGAGAAATCCATGTAGATGCTCAACGGGCAGGTGCCCGAACAGGTGCCGCACTGGATGCAACTCTGCAGTTGCTCGCAGCCTGGCACGCCCATGATTTCCTTCGCAAATCCCCTGACCCGGTCTCCTTCGTATTTTATCGTGCGTTCAATTCGCATCATGCTATACCTCAGTCTCTGGCGGTGGCCCCCGCCTTGGAACCACTCAATATGACCCCGTTACCCATTCAAGCTAAGTGGATGCCCGGCGGACATTCTCACCCTGTATTGGCAAAAACCGGTCATTCTTTGTTCCTGCCCGCGGCCCAAATTGAAATTCGGCCCTGCAACTCAATATGAGATGCGATCACGACCGGCTCGTGAAGGGAGTCTTCTCTTTTCCCTCTTTTCCACACTCTTGTGGCGGAGAGAGGGCCGGGGAGAGGAGGTTTCCACCCTTCTCATCCGGCCCTTCACGAGCCAGCCGTGGGACGCGTTTTGGGCGCATGAACTTCACTTGCATGGCACCGCCCTTATGTTATCATATCTAATCTTTCTGCATTGTAGAATAAGTATTGCTTAATACATGAAAGCGGATATTGGAGACAAATCGGCCGCCGCCGGCAAATATGCCTGGCGCGAATTGGGCCGCGTTGAACCCCCGAAGCGGCCGGTGCCCGACCGCCTCTCCGATTTCAATGAAGTCTCCAGGCCCTACGACGAAACCACCGCCAGCCAGCAGGCCAGCCGTTGCGTGCAGTGTCCCAACCCCAATTGCGTGGCCGCCTGCCCCCTGGAACTTCCCATTCCGGAGCTGCTCGCCCTCACCGCTGAAGGACAGTTCCGGGAGGCGGCGGAGTTGCTTTTCAACACTGAGAGCCTGCCGGAATTCGTGGCCCATATATGCGTGGAAAAACGGATGTGCGAGGTGGCTTGCGTGCTCGCCAAACCCTCCGATCCCATCCCCATCGGCGCCATTTCCCGCTTCCTGCTGGATTACGGCTGGATGCACGGCGTCAAAGAGCCGCCTCCGGCGCCTGCCAACGGCCAGCGCGTCGTCGTCATTGGTTCGGGGCTATGCGGCCTTGTGGCCGCCGATGCGCTTTCGCGGCTCGGCTACTCCGTCACCATCATGGACAACGCACGCCAGCCGGGTGGCCGATTGATGAACGGCCTGGCCGGGTTCAAGGTGGACAGGGCCGTCATCGGCCAGCGGGTGCAATCCTTGAAGCAACGGGGTGTCGAATTTCGCATGGGCGTGGTTTGCGGGCGGGATGTGACGTTGCGCGAACTGCGGCGCAACTATGACGCCGTGCTCTTCGCCCTCGGCCGCACCGAGGCGGTGCCGTTGGAAATTCCCGGCGCGCAACTGCGGGGCGTTTGCCAGGCCTATCCTTTCATTCTCCACCATGCCTCCGACGCCGCCCTTCACGCCTTGCCGGTCAACGTCGCCGGCCGCCATCTGGTCGTGCTCGGCGCGGGCGACACGGCGATGGATGCGTTGCGCATCGGGCTTCGCGCCGGAGCTCGCGACGCTTTGTGCATTTACCGCCGGGACCGGGAGAACATGCCCGCCGATCCCAAAGAATTCGAAAACGCGGTCGAAGAGGGCGCGCGCTTCCTCTTCCGCAGCCAGCCGGTGGCGATTGTCGGCCAGCCAGACGGGGAAGTGACGCGGGTGCGTTGCCTGCGGACGCAGCTTGGCGCGCCCGACGCCACCGGCCGGATCAGTGTGCGGCCGTTGCCTGATACCGAATTTGAAGTCCCGGCCGAAGTGGTGCTGGTGGCCTATGGCTTCGCGCCGCCACGTCTGCCGGAATGCAAGGAGCTGGCCGAACTGGCCAGGGACGAACGCGGCTGCCTTTTGGTCAATGCCGCCCAGATGACCAGTCTGCCGGGCGTGTTTGCCGCGGGCTCCATCGCCCGCTGGCCCGTGTCCATGATCGAGGTGATGAAGGACGCGCGCAAGGCGGCCAACGAAATAAACCGTTATCTGGCGGCCCGGCGCGCCACAGGTTGACATCCTGCTTTTTTAATCGTCATTGGGTGACGCCGGCCTGGAACATGGCCGCCAGAAGAATCAACTCCGGATGCGCCAGTGACAATTTCGGCAACACAATCCGGATGCGCGAACGGTAGGCCGCCAGCTTTTCGCGCAACGGCTCCAGGCTCTCCACTCTGTCCCAGTGAACTTTCTTGAAGTCCAGCACCAGCTTGCTCTTGCACCGCCCCAGCGACTCCCGTATCCGTTCTCCCAGCACTTCGGCGTCGGAAACCGAGAGCGCCCCTTCCAGGCGCATCCAGACTTCCTTGGTCGCGTGCCGCAACTCCACCTGGATGGAGAAATCCGGCGAGGCGACTTTGCGGTGGAATTCCTCCCACATTTCAAACGCGCTCCAACGCCGGCCCGGCACCCGGTAGCTCGTCCGCATCAATTTCGGATGCTGAAACAGGTCCAGCTTCAAGGTCAGCCCCGTCCATAAGGCCGCCGCCACGCCCAGGACTGACTTGAGCCGTTGACCCAGGGCGGGGGCGCCCAATTCCGCGTGAATCTGCCGTTCCAAATCGCCAATCCACCGCCGCACCGCCGCATTCGGGCCGAGCAGCCGCCCCGCCAGGAAGACCGGGTAGGCATAACGCAACTCCCCCGCGTAATACTCCGCCTTGGCCCGCAGCAACGGGTTGGGCGAGTTCCTCAGTTTCCGCATTCCCAGCAAGCGCGCTTCCAGCACGCGGTAGATGCTCGGTCCCAGCCGCTGGAAATCCTCCTGGAAACACCATTCCTGCAGCGCTTCGATCTCTTCCGCCGAGAGGGTCGGATGTTTGATCATCGTGCGAAATCCGTCGGCCCGTCTGTAGAACAGGTCCTGATCGGTTGTGTAAACGTCCTGCAGCAGGTTCTCTTTGATGATGCGCTCGTGAAAGGGCGTCCCGGGCACCGGTCCGTAAATGAGAAATTGCGCCAGGGCCGGCTTCAGTTGCATCAGCCCGTCCAACTCCGTGGCCACCACTGCCGGGTTCTGGTAATCAAATCCCACGATCATCGAGGTCAGCACCGTGATGCCGTGCTCCCGGAATTCGGTGAAAATATCCGCCACCGGCCGGCCTTGTTGTTTGGCGTAATTGGACCGCGTTCCCTCATAGCCGATCCAAAAGCCGTCAATCCCCATCTCCAGAATCTCTTCCACCGTGTACTGGCTGATGGCCTTGACGCTGGAGAAGGCGAAAATTGAGATTTTCCGGCCCCCGGCCATCACGCAATCGCGGAAAGCCATCGCCCGCTTTTTGTTGAGCAGAAAATCCTCATCCAGAATCAGGAACACCAGGTTCGGATCCATCGCCAGGTAGCGTTCCACCACCGCGTAGATGTCCTTGCCTTCCGGCAGCAGCTTGATGTGTTGGCGCGAAAAAAAGTGCGACGTGCAGCAGAAATCGCACCCGTTGGCGCAGCCCAGTCCGGCAAATATCTTGCCCGTCCCCGACACTTTCCACCCGAAGACTTTCAACCAACTGACGATCAGCGGCTGCTTGTAAGGCATCGAAATCGGCCGTTCCCCCAGCAGCCGGCGGAAAAACGCCACCCCCTCCTCCCGGCAGATGTAGTCCGCGTACGGCTTGAGCGCCTCATCCTTCAAGACGGTGCCGTAGCCGCCGAGCACGATCTTGCTGCGCGGCGCGTACTGGCGGATCAGCGCCACCGTCTCCTTCATCTTGTGCATCACCGCCATCAAAAACGACACGCCCACGTAATCATAGCCCTTCTTCAACTCCTTGATGAGTTCCCGCTTGGACGGGTATTGCAACACCACCGTCGGCGCGTCGAGGTTCTCGGCGATATATTCCAGGGAAAAATGGATATTGACTGTGCGCGGGCTGAAAAGGCCCTGGGCGCGCGTCACCTGCCGGTAAAGCAACTCATATCCGACCGACGCCGCGTCCCCGTATTTGGGTCCCATCGGGCGGCACACACTGGTCAGTAGAATTTTCATGGATACGACTTATGTAATCATAATCACAGACATGATAACCCACCGGCCTCGCCCTTCGCTATGGGGTGTTCACCCCATACGGAGATTGACGCCATCGCGGTAAAAGGCCGTGATTTGGGCCGAGCCGCGCCGCCTCCCCGCATTTGAGTCCCTTGGGGCGGCGCACACTCGTAAGAAGATTCATCATCGAGACGACTGAGGTCACTACGAACATCAACTCACGTTAAAGGCCCTCGCCCATCGCAACCAGAGAATTGGCGTGGAAATACTCGTCCGATTTTGCCCTGCCCAACGCCAAGAAATGGTTCGTCTCCAAAACCTGCCGTCACCTTGGGCTGCTTCCTTCAACGCGAAGCGTCCTGAAGCGCGCGCGCGACAGCGCCGCTTTTCCCTGCGCAACCGCCGCTTTGGGCAAAATCCGCATTGACGGCGCGGGCAAAGGTGTTTAGTTCTGCCAGGCAAATCGCATTGCTTTTATGACTGTTTTCACGCGCGCGGCCCTGGCGGCCGTCTTTCCGGCGGTGTTCCTCGGCCGGCTGGCGGCGCAGGATGAGGCGGGCTTCGTCCCGCTCTTCGATGGCAAAACCTTGAACGGCTGGACGGAAATGCACAAGGCAGCCGGCCCGCCGTACTTCATCACCAATGGCCTCCTCGCCTCGCCCCCCAACGCCGGCAATGACCTTGTCACCGACCGCGCGTTCGCCGATTACATCCTGCGCATGGATTTCAAATTGACTCCCGGCGCCAATAACGGCGTGGGCATCCGCGTGCCTTTTGAGACCAATGATCTCACCTACTCGGGCAACGAGGTGCAGATTCTGGATGATGACGACCCGCAATACGCCCATCTGGACCCGGGGCAGTATTGCGGCTCGCTCTACAAAATCTTCCCCGCCAAACGCGGTGCCCTCAACAAGGTGGGCCAGTGGAACCATTATGAAATCAGCGCCATCGGCCGCCGCATCAAGGTCGCGCTCAACGGTCAAACCATCGTGGACGGCAATCTCAATGACGTGACCGACCGGGGGGTCTTGCGCGGGCATCCGGGCCTGTTGCGCGAGAGCGGGCATATCGCGCTGCTGGGCCATTGGAGCTACGTCGAGTTCCGCAACATTCTCATCAAGGAACTCCCGCGCCCTGAGCGGGACAATTCGCCCCCGGAAGGGTTCTCGGCGCTTTTTGACGGGCGCGATCTGGACGGTTGGAAGGGCCTGGTGGCCGATCCGCCCAAACGCGCCCTCATGTCCCACGATCAACTGGCCGCCGCCCAAGCCAAGGCCGACGAGCGCATGCGCCAACATTGGCAGGTCCAGGACGGCACGCTGGTTTTCGACGGCAACGGCGACAACCTTTGCACGGCGCGCGATTACCGGGATTTCGAAATGCTGGTGGATTGGAAAATCCCGCCCGACGGGGACAGCGGCATTTACTTGCGCGGCACGCCCCAGGTGCAGATTTGGGATACCAACGGTGCGAGGCGGTGTTCGTGCCCCGACGGTTCGGGCGGCCTCTGGAACAACAAGAAGAACAACCGCGATCCGCTGGTCTTCGCCGATCATCCCATCGGCCAATGGAACCGGTTCCGCATCCTGATGGTCGGCCCCAAGGTCCATGTCTTCCTCAACGGCCTGCTGGTCGTGCGCGACACGACGCTGGAGAATTATTGGGAGCCGGACAAACCAATCTACCCGGTCGGCCAGATCGAATTGCAAAGTCACGGCGGGCCGCTCTGGTTCAAAAACATTTACATCCGGGAAATCCCGGGCGGTTCGGCGGAATAGCGGGCGAGCCTGGCCATGTCCGCCTTGACACTCACGCGGTGGCGGCCGTGGCGGCGTGGCGGCGGGAAAATCCTCTGGGACCCGGCGCGACTCGAAGCGGTCAACAATCCCCGCGCCGCGCCATTCATCCATCACCATTACCGCGCCGGCCGGAGAATTTGACCCGCGCGGCTGGCGGCGTCATCCGGCGCTTCACCGGTAGCATTTGACTTTTTTAGGCAGCCCCTCCTGATCCTAATCGTAATCGTAAAATTGTCTCAAGAACGAAATGCGCTTGCGGCGCGCTTCAATTTCACATTTTTCTCGACAAAAGCAGAAGATGGGTTTAAAATTGGCGCTGGCCACGTTGAAAGCCGCAACGTGGCCAGCGCCAATTTATAGTTGCTCCCGATCTGTCAGATGGTCCCATCGTGGTTCTTAAACACCCCCCCGATTCACCCCTGCCAATATTTGGCGGGTAGGGTTCCTGCCAAGCCGTTTGCCTGGCGGCGCTTAGAAATCGAGATGCGCCCCAATGCAGAGGGAGATGCAGAAACGCCTTGCAAATCTGGAGGCAGGCTCCATATTTCTATCGAACCTCCAACGGAACGGAGGCCGATCTTGTCCTCACTCTGCCGGGCGGAAAACTCTGGGCCATTGAAATCAAACGCAGTTCCGCGCCAAGTGTGGAACGCGGATTTCACATCGCTTGCGCCGATCTGAAACCAAATCAACGCTTCGTCGTTTATCCGGGCGACGACCGTTTTCCGCTTGAGGCCATAACCAATGTGATTGGATTGCGCGCGCTGGCGCAGACGTTGCAGGCCGCGAAATAAGAAACGAGACTCTGTCGCGTATCGGGCATTGAATGCGCCCGCTTTCTCTGCCAGCATGGCGCCGTGGCTGTCACGCCCAGACAATTCGCTCAACTCCAGGCCCGCCTGGAGGGCGCCGGGGCCAAGCGCCGGCCCAGCCCTGTTCTTGACAGCCCGCCGCCGGCGCTGCCGGGCCGGCATCGAATCATCATCGGCGTGGACCCGTCGTTGCGGGGGACGGGCTATGGCGTGATTCAGGCCGGCCGTCCCGGCGCGCGGGCGCTGGCGCATGGAACCATCGTTTGTCCGGCGGGCTGGGAACATTCCCGCTGCCTGGCCAAAATCACGCAGGGGTTGCGCGAGGTCGTGGCCCGGCACCGGCCCTCGGCGGCCGCGATTGAAGGCCTTTTTTTCGCCCAGAATCTGCAAACGGCCTTGATCATGGGCGAGGCGCGCGGGGCCGCCTTGGTCGCGCTGGCGGAGGCGGGACTGGAGATTTTTGAGATCGCCCCGCGCAAGGTCAAACAAGCCGTCGTCGGCTATGGCGCGGCGCAAAAACTGGCGGTCGCCAAAATGGTGCAGCGGCTCTTGCAACTGCCCGATCCGCCCGCGCCGGACGCCGCCGACGCCCTGGCCGTCGCGCTGGCCTGCTTGCAGGAGACGGGGCGCTTCGCCTTTGGCGGGCCGAAAAAGATTTGAGACTCAACGCCACGCCAGCGCCGCCAGCACGACCAAATTGACATACACCGCGGCCAGCAGGTCGTCCACCGTCACGCCCCAGCCGCCGGGCAGCTTCTGGCTTTGCCGGATCGGCCAGGGCTTGAGAACGTCGAAGAGGCGGAAGAGGGCGAAAACGCCAATGCTTGACAGCCAGTGCGCGCAAAAAAATTCGATTCCCGGCCAGCGCCGCAGTTGGAACCATGCCGCCCCCAGCCAGCCGGCGTAACACAGCGGCAGGGCCACGATCTCATCCAGCACCACCGAGGCCGGGTCTTTCTGGTTGAGAATCCGCTCCGCCTCGCCGCAAAGCCAGACGGAGAGCGCCACGGCCAGCGCGTTGCCGGCGATGAACAGCGGCCACGATCTGGCCAACAACAACAGCGCCAGCCAGCCCAGGCCGACGATGGAACCGGCCGTTCCCGGTGCGATGGGAACACGGCCCGCGCCGAAACCCTGGGCGATCCACAGCTTCATAGGTCCACCAGGTAGAGCCTGCGATTGCGCCAGAGATAAATGGCGCCGGAGGTAAACGTCAGAATCACGGCCACCCGGAGCGACAACGGCGCAAACCACGTCACCCACGGCCCCCAGACAATGGGAATGGCGAATAATTTGCCCGCCGCCCCCCACTGTGGATAGCTGTGCCAGACCAGCAACGCAATGATGGCCACGATTTGCGAGATCGTCTTGTGTTTGCCGAATCGCTCCGCGGCCAGGACGAGATTTTTCGACGCCGCCAGCAAGCGCAGGCCGGTGATGGCCAGTTCGCGGGCCACGACGATGACGACCATCCAGGCGGGCACCCAATCCAGGCCCACAAAGGCGATGAAGGCCGAGCAGACCATGATCTTGTCCGCCAGCGGGTCCATGAGGATGCCAAAGTTCGTGATCAGGTGGTCGCGCCGGGCGATCTTTCCATCAAAATAGTCCGTCAGCCCCGCGGCGCTGAACAGGGCCAGGGCGACCGTTTCGTAGAAGGCCGGCCTGGCAAAAACAACGGCCAAAAAGGCCAGCGTCAGGACAAAACGGGAAATTGTCAATTTATTCGGAACGTTCATTAAGACGCCGGAAAATTCGCCCTTATGAAGCCAGAACCCGCCCCCGATGCCAAGCATTTCCGCTCAAGCGCCCGGGGGGTGCATTTCAGTCCTTTTGCGGTGATCGCTCCTAATCCTAATCTTAATCTTAATCCTAATCTGATCGTTAAAAAAAGATTAAGATTAAGATTAGGAACCGGATGCCACAACCCCCAAAAAAATGCACCACCCCGGTTTGACGTCGCTGGACGATGGTTTTGGATTGCGAGACAGGCGCTCGGATCGCTACCTTTCCCCCATGCCGATTTATGAGTTTCACTGCGGGAAATGCGGGGCGGACTCCGAGGTGCTGGTCCGCTCCAGTCATTGGCGGGGCACGCCCTGCCCAAAGTGCGGGTCCAAACGGTTGTCCAAGAAATTCTCGGTCTTCGCTTCCGGCGGCGGCGGGGATTCTTCCCCGGCGGCCTCCTGCTCCGGCACGCCGGGTTCGTGCGGCCTTTGCGGCACGGGCCGCCCGCATTCGCACTGATTCAGCCGCCGTTCAAGACCCGCCCGGCTTGAATGTGGGTCAGGTCCGGCACGGCCCAGTCCGGGTTGTCGCGCTCCAGCTCTTCCAGCGACGCCCCGCCCGTCGCCACGGCCAGCACCTTCGCCCCGATGGCGCGGCCGCATCGGATGTCCAGCGGCGTGTCGCCGATCACCAGCACTTCGTCCCCGCGCAGCTCGCCGCCCAGGCGCCGGCGGCCCCGGCGCAGGGCAGCGGCGGCGATCTGGGCCCGCTCCTCGTGGTCGTCGGCGAAGCCGCCGAAGGGGAATTCTTTCCAGAGGTCGAATCGTTCCAATTTGATGCGCGCGCCTTTTTTGATGTTCCCCGTCAGCAAGCCCGTCAAGGGCGGTTGGGCCTGCGCGCGCAGCGAGCGGCAAAATTCCAGCACGCCGGGGCAGGCGCCGCCTTTGCAATCCGCGATGGTCTCTCGCAGCCGGAACAGATAGGCCTTGAAGAAACGGCCGAAATTCTCCGGCGACGATTCGATCTGGTGTGTGCTGAAAAACTCGCGCACCAGCGAAACATCGGTGCGGCCGGCGAATTTGAGCCGTTGGGTGCCGTCGGCGACGCCGAATTCGCTGGCAAAGGTCCGGGCGAAAGCCTTGACCCCGGCGCCGCCCGTGTGAATGAGCGTGCCATCAATGTCAAATAAAACCAACCGGATCATGGCCGCAGGCTACGGGCGGCGGCGGGCAATTGCAATAGATGCCTTACTCTATCGCCGTCTTCGCCCAAGCCTCCAATCGCACTGGCCCGAGCAATCCCGACGGCAGGAGCGCGTCGCCTTTGCGCCAGTGATGCCAGGTGGTAAAGGTAAATCGCCCGGTCGGACTGGCCTTGCCCTGCAGCAGCCACTGCGGCCAGGATTCCAACCGCTGGCCGCTCCATTGCCGGTCATCGGGCAATTGTTCGTCGCCGATCAGCCGGTTGGGCCAGAGATTGGTCACTTTAACTTGCAGGCGATTCTTCCCCGCCCGCGCCGCGCTGGTGAGGTTCACTCGAAACGGCGGTTTCCACAGCGTGGCCCAAGATTGCCCGTTGAGCGAAACGTCGGCGAAATTTTTCACGCTACCCAAGTCCAGCCAGATTTCCCGGTCGGCCCGCAGGAAATCGGCCGGAATTTCCACCTCTTTTTCGTAAGTCGCCGTGCCGGAAAAGTAGCGCACACCGGAATCGTCGTCGTCGGTCCAGGAAATCAATTTGTCCAGTTTGACCTCCGCCGACGCGCCCCAATTCGGCGGGAACTTCAACTCCCACCCGTCATCGAGGCCGATGGGCGTCGGCACAGGGCTGAAGGCGGCGCGCAGGAGTCCGCCCCCCGCGGTGCGGAATTCGAAGGCGCCGTTGGTGGAAGTCCTCAGCCAGCAGCGGCCCGCCTCGCCCGCCAGGCTCCACGCGGGGGCGGGCATTCCGGGCCGCGAAAAAAACGTCAGCGCTGCGTTCTCCTCCACCGTCTGCGTCTGGGGCTTCCCGTCGAGCGTATAATTGACACGCAGGCGTTTGACATGATTTAGCGCCGGGTCGCGGCCAAACTGGTCGTTGCTGGCCGCGATCTCAGCCTCTCCCTGGCCGACAAGTTCCGCCACTTTGTCCCTCACGTCCATCGAACCGGCGCCATCCTTCGCCTCATAGACCGCTTGGGTGATTTCAATCTTCGGCGCGGGCGGCGTGGCCTCGGCCGCCGGGCCGCGCGCTTCGATAATGTGGTCCTGGCCGCGCGCGGCGTGGCGGAAGATCACGAAAAGTGATCCGGCCGGTTCGAATGGCAGCTTCACCGTGATGCGCCCCTCCTGCTCCCGCCAGATCGGCGCCGGTTCGATCGCTCCCGTGTCGGGGCGCCATAACTCCGGGGATTTGCCGGCCACGCGGAACGTGCAATCGGCCGAGGCGAAATCGCGCCGCTGGTTGGACACAAAATAAATGTCCGCCGCCCCGGCGATGCGATGGCAATAAACCAATCGCGTCTCCGGCGAATCGCCGTTGAACTGGAAATCCGGCGCCAGGCCCTGTTCTGCCAAAACACTGGCCATCGTGCGTCCGCAGACGATGCGCCCGCGGCCGGCGGAATGCTCCGTCACGTTGGTCCCGTCGCACTCGCCCCACAGTTCCTCGGCCAGCGATTTGACCTGCGCGTCGCACTCCGGAAAATGTTCCAGGCTCGGCGAATGCCGCGGCTTGCGGCCCACAACCGTCAGGCCATCGCGGACGAACCCGCCGATGCGCCGCAGCAGTCGGGGTGTCATCTCCGCCTCATCCTGCGGCAGGACCAAGACCGAATACGCCGCGCCGCCGGGCAACACCAGCCGGCCATTCCTCATCCCGGCCCGATGCAGCAGGACGTCCGAATTGATGGCGTCGTACTCGTAGCCGGACGGCAAGGGCGGATTGACGTCGGGCATTTCCGACGGCGCGTTTTCACCGCAAAAATAGGCCGCGTCGGCCACGTAGCGGCCTTGTTGCAGCAGAAATTGGCACCGCGCCACGTAATCGAGCCACGCCTTGGCTTGTTCCCACCAAGTCAGCGTCCGCTCAAAGTGCAAGCCCCACGGGCCCATCGTCATGCCGGGCCAACGGTTGGTCCACGGTTGCATCGCGTAACGATGAAAAATGTAGCGGTTCAGGCCCGTGCAATACATCAGGTCCCCCAGCGGCTTGAGCAACCACGGGTCCTGCACCCAGCGCGCGGCCTCGGGAGCCGACGTGAACGATTCCGCCCCCGCGACCGCTTTGCCATAAATGTGCGCCACCGACGCGGCCAGTTTGACCGACGGATCCCCCTGCGTGCCGCCCCAAAACTCGCCCATCACCACATCCGCGCTCCGCCCGCATTGCAGCGACTCATAAGGCCCGGTGTACGGCTCGAACGACGCCATCAACCCGGATTTGTGGCACAACTCCTGGAAATGGCCGTAGTAATTTTCCGCGAACAAGTCCGCGATCGTCCGGCGCACGTCCCAGAGAAACCGCTCCGAAATCTCCGGGCTGTCCACCACCCGCCCGGTGAACACCGGCAGCAGCGGCAACGGATCGTACCCGCGGCGTTTCTTGAATTCCGCGCGGAATCCGGGCGACCAGTTCTGGCCGCCCACTTCGTAACTGTCAATCAAAAGGTCGTCGAACGTCTTCCCCGCCAGCGGCCCGGCGTCCGCCACCAGTTTCCTCACGAAACCCGCCCAGTGCGCGTCCAGCGCCTGGCGGCTGAACTTGTCGCATTCCAGCCCCGTCCCCTCGGCGGGCGCGGGATGGTTCTCCACGCCGGTGGGCGTGTAGCCAACCCGCAGGACGATCCAGTCCCCCGCCGGGACATTCCACTTGAGCTTGCCGCCGGCCTCCAGCCGCCCCGTCAAATCCACCATGCTCCGGCGCGAAATCGCCTTTCCGGCGGCGTCGGCCTCCGGCGAGGACTTCACGAACCCGCCGTTGAGACCGTCCTTGGCGTCCAGATTGTCAATCGAATGAGGCTGGGCATCCGCGCCAAACGCCAGAATGGCGATGTCGCGATAGAATCCCAGCTTGAATGGAGGTTGCGGCAGGTCGCCCTCAAAGAGGGCTGGGCCATGAACGTGCCGTTCGCTGGTGACGACCTGCTGCATCGCGTGTTCCGGCGTGTTCCACGGCCCGCCGCTGCTGGACCATCCGCCGCCATTCATGACGCAGATTTCCAAGCCCAGCCGGTTCGCCTCCTTGACCGCGTGCTTGAACAACTCGTGCCATTCCGGGCTGTTGAACTTGACCGGCCCGGCGGGAATATCGCAGTCCACGTTGAAGATTTGCGCGCCGCCCAGGCCCACGCGCTTCATCGCTTCCAGGTCGGCCGTGATGCCCTCCTTGGTGATGTTGCCATTCATCCAATGCCACCACGTTTGCGCCTTGGCCGACTGCGGCGGAGATTGGAATCCCGCTACGAGTGGCTCGGCCCCGAATGCCGCCGCGCGCCCCACCAGCGCCACGAGCGTCAGAGAGGAGATGATTCGCCGCCGCCTCACTGCCGGAGTAGTAGCTAAGATAAGCATAATGAATAATGATACAAGGCCAAGGAGCCGGTGAAAGCAAATTTCGAAATCCCCGTGGCGGACGGGCGCAGGACAAAAATCTTCGCCTTCTTGGTAGGGCAGAGCTGCTGCTCTGCCTTGAAAGATTGGGTGACAAGGCCAAGCCGCAATTGACAAACATGAGGCGGTGCTTTAAACGCCATTGCCTATGACTGGGAATTGATATGAGCGTCCTCATTGTCGGCTCCACGGCCCTGGATTCCATCCAGACACCGGCGGCCCGCCATTCCCGCCTGCTGGGCGGCTCGGCCAGTTATGCCGCCGTCGCCGCCAGCTTCTTCGCCCCCGTCCGCCTGGTCGGCGCCGTCGGGGAGGATTTCCCCAAGCCCTGCCTGCGCCTCTACCGCAAACACCACATTGACCTGGAGGGACTGCAATTCCTGCCCGGCAAAACCTTCCATTGGTCCGGCCGATACGAAGTCAATATGAACAATCGGCGCACCCTGGCCACCGAATTGGGCGTCTTTGAAGCCTTCACCCCGCGCCTGCCCCTCTCCTACCAAAACAGCCCCTTCGTTCTGCTGGCCAACATCGCCCCTGCCTTGCAGCATCATGTTTTGGACCAGATGCGCCGCCCCAAACTGGTCGTCGCCGACACCATGGACCTCTGGCTCAACGTCGCCCTGCCCGATTTGCTCAAACTGCTCCGCCGCGTGGACGCCTTCGTCCTCAATGAAACCGAGGCCCGGCAGTTGACCCAAGAGGACAACCTGCTGCGCGCCGCCCAAAAAATCCACCGGCTGGGGCCGCGATTCGTCATTGTCAAGAAGGGCGAACATGGCTCCATTCTCTCGACCCGCCGCGGCTTTTTCCTCGCCCCCGCCTTCCCCCTGGCCAGGATCGTGGACCCGACCGGCGCCGGCGATTCGTTCGTCGGGGCGATGGTGGGCTATCTGGCCCAAGCCGGCGGTCCGATTGAAGCCAATCTGCCGCGCGCGATGATTTACGGCAGCATCGTCGCCTCCTTCTGTTGCGAAGGTTTCGGATTGACCGCCACCACCCGCGTCACCCGCGCCGCCATCGAAACCCGCCGCCGCGCCCTGGAAAAACTGACCCGCTTTTAACCCCCGCGCCAAAGGCTGGCGCGAAACATTCCTGGGAGCACACGCGCCCTCGCGTGTTTCAGTCGGCGCCCCCGCCGACTGCTTTTCCCCGTCACATTCAAAACATATAGATGAGCATGTTGCGCCGCGTCGCCAATGCTCTTGGCGCCACCGTTCGCGTCACCCTCGCGCCCAAGGCCCAATCCGGCCCCAGGTCGCGTGCAAAGCCAAAGTCGCCTACAAAATCCGTGGTAAATCATGAACCCGCAAAACCAGAAACATCCGCCTGCCATCCCTTCTCCCAGGGGGAGAAGGCCAGGATGAGGGCGAGCCAAAAAACCAACTTGCCTTTCCCCTCGCTAAACTCCCCCTCCATTGCTCACTGCGAAAAAAACGCCCGATAGAACCGCGCCGGCTGGCCGGCACCTGAAGGGTCAAGGAATTGATAAGGGCTGGACGATAAATTGGTCAGGGAAAGCAGCGTAATCCAGGTTGTGTCCGCCAAATTGGTGTTGTATTGCACCATGAAGCCGTTGCCCAGCGTGCCATAAAGACTCAAGACCGGATAACCCGCCAACATCTCCAAGCTCAATGTCGGCTGCGGAATCACAATGAGAACCGCGTTGGAACTCGTCAAGCTGCCGGAGCCATTGAACACCTGCACAGCGTAATTGCCCGCCTGATTGGTTCCAACGTTGGTCAACGTGATGGAGGAAAAATTCGTGCCAGTGGTGGGCAAGCCAATAGGCGTCCGGTTGAAAGACCACTGAAAAACGAACGGCGGAGCGCCATAAACTTCGGCGGTAAACGTTACGCTGCTTCCAGCGCATACGGTTTGGCTCAACGGTTGTGTTGCAAAAAACGGCGAGTCATTTACCGTCAGTGTCGCATTGGAACTCGACACGCTGCCTTCGGCATCGCTGACAACGACAGAATAAATCGCCGCATCGCTGTCTGAAATGTCGCTTATGGTCAACGTGCTGTTGGTTGCGCCCGAAATGTGTCCGCCATTGGCGAGATTCGTGCCGTTCATTTGCCACTGAAACGCAACCTGTTGCAGAATTGTTCCGCAGGTGAATGTCACGATCGCGCCAGCGTAATTGGTCTGGCTTTGCGGCTGAACGATGATAGCTGGCGTAAGCAACACACGGAAAACCGTTCCCATTCCCTGCGGAAATGCCGAATTAGTGACACCACCTTCCGTCGTCGTTCCGTAGAAATTACCATCAGTGCCCATCGTTAGCGCTGCTTCTGGATACGCCCCGTTGGTGCCGGAAAAGGAAGCCAACGTGGTCAACGTACCGTTGGTCGTCACTTGGAAAATCGTTCCATAATCCTCATCGCCGCCTCCATAAGTCGTGCCATAGAAATTACCGTCGTCGCCAAGCGTCAGCACAGCCTTTGGATACGCCCCGTTGTTGTAGTCGAAGGAAACCAGCGTGGTCAGCGTGCCATTGATCGTCACTTGGAAAATTGTTCCATCGCCAACACCCCCGTACTCGGTCGTGCCATAGAAATTGCCGCCATTTCCAAGCGTAAGGGAACCCGGAAACGTCCTACTGGAAAGGGATGCCAGCGCGGTCAAGGTGCCGTTGGCCGTCAACTGGAAAACCGTTCCGTCGTCATTGCTGCCGCCGTAGTAAGTCGTTCCGTAGAGATTTCCATCATTGCCCAGCGTCAGAGCCGATTGTGGTTCCGTTCCATTACTACCGGAGAAGGAAGCCAGAGCGGTCAACGTGCCATTGGTCGTCACTTGGAAAATCGTTCCATCGTCAACATCGTAAATGCTTCCCCCGAACATCGTCGTTCCGTAGAAATTGCCGTCATTTCCCAGCGTCAGAGCCGCCTGCGGAAACACGCTGTAAGCCGTGCTCGCGTCAGAGCCGGAAAAGGATACCAACGTCGTCAACGTGCCGTTGGTCGTCACCTTGAACACTGTTCCTTCCCCATAAATACCGCCTTCATACGTTGTTCCATAGAGATTGCCGTCATTCCCCAATGTCAGGCCGCTCGAATATGATCCTTGGTAACCGGGGTATGGAGTGTTGCCAAAAAAGGAAACCAAGGTTGTCAACGTGCCGTTGGTCGTCACTCGGAAGATCGTCCCCATGCCTTGTGTAAATGTGGAATTAGTGATGCCTCCGGATTGCGTCGTTCCGTAGAAATTGCCATCATTTCCGAGCGTAAGTCCATTCGGACGCGACCCATTGGTGAAGTTGAAAGAAGAATAGATCGTCTGTATGGTCTGAGCGCCAATCAGGGACGCCGATGCCACGAACAGAACCGCGATTACGAATTTGAGCGGCAATTTTCTCAAATCGCAAAATCGCAACGATGCGCAATAAAGCGCCTTGCCCGAAGCACTCATACGGGCGGGATCATTACGTACAGAACCGGCAAAGTCGAGCACGAAAAGGCAACGTGCAAAAGCCCACACGGGCCGAGGCTTTGCGCTTCCCGAAGCACCCGACAGGAAACCCCTCATACGGGTTTAACGGCAAACCTGCGTGCCCCCAGCCATCGTTGCATTTCGGCCTCAGGGCGAAGCCCCATTAAGCTGTTCCGCCTTGGTATCAGAATTTGTTCCCAACCGAATTTTGAAAGCGAGGTCGGAAACGCAAATTTTCACTGGACAACGCCCATATTGAAGGCACATTGATTCCGAAATGAAACCTCGCGAATTCGAGCAATTTGAAGGTGTCGTCCAAACGCTATTGGACGACGTTTCAGCAAGTGACAAACTGTGCGCTGATTTCCCCAACGACTTTACGAGGCGGACCTATGTAAAGACATGTATCACCTATTTGGAGGGTCATTTGTACGCATTCAAGCAAGTCATACTCGTATTCGAAAGAATTCTGTGTACGTCTCCATCGCTTCCGCGAGCCACAGAGCAGCATACGGTATTGTTTACCGCAGCAGAACGAGCGCAGCTGGAGGAGGTTAGCTACCCGATCACCGATGGAAAGGCAGGCGAGTCAAGGTATCGCGCAAGGTTTCGCGATAGTCTCAAATTTGCGGTAAATGCTTTTCACAAAGCAATCAGGCTTCAGAGCGACGTGAAGTACGAGGGAAAAGGCTGGGAATCTCTTTGTGAGGCTCGAAAAATCAGGGATCGATTGACTCATCCAAAATCATTGAAGGACCTTACGCTGACAGACGACGAAATCAAAAAAGTAGGGGCAGCTGTCGAGTGGTATGAAAATACAACCGATCACATGCTCGACAGGCTCTACACAAAATCCAAGTTCTCCGATCGCTTCGAAAAATCCTAACCCTCGAACGCCGATTAGTCGCCGAAAGCAGCTTTCAGCGACACACCGGCTTCTTTTGGGTTTGGCACCGCCAATTTATAGGTGGGTTTCACATAAGCCCAAATTCCCCTCGCCTTCTCCGGCGCAAATCCGGGGCCATCGCCAGAAAGCTGTGTAAGGCGATTAGATCCTGAATCCCGCTTAAATGAAGCACCTGGGAATCAGCCGGTTACAAATTCCTTCGCTCAAAACGCGGTTATGCTGGATTACTTTGCGGCTTGACGCGGGGCTGGTGCAAGCGCAGAATCGGAGGCCATGACCACTGAAAACAAAGCAGCAAAGAGCATGGATGACGCCTGCATTCTGTTTGTCGCGGATCGACCACAAAAGGTGAACGTCAATGACCCGAACGAACCGAAGCCATGGGCTGATTTCGTATACTGGGCAACCAACCAAGCCGATTCAAAAACCAACCCCAAGCACGAGCCGCCTGAATGGAAAGGGAAAAGAATTGCGGAAAACATCTGGCAGCTTCAGTTGAAAACATCACTGCCATTTTTGGGTCACTTGGCGGCGTCAGCGGAAAAGGCTGGGCTTCCGTATCGATTCCTTCTGTTTTCGGAACCTCCTAATTGGGTTTGTGTCGGCTGTAAACCTCACCACCAAAATGGTAATGAACCACAAAACTCTCATGCGTAAATCCTTTATCATCAAATTCTTATGCTACGATTATGAGTAAACCAACCAAGATAACCACCTTCGTCTCACAAAAGCCGTTGTGCGTAATTTGTGATGCCGTAATTGGCCTTCAAAAAGCGCAGGAAGCGACCATGGCATGGCTCACCGCGGTTGGCCGCACACATGGCCCGCAGCTTGTGAAGGAACTCCGAGAGTTGATCGAAGAGACAAAAGCCTCTCAAAAGAAGGTCGAGTCGCTGCGTCGGCAGCTACCTCCTTAAACAAAAAGGGGTTCCTAGCATTGTCGCTCCGGTGGATGGCGGTGGCGCAAGCTCGGGTGTCTCTGGCGCAGGATTGTCCGGCCAGGCCGCCCGCTTGCCCCGCCGTCGCTCACAAAACCGCGCTCCGCCCCGAAGCAACGGCCGCATTCTCCATTCCCCTGCCAAAAATTCCCCTGCCATTTGCCCCGTCTTTTCCTAGATTATGCACTCCGCACTATGCACTTTGCACTCAGCGGTTCCTTTGCCATTTTCCCCGCCTTTTCCGTTGTTCGTTGAGCGTAAGCATCTGAAAATCAGCCGCTTGCAAATTCAGCCGCTCAGAATCCGCCCGTTTTTGCAGAAAATCGAAGGCTTCCGGGAAATTATTTTGCACTTTTGCAGGCACTTTTTCGATCTTGAAATTCGCATCCGGTTGAGACAGTGGCGTTTGCATCGCAAAAACAGCCCCAAAAAAATCGTGCCTAAAACACTACCGTAGGTTTTTTGTCCGTTCCGCGATGTGCCATAATCGCCGCGTGAGTGAACGAAAGTTCAATCCGCCGCCGTTAGGCCATGACGCGGCCATAGTGGCAGAGCCGTCCCGGCTCTGTTCCGCTGCGCTTCAATCCACGTTCGCCGGGATAACCGCGCGGCCAGTCGCCGGGGCGTCATTATCGTCTCTTCCGTCCTTCGCCAAACCTTCCACCGGCTGCGTTTCAGCCCCTGCCATTAGCAGTAAATATGACCAAATATAACCAAATATAACCAAATAAAAAATTTTCCTCGTCATGTTTGAGAGAAATCTGTGTCCACCTGTGTCCATCTGTGGCTCCCGTTTTTTCATAATTAGAATTATTAAAAGCGGTTAAGGCCATATTCGAGACAATAAGTTATAATAATAACTTTCATCTTGCGCCCCCGATGAACGGCCGGATTTTATGCAACAGCTTGATTTACAACATGTTATGCGTTGCGCGCATCATTTGACATGCTTATGCAAAAATGGTAGCTTGCCTCCATGCAGCGTATGCGTCAACACGAGGGTGACGGTGTCGGGATGTCCCGGCCCGCCCGGCTTTCGCGGCCCGTCAATTTGAACCGCGGAGGATAGACTATGAGCGAATCCACTACGACACCGCCGGTCAACGGCGGCACGCCCAAGGTGTCGAAAGTAACCGAAGCCGTCATCCGGTTCGCCGGCAATTCCCAGGATGGCATCCAGGCCATCGGCGGGTTTCTGGCCCGTCTGGCCGGCCGGAGCGAACAAGAGGTCATGACCTTCATGACCATTCCCTCCACCATTTCCGGCGGCCCTTCCATCTTCCAGGTCCGCATCGGTTCGGGCGATGTCTTGAGCGCCGGCGACGAGGCCGATGTGCTGGTGGCCTTTTATCAGCATTCTTACCGCGAGCACATCGCCTCCCTGCGCAAGGGCGGCATTGTGCTCTTCGATTCCGACCATGTCCAACCCAAGCCGGAATGGGAAAAGGATTACCGCCACGTGGCCGTTCCCATCTCCAGCCGGACCATTGAAGCCATCGGCGGCACCGGCAAGGACAAGGGCAAGAACCTTTTCGCCCTGGGTCTGGTGGCCAGGATGTTCGACTTGAATGTGCCCAAGCTCGAACGGCTCATCTCCGAGCGCTTTGCCGGCAAGGACGAAAGCGTGGTCAAGACCGCCCTGGGCGCCTTCCAGGCCGGTTACGGTTATTCCCTGGGCGACATCCTGGAAACCTTCCAATTCGTTGAAGCCACAAAAAAGACCGGCCAGCAGGTCGTGATGACCGGCAACGAGTCCCTGGCTTACGGCCTGATCGCCGCGGGCATTCGCTTCGGCGCCGCTTACCCCATCACCCCCTGGTCCGAAATCATGGAACTGCTCCGCCGCGAACTGCCCAAGTACGGCGGCACCTTCGTGCAGTGCGAGGATGAAATCGCCTCCGTTTGCATGGCCTTGGGCGCCGGCTGGGCGGGGCGCGTGGCCGTGACCGGCTCCAGTGGCCCGGGCATTTCCCTCAAGACCGAGGCCATCGGCTGGGGCGTGATGGCCGAAGTGCCGGTGGTTATATGCGATGTTCAGCGGGGCGGCCCCTCCACCGGCCTGCCGACCAACGTCGAACAATCCGACCTGAACCTGGCCTGCTTCGGCGGGCACGGCGATTCTCCGCGCGTGGTGCTGGCCCCCTCCAGCGTGGAAGATTGTTTCTACACGGCCATCGAGGCGGTGAACATCGCCCGTAAATACAGCGTGCCGGTCATCATTTTGAGCGATCAATCCATCGCCACTCGCATCGAGGCCTTTGCAGAACCCGATTTGCCCAGACTCTGCCAGGATATTTCCCCCGATTTCTCTCCCGTCGCCGATTACACGCCCTACCCGCTCAACGGGGACATCCACCCTCGCCTGGCGCCGGGCACGCCCATCTTGAGCGGCAAATACCCGTTGGCCAGCGGCCTGGAACACGACGAAATGGGCCATCCGACCGGTTCGCCCGCGCTGCACGTGGAAATGACGGCCCGCCGCCGGCGCAAGCTCCAGAAGCTCGCCCAGGAATTGCCGGCGCCGCAGGTCTATGGCCCGCCGGAGGGCAATATCCTCCTGCTGGGCTGGGGTTCCACCCAAGGCCCCATCCGCGAGGCCGTTGACCGCGCCCGCGCCGCGGGCGACAGCGTCTCCGCGCTCAATCTCCGGCACATCAACCCGTTGCCGCCGGGATTGGAAAACATTTTCGCCGGATTCACTCACATCATCGTTGTCGAGATGAATGACGAGGGGCTTTATGGTTACGGCCAATTGGCCGGCCTGCTGCGCGCCCGCTTCTGCCTGCCCAAGATCGGCGGCCTCAATAAGACCGACGGCTTGACCTGGCGCGTGCGCGAAATCCTCGAACGCGTCAAGACCCACGTCGCCGCCGGCCTGCGCAAACTGTGAACTTGAATAATTTCTGAAATAATAATGGTTATGAACGAAACGATTCTCCCAATCCCCGCTCCCGCCAAACCCTCCGCCGTCCCGCCGGCGCCGCCGCCGCCCGCCGCGGAGCGCAAGCCGCTGACGAAAAAGGAACTGGCGGCCGACCATCCCACCTGGTGTCCGGGCTGCGGCGACTTCGCCGTGCTGGCCCTCTATTTTAAATTGCTGGAAAAGCGCAAATTGTGGCACGAAAAAATCGCCACCATTGCCGGCATCGGCTGTTCGAGCCGCTTCCCCTATTTTGTCCAGGCCAACGGCGCCCATTTCATTCATGGCCGCGCCCTGCCCTTCGCCACCGGCGTCTCCCTCACCCGCCCCGACCTCCACGTCTTTGTTTTCGGCGGCGACGGCGACGCTTTTTCCATCGGCGGCAACCACATCAGCCACGCCGCCCGCCGCAACGTCAAGATGACTTACGTCATCATGGACAACTGGGTCTATGGCTTGACCAAAAAGCAGACCTCGCCGACCTCTCCGGTGGGATTCAAGAGCAAGACCGACATCTGGGGCGCGGTGGATCAGCCCATCAATCCCATGAAGCAATTGATCGCCACCGGGGCGACCTTTGTGGCGCGCGCGACCCACACCAACCCCAATCATTTGCTGCAAATGATGGAAGCGGCCATGGACCACGACGGTTTCAGCGTCGTCGAGTGCCTGAGCGAGTGCGTCGAGTTTTACGACGGCGCCTTTGACCTCTCCAACCCGCGCAAAGGCGGCACCTTCGAGCCGGTTCCCGCCGCCCACGACGTGACCGACGAACTGGCCGCCTACAAACTGGCCGCCGCGCCCTTCCCCGGCTACTTCGGGATCTTCTACAAATCCGACCGCCCGACCAAGAACAAGCTGGAGGCGGACATCATAGCCAACATGCGGCAGAAAGTGGCCGGCAAGAAGGACTGGGAAATACTGCAGGCCGCGTTCAACCGGCTGAAATAGTATTGACAAAGCTCAGTCCTTTTCCGCCGGCAGCGTTTTGGCGTAGCTGGCCCAGAGGTTGGTGCGCACGTAAAGCTCCAGAAAGACTTGCGGCCGCAGTTCAAAATAGCCCGCCATCAGATGCGTCCTCCCAGGGCCTTGGTCGAAGGCGGCGCGCAGGTCCGTCGAGACTATCATCACCGGCGCCGGCGGCTGGTCGGGGATTTTGTCCCAGTAGCCGACGTGGTGGAAACGGCGCAAATACCACGGCAACGGCCAGTAACTTTCCGGCGCCATGACCTCGATGATGGTGTCGTTTTTTTGCGGCGAAACCCGCGCCAGGCCCTCGACGGTCGCAACCAACCGCAGCGCGTCGGGCAGCGTCTGGCTATAGACGTACGGGTTCTTCGGGCTGTCGCAATACGGCAGGCCGCCCCGGTCCACGCCAAAGTTGCCCAGCCAGGCCTGCCAGCCCAGGTGGGCCAGGCCCGCCGCCAGGACCGTTGCGGCGGCCGCTTTGAGCCAGGCCGGCCGGCACGCGCGCCAGAGCAGCGCCGCGCCCGCGCCCGCCAGCAAGATCATCCCGTGATGGAAACCCAGCAGGCACCACGGCGTTTTGTAGGGCAACAGCGTGTAAATCAACGTCAACCATAAAGTGTAGAACGCGATCAGCCGCCAGAGCAAAACGCGCCCCGCCAACGCGGCGGCGAATCCCGCCGCCGCCAGCGCCGCGATCATCCCCTCGCTCCAGACCGGGCCGCCGCGAACGTGAAACCAGAGCAGGCACTGAAAGTAAAACGTCCACGGATGCTCATGGACCGTCGCGCCCCCGGCCCGGCGCAGCCAGGGCAGGTAGGCGCGCACCGCGTCCGGCGGCCCGGCGGCGTTGGTGAAAAAGGACGAGAAAAAGAGCCCGGCCGTCACGGCGGCCACGGCCAGCGCCAGCACAAGATGGGGCCATTTCCATTGCAGACGGAAACGTTGCGCGGGACCGTCATGCCAGCGCCCCCAGGCGGCGGCGCTGGCCGTCCCGAGGGCCAGCGCCGCCACGGCGAAGACAAAAGTCTCCTTGGTGGCGCACATCAAGCCCAGGCCGATTCCGCCCAGCACGGCCCAGGCGGCGCGCCCCGAGTTGGCGTGGCGCCAAAAGGAGAAGAAGGCCAAGGCCGTGAAAAAGACCAGGAGCATCTCGTGAATGTAGTAGCGGCTGTAGAAGACCATGGCGGGTGAAATGGCCGTGAAGCCGGCCGCCCACAACCTCTGCGCCCGGCCCAACTCCGGCGCCAGGAGCAGCAGCAGGATCAAGCCCGCCCCAAAGGCCACGGGCACGCTGCGAAAGAGGGACTCGTCAAACCGGTTGAAATCCCCCGCGCCGTCGAGCCAGGCGGCGGGCAGGGTCAGGTAGGGGAGGGCCGGACCGTGGAACTCGTCGGGATTGTACTTATAATCATTATTGACATAGAGGGCGCGGAACTTCATGGCGTTGACGCCCTCGTCACTGTGCAAGGGCCGGAGCGCCAGGTGCGGCGTCCGCAGGCCCAGCGCCAGGCCCAGCAGCAGCGCCATCCCCGCCAGCAGCCCGCGGTTCATGTGGCGGGCAGGCCAAAGGCCTCGATCTCGATGTAGCTGTTGAGGGCGCTCTCGGTGCTGCCTTTGCTGTAACAGCGGATGTATCGGGCTTGAATGCCTTTGGCGTCAATGAGTTTGCCGGCCCCGGTCAGGGAGTTCTCGAAGTATTCCCGGTCGGTTCCGATCCCCAGGCCGGCCGTGTTTTTCTGGTCGTTGTTGAAGAGCGTCTGCACGCCGGTCTTGAATTCCGGATCGTCGGACACCTGCACAATCACGTCGCGGTACACCACCGGCGTATTGAAGTCGTGCCAGAGGACGATGGCGTAGAGCTTGAAGTCCGCTTTCAGGTCAATCTGCACCCATTGGAGGCCCCGGCGCAGAGTCACGACGTTTTCGTCGTATGCCTCCTTTTTGCCGTCGGTGATTTGTTGGAGCTCGCCGTTGATGAGATTGGTGGCGCTGGCGGAGACCGGTTTGCCCCGCGCGACGTTGACCACGCCTTTGGGAGCGAAAAAGGGCGGGCGCGGGGCGGAGGTCAGCGGCAGGGCGGTGGTGTTGGTGGGCAGGACCTGCGGCGTGCCTTTCATGGCCGGCGGCGGCAGGACCAAAGGCAGCGGGGCCAGGTCAGCCGCGGCGGCGCGGTGCCATGCGGTCAGGGCGACCAGCGCCGGCAGCATCAGTAGCTTTCTCATACATCAGGTCTCGGTGGAGGACGATCAGGCCCGTTTGGTCATGCGACGCGGAACGCGAACGGCTCGCGCGGCTGGCGCGCCAGCAGTTCATTGGCCTTTTGGTCCCCGGTAAACTTCTCGTTCTTCTGGTTCATTTTCAACGCCGCTCCCAGCGTCGCCGGAAATTCCGGCCCCGCTGACGCCGGCCGCCCCGCCCAGCAAAGCGGCGGCAAGAATATGAATGGGCCGGCATTTCATATAAATAAGGCTCCAAGTCTGGGCAGGGGCGGATGTCATATCCAGCAAAATGTTGGGCCGCTCCCGGTCGATATGAAAAAAACGGGAGCCACAGACGACCCCCCCCTAATTTTTTTTGGTTATATTCACTGATATTCACTTGTACTGACTTGTACTGGCTTGTACTGGCAGGGGCTGAATCGCAGGCGGTTTAGCGACGGCGGACGGTTGGGCGAAGGACGCAGCGCGGCAAGCCGCAACCAAAGAATTGCAACCACGGATTTCACCGATTGCACGGATGAGAAGCGACAGGTTTCCCATCCGTGAAATCCGGAAATCCGTGGTAAGAAATCCTCCCGAAAATGAATGATTCTGATGGTTTGCAGTGCAGGGCAAAGGACGGCGTGCGATCCGTCTCCGTTGCGCTTCCACCGCCGCCGGGCTTCCGCCGTTGCTTGGCTATGGCGGACAAGTTGGCAGACAGGAAGACGGGACGACGACGGTCGCGCTCCCCGGACTTCATAACGGCCTGTCGTTTTAGGCACGATTTTTTGGGGCTGTTTTTCCGATGCAAACGCCACCGTCTCAAGCAGATGCGAATTCCAAGATCTAAAAAGCGCCTGCAAAAGTGCAAAATAATTTCCCGGACGCCCCCGATTTTCTGCAAAAAGAGGCGGAATTTGAGCGGCGGAATTTGCAAGCGGCTGATTTCCAGAGGCTTACGCTCAACGAACAAGGAAGAGGCGGGGAAAATGGCAGAGGAACCGCTGAGTGCAAAGTGCATAGTGCAGAGTGCATAATCTGGGAAAAGACAGGGGAAATGGCAAAGGAATGATTGTCAAGGGAATAAATAATGCGGGCGTCGCTTCGGGTGGAAGCGCGGGTCTATGAACAAAACCATGCCCACGCGAAGAGAACCACTGAACCACTGACCCACCTGCGCCAAGGCTTCAGCGGGCAGGTGAACACTGATGGACACGGATTACCGATACCAACGCCACTGGCGGCCAGGGCTATTATCGCATCCGCAGTCCGTAGAACCAGATAGACTCATTCACATTGCCTCGCTTCCCTCAGGGCGGAGGCCGAAGGCGGTGAGCGGATTTTCCAATTCCCGTAGGGTGTCGAACTTGACGGCCAACATCTTGACAGCCATTTCGACGAGATTTCTGACCATCGGTAACATCGCGCCGCAGCTTTACATGGGAAGCAGGATGAGTTGGAGCAGCCAGCTTCACCCGTGGAAAAGAACCCATGAGAGACATGCCTGAAGGCGCAAAAAACGGACGAAACCAATCGGGATGCTTTCGTAACAAAAACACCAATTTCCGAGAATTGACCCTTCGGTCTTCATGATCTCAGAAAAGCCTTGACATGGCGCCGCACGTAGGGTCTGCTCATCGCCGTCAACGGTGGATCACGCCCAGGTGGCGTGCGCGAAAGTAAACAAATAAACCTGCGGGCTTCAATATGAAAATAGCAAATAATCCTGTCTGCCTGTCGGTTCTCCCTGCCGCGGCGGTGGTTCTCGGCCTCCTGGGTGGAGAGGCGACAGCCTGGGCCGTCACCCCAAACAATCCGAAGTGCATCATCTTAAGCCCGCCTACCAACAACATCCCCGTCACCAATTCATCAGTCACCATCAAAGGGAAGACCCACGATAATGTGGCCGTCACCGACGTGTACTATAAACTCGGTGCGACGACTAATTGGACTGCGGTCGGCGCGAGCGGAACCACCAATGCGTTCACCAATTGGTCGGTCGTCGTCAGCAACCTCGCGGCCGGCTCCAATACGATCAAGCTCTATGCCGTCAACTCCGCAAACGAGACCTCGCACACCAACACCCTGAGCGTCTTCTACAAGGTGCGGGCGCCGCTTCAGGTGATCGTCAACGGCCCCGGCAAAGTCGGTCCATATACCAACAACCAGAACCTGGTCATCGAGAGGCATTACACAATGACCGCCTATCCCGAGGCCGGTTGCAAATTCACCGGCTGGAACATCACGACCAACGCCTCCACCAACCTGGTCTTCACCATGGAGACGAACTTGTGCATCATCGCCACCTTTAAGGACGTGACCAAACCGACCGTTTCAATCAAATCGCCAACGGCCAATGAGCACTTTACCAACGCCGGGATCACCGTCACGGGCAAGGCGAGTGACAACGTCGGTGTCGCCGCCGTCTATTATCAGCTCGACGGAGGGGCTTGGACCTTGGCGCAAACGCAGAACGGATGGGCAAAGTGGAGCGTTGGAGTCACTTTGAGTCCAGGCCCGAATACCGTCCGCGCCTATGCAGTGGATACTTGCGGCAATCGCTCGCTGACAAATAGCGTGAACTTTTCCTTCACGCCCATTCAGGTCTCGGTTTCCACCAATTCTCCGAGGCCTTTGACACCCCTGACACTTACCACTGCCGGGATAACGACCGATGATCCAATATCAGTCACGTTTTCCAGTAAAACAGGTTTTTCATACAGCACCACACCCATCCGGGTCGAAACGAACGGCACTGTCATCGTCGCGGTTCCTCTTTACGTGGATCCAAACACAAGCATGGTCACGAACGGAACCGTTTCGCTCGCGCTCTACCAAGGCAACCATGTGTCCGCGCCGGTTTCAATTTCAATACAGAACCTGCCTCCGATAAGCACCTACGGGACAAAGCTCGGACAGATCACTCACTCGTTTTATATCTTCCAAGAGATACTTCTGGGACGCCAGCTAAACGAGTTGGAAGCCGCTCAACTGATCGTTACGAATGTTGACACGTCCCAGGTCCAGGCCACTATGAGCAATCTTCTTCACGGTGCAATACTTGCGCGTAGTGACGTGGACAGGATCATGGCCGACAGCTCGACCGTAATCACCAATGGCTTTCTTACCAACGGAGCCCCAATTCTGTTCGACCAGAATGCACTGGATATGATGGATCGCGTGTTGGCAGTGCATCTGACAGGTTTGGCCAAAGCGGTTGGGCTTACGTCCTCCTCGGCTCGCTTGGCCCGGCAGTCAGGAACTGAAAGAGATGCGGCAAGCGCGAGCACTCTGACTTTAAACGAAATCTTGGAACTAATTGAGACGATCAACGGCGAAGCGGAGATTGTTAAGGCCACCCAGGCTGCCTCGAAATCCGAGGGCGCGTTCGATACCGTCCACGCGGTTGCAGAAGGAGCGAACAGTTTCTTAGGCCTGGCATTGGGAGACAGCGCACGCGTGGTATCGGCGCAAGTGGGCGGCATTTTATCTGTGGTGTCCACGGTGCAGGATGTCACCTACATGAGCATTGATTCGATATTCATCATAAAGGAGTCGTGTTTCGGCAACGGCAATCCGGACGTTCTTCAGGCCGCCTATGCAGATATTAACAACCTGCAAACAAAGACCTTTATCGATTCGGTGTCAACTGCGCTCGCGGCGGAAGGCGTCAATATGGCCGAAATCGGAGGGGCAGCCACCGCTTGGCAACTGGCAGGGGGAGTCGCATGCGAGGCGACGCAATATGGCTTGACCGTATGGCAGATCGTAGGATCGGGGGCGGATCAGAACTTCTATAATGCTGTGCTAAGTGTCGGTAGCCAAATAAGTGTCTATCCGTCTGCGAACCAAGGCTTCGCCCAGCTGACCGGAATGGCTGCTGGTGGCAACAACTCTGGCTTAACGGCCCCGCAAAGTTCACTCAATCTTTGTTGCTTCGGAACCAACGCTTTCGGAATCCAAGGAATTACCGATTCGAGCGGGCACTTCGATATGTTCGTGCCGCTAGATGTCGCTGGCACCGATTACAGCACTCTCACTCTGAACGGCGGAGATTTTATCAGCGGAAGCGCATGGGGTTCCGAGGTTGTGGATTTGAGCGGACTGGATACGACTGAATCGAAAGAAGCGCCGGCGCTGACTCCGCCGCCGGTTTATTACACGCTCAATATCGGAATCACCGGAACTGGGACTGGAACTGTGACGGCTACTCCGACCGGTCCAGTTTACACGAATGGCACGGTGGTCAAGTTGACTGCGGTTCCCGCTTCTGATTCCAGGTTCGCCGGCTGGAGTGGCGACGCCAGCGGGACGGCAAAAAGCATCCAAATCACAATGAATGCGAATGAATCAGTCACGGCATCGTTTTCTTTTGGGGCGGCTGGGAACGAGACTTGGAGCGGGACCCTCACTGGGACATGGATTTTTGATACGCTGCAGACTGGATTCGCTGTGGCAGGGGCCTTTACCGAGAATGATACCTTTACAATTTCATTTCCGGGTAGCCTGATCAACCCGTCTGGCGCTGGTCCCGGCGCCGGCGTATTCAGCGGAACTGAAAGCGTCGCGTCACAGGATCCCGTGCTATCCCCTAGCTACTCCACTTTGATTCCAACGACTGTTAGCGATGTTCCCCTCGTTGTCATGTCTTATATGCCGCAATTGATCCAACTATATGGGCAGGATGCTCAGGGTAACACCTATAGCCTCATCGGTTGTCAATGGATTTACGGACCGCTAGCAGCCGATCCTGGGAAAACTGACTCGGCAGCTTCTTCAGGGGTCGAATTGGACGTATCCAGCTACACGGCAACCAGCATTTCAGGAACATGGGACACGTTTGACAGCGGCGTGAACGGTGCAACTGGCACATTTACGCTGATGAAGCAATGACAGTTTCATTGAATTTGCCGCGTGGCAAGCGAAACCAATCGGTTCAGAGAGATCAAACGTTCAGAGGAGCCAAGTCATAGCATTGTCCGTTTTATGGGCTTGCGCGGAGGATGAGAGCGTGGCTCCCAAACTTCACGGCTGGAGGCAAGCCAATGAGTGAAAACGAATGGACAAAGCGATGGCTTGACCCCTTCGATGGACAAATGCTGTCCAAGCGGCAAGAATAGCTTAAGAATCCTGGAAATGTTACGGGTCAGTTACGGGTTGTGACGGCAAATGTTACGGGTTGAGCTTTTGCAAGCCCTTGATTATCAACAAATGTTACGGTGTGACGGCTCTTCCGGGGGACAGGGTATGTATATGCCACAAACGGTGCCCATCGAAACTGGGGTGACCAACCGGACTTTGTCGTAATTCTCTTTCCTGGAGGCTGGGTTTTGATTATTGGTTTTACTCCCCGCCGAACCAAGAGGAAGGCTCGACAAAGCTGGGATGCGCCCCCTCATCCTGACCTTCTTCCGTCCGCCATCGCCAAGGCTTCCGCCTCCGTTAAAACTTCCGCCGTCGTTAAAACTATGGCAGACAGGTTGGCGGATCTTCGAGGAGAAGGAAACAGGCGGCGTGCGGTCACAGGGGTTAAAGCGGAGGGGCGCTTGGATAAGGAACCGGGTTGATAACAGGTTGGTCGAGAGAGGTTTACACGACGCAGGCAGCAATCGTGCGGGATAAGGTCACGGCTCGACGCCCGCCGTCGCCAAAGGCTTCCGCCTTCGCTAAAGCTATGGCGAGACGAGATGGCGCGCCAAGGGAGTAACCTGCCGGTCGCCTTGGCGGGGGTTTTGTTTTTCGGTTCCTCGACGATTCCAGTGGATACTATGTCCACTCGGAGAGCGCTTGGCTTGTAGCGCAGACTTCCAAGTCGGCTGTGCCGCGGGCTTCCAAGCCTGCGCCCCGGGCGACATTCCACGATCCGCCGATTTGGAAATCGGCGACACGGCAGGTTTGGAAACCTGCGCTACGAGCAGACGAATTCCACTGAGAACATCGAGGAACCGGTTTTTTTGATTTGCTTGGGGGCGGGAATGAGGTGCAATAGGGAAAAGGCCGCTTGATGAGCGCGAAAACAAAGATTCTGGTGGTGGACGACGAGCCGGATTTGCTGGAGTTGCTGGAGACCAACCTGACGGCGGCGGGCTACGAGGTCCTGGTGGCCGCCGACGGCCATGAGGCCCTGGAGAAGGCCCGCAAAGCCCGGCCGCAACTAATTCTGCTGGATGTCATGCTGCCGGAGATGGACGGCCTGGAGGTCTGCAAAAGCCTGCGCGGCAATCCGGCCACCGACACCATCCCCATTCTCATGCTGACGGCGCGGGCCGGGGAGATTGACCGGGTGCTGGGCCTGGAATTGGGGGCGGACGATTACGTGACCAAACCGTTCAGCGTGCGGGAACTGGTCTTGCGCATCAAAAAGCTGCTGGGCCGCCAGCCGGCCCCGGAGGCGGGCGCCGGGCTGATAGAGTTCGGCGGCCTGGTGATTGACAAGGCGCGGCATCGGGCCACCTTCCGCGGGCGGGCGCTGGACTTGACGCTGACGGAATTCAAACTGGCGGTCCTGCTGGCCGAGCGCCGGGGCCGGGTGCAATCGCGCGAGCAGTTGTTGCGGGACGTGTGGGGTTACACCGCGGCCATTGACACGCGCACGGTGGACACCCATATCCGCCGGCTGCGGGACAAGCTCGGCCCGGCGGCCAAACTCCTGGACACGGTCCGCGGCGTTGGCTATCGCTTGCGGGAAGAGGGATGAGATTCGATGTGGCCGTACGTTGTGTTTTTTGCGTTGGCGCTGGCGGCGGCGGGGCTTCTCCGCTGGCAGGCGGCGCGCCACCGGCGGGAGCGCGGGCGGGCGGAGCAGGAGCATCGCCTGGCCCTGGAAGGGCAGCGGGCGGAAATCCACCACCAATTTCAATCGCGGCAGGAGGCGCTCTTCAACAGCATGAGCGAGGGGGTGCTGTTGCTGGATCATCAGGGCCGGGTGCGGATGATCAACGAATCGCTCCGCCGGTTTTTCGATGTCACCGCCGACGTGCGGGGCCAGAGCATCATGGAGGCCTTTCGCTGGCATGAGTTGGCCGGGCTGGCGGCGCGCTTGCAGCGGGAAAAAAGCATCGTTGACGCGGAGCTGGAAATCCAGCGGGTGCGCCGGCGCTGCTGGCAGGTCAACGGGGCGGTGGTCGCCGGCGCCGACGGGGAGGTGGAGGGACAATTGCTGGTTTTCCACGAAATCACGCGCCTCAAGGAACTGGAGAACATGCGCACCGAATTCGTCGGCAACGTGAGCCATGAATTGCGCACGCCGCTCTCGCTGGTCAAAGGGGCGGCGGAAACGTTGCTCGACGGCGCCATCCACGACCCGCGCCAGGCTGTGCGCTTTTTGCAGAAGATTGATAAGCACGCCGACCGCCTGCTGTATTTGATCGAGGATTTGCTGGTCATTTCGCGTTTGGAATCCGGCCAGGCGGCGTTGAATCTGGCGCCGGTGGACCTGCGCGAGCTTTCCCAGCGGGTGCTGGACGACCTGGCCGCCCGCGCCGCGTCGCGCCAGACGACGCTGGAAAACAATATCCCGCCCCAAACCGTTGTCCTGGCCGACGCCGAGCGTTTGCAACAAGTCCTCAACAACCTGGCGGACAACGCGATCAAGTACGGCAAAAGCGGGGGCTGCGTCACTCTGGGCGCGCGGGAGGCGGCGGACAAGACGGAAGTATTCGTGGCCGACGACGGCCCCGGCATCCCGGCCGAGTCGCTGGGGCGGGTGTTCGAGCGATTTTATCGGGTGGACCGCGCGCGGTCGCGCGAGAGCGGGGGCACGGGGCTGGGGCTGGCGATAGTCAAACATATTGTTCAGGCGCACGGCGGCGAGGCCTGGGTGCGGAGCGAATGGCAAAAAGGGGCCACCTTTTACTTCACCCTGCCCAAAAGGCCCGCCACGGCCCTGTCGGGCGGGGAGGCCGGGCGTTGAGGGCAGGTGATGACCGTGCATGACCCGCTCCATGCCGCGCGTTTCACGTTTCTTGATGCTTATCTGCCTTGGAAAAGTTTCAGGCATTGAAACAATTGAGAATTGGTCATTGAAAATCTCTCATCTGTCATTTCATCAGTATTGGCATGACGCTGACCTTGATTCCCATTTCCCCGGCGCGGTTGAGGGAAAAAGAGGCCTGCGGGGATCATTTCTTTCAAACGGTCCTCAAGGAGGGAGTGCTGCTTGCCACGGAAAACTGATTAAAATCAAGGCCCGTCTTACAAATCGGCAATCCTAATCCGGGTTGAGCGGAGAAGATTAAGATTAGGATTAGGATTAGGATTAAGATTAGGAGCACCCAAAAAAGTGAAAGACGCCCGGGGCGAAATGAGGGGTTGTTTTTGGGCGGGAGAACGGTTATTGGAAAAGGATGATGACGGATCCGCGATACGCAAAATTGGCCGGCCTGCTGGTCAAGTATTCCATTGGCCTGAAAAAGAATGAACGCATCCTGCTGGACATGATTGATGTGCCCGACGAGTTTGCCATCCAGTTGATGCGCACGGTGCGCCAGGCCGGGGCCATCCCGCTGGTGGAAACGCGCCACACGCGCATCGCCCGCGAGATCATGCGCCAAACCAACGACGCGCACGCGGCGCTGGTGCGGGAGGTGGAGTTGTTCCGCATGAAGCGCGTCCAGGCCTACATCGCCGTGCGCGGGGCGGCCAACGCCAACGAGTCGTCCGACGTGCCCAGCCGCCTGATGACGCTTTACACCAAGGCGGTGCGGCCCCTGCAGGATTACCGGATCAACAAGACCCGCTGGTGCGTCCTGCGCTGGCCCAGCCCGAGCATGGCGCAGGCGGCCAACATGAGCACGGAGGCCTTCGAGGATTTTTACTTCGAGGTCTGCACGATGAATTATCCGAAGATGGCGCGGGCCATGATTCCGTTGCATCGGCGGATGAAAAGAGCGGATCGGGTTCACCTCAAAGGCCCCGGCACGGACCTGCAGTTCAGCATCGAAGGCATCGGGGCGGTGCTGGCGGAGGGCAAACGGAACATTCCCGACGGGGAGGTTTATTCCTGCCCGGTCAAGAAGTCGGTGCAAGGGGTCATCCAGTACAACACGCCGACGATCTACGCGGGGACCAAATTTGAGAACGTGCGCCTGGAATTCAAGGACGGCCGGATCGCGGGGGCGGCGGCCAACAACAGCAAACGGCTCAACGAGATACTGGACACCGACGAGGGGGCGCGATACGTGGGGGAGTTTTCGCTGGGGTTCAACCCGTACATCCTCAACCCGATGTGCGATATTCTGTTTGACGAAAAGATCGCCGGCTCGCTGCACTTCACGCCGGGCCAGGCCTACCTGCAGGCCGACAACGGCAACCGCTCGGCGGTGCATTGGGACATGGTGCTCATCCAGCGGCCCGAATGGGGCGGTGGAGAGGTCTGGTTTGACGGGGAACTCATCCGCAAGGACGGGCTGTTCGTGCCGCGGGATTTGCGGCCGCTCAACCCGGCGAACCTGAAATAAAGGGGGGCCTCTCTCAGCCCTTTAAAATGGCCAGGAACTGTTTCATGGCGGGGGAAAGGACCTTGTTCTTTTTGTAAATGGCCGCCAGGGGGCGCACCATCTCGACCCCTTCGATCCGCACTTCGGAGAGCGTTTGTTTGGACACTTCCTGGGTGATGGTGCCCGAGGGCACCAGCGAGACGCCGGCCTCGATTTCCACCGCCCGCTTGACCGTCTCGATATTGTCAAACTCCATCACCGTCTCCACCTCAACGCCGTGGTCCTTGAGCACTTTGTCAATGGCCTTGCGGGTGGGGATGTCCGGCTCGAAACCGATAAACTTCTGGTCCGCCAGTTGGGAGAGCTTGATGGATTTGAACCTGGCCAGCGGGTGTTGGGGATGGCAGATGAGCACCAGCGTATCCTTGCGCAAGGGGATCATTTCGAGTTTCGAGTCGCGCGTCGGGTAGGCGACCAGCCCCAGGTCTACCACGTTGCTCAGAACGTCCTCATAGACCTGGTTGGCCCGGCGGTATTCCAGGTGGACGTTGACGGTGGGATAGGTTTTGAGGAACTTCTTGAGGTATGGGGGCAAATCGTGCAGCCCGATGCTGTAAATGGTGGCCACGCGGATGGTGCCGGAGATGATGTCCTTGATCTCCTGCAAGCGGTTCTGCAGCGAGTCGTAGGTCTGGATGATCTGCTTGCTGTATTCGTAGAGGACCTGGCCCTCGCGGGTGAGGCGGAACTTTTTCTTGCTGCGCTCAATGAGCAGGGACTTGAACTGCCGCTCCAGCGAGGAGATCTGCTGGCTGACGGCGGATTGGGTGACGGTGTTGATCTGGGCCGCCTTGGTGAAACTCTCCGTTTCGGCCAGGTCACAGAATACTTTCAGGCTTTCGATTTGCATTTTCTTAATTGAATGTCGAACTCATCATAAAGTCGCCTTATGCGGATTGGCAACACTATTTTTTGAAATTTTTTCAAGGGGGTGCGTTTCAATTTTGGGACCGGGGGTTTCGGTTCCTAATCTTAATCTTAATCCGAATCTTAATCTTAATCAGTGGTTAGACGAGATTAAGATTAAGATTAGGATTAAGATTAGGAGTCAAGCGCCGGGGGCAGGGAGGCGCGTTCCCAGGCGATCATCGCCTGCTTGCGCGTGGCGCCCCAACGGTATTCCCCGATCGCGCCGGTCTGGCGGATGACCCGATGGCAGGGGATGAGCCAAGCCAGGTCGTTGGCCGCCACCGCCGAGCCGACGGCCCGCGCCGCCGTGGGCGCTCCAATGGCGGCGGCCAGATGGCCATAGGTGGTCAGCCGGCCCGGAGGAACGCGCAACAAGGCGCGCCAGACGCGCACTTGGAAATGGGTTCCTTTGACAAAGGCGCGCAAGGGCCGGCGCGAGGCCGGGGCCTGGCCGCGGGCGAAGATCAGCGCCAGCAACCGGCCGGCGGCGGCGTCATCCCGCCGCCAGGCGGCGTTGGGCCAGTGGCGGGTGAGTTCCTCCCAGGCCGATTTCCGGTCTCTGTCAACAAATGAAAGGTGGCACAGGCCGCGCAAGCTCTGGGCCACCAGGCAATCGCCAAAGGGGCTGGGGCCGTAGCCGGCCGACATCCGCCAGCCCGCGCCGCCGGATTTTATCTCCCCCGGGGAGGCGGCTTCCAGGCGGACGCACAGATCGTGCAGCCGCCCCGGGCCGGACAACCCCGCTTCCAAGGCCGCGTCAAGAATGTTTTCTCCCGCGCGCAGCAAGGCCCGCGCGCGGGAAAAGGGCAGGCACTGGAGGAAGCTCTTGGGGGTCACGCCGGCCCAGGCGGTGAAAAGACGGTGGAAATGAGAGGCGCTCAAGCCCGCCTCCCGCGCCAGGACGGACAGGCCGGGCTGCGCGGCGCGGTGGGCGTCGGCGTAGCGGATGACGCGGGCGATGCGTTCGTAATCGTTCATGCGGGCAGTGTGCATCGGCGGGGGCGGTCTTCCCACCCGATTCTTACCGCTATTTGGGCGGGAACTCGAAGCCGACCTTCTGCCGCCCGTCCAGCACCAGGAAGGCGGGGAAGGGCCGGCCCGACTTGGAGATGAAGTGCGGGAGGAGGTCGGTGCGCCCTTCGGCGGCCAGTTTCTGGAGTTGGACGAGGTCAACGGGCTGCTGCAAGATGACCTTGCTGACTTTGAAGCGGCACGGCTTGTTGTCCGCCTGCGTTTTTTCGCAGAGGTACTGCGTCCCGGCGTCAAAGACCCGGCCGCCGCAGAAGGGACAGGTGGCGACGACTTCGGCTTTGGACAAGTCGGTTTTATGCGGGGGTTCCTTGGGCTTGGGTGCGCCGGGGGATTTTTTGGCGCGCGGCTCGAACTCGAAGCCGACCTTGCCGCCTTGGCCCAGGACGAGGAAGGCCTTGAAGGGGCGGCCCTTTTTGGAGATGAAATTCTCCAGCAAATCGGTCCGTCCGCCGGCCAGTAATTTTTGCAACTGTTCCTTTTCCATGGGGCGCTGCAAAATGATCTTGCCCATGCGGAAGGAGCAGCCTTGGCGGCGGGCCGCCTTTTCGCAGATGTAGGACATGCCGTTCTCGTAAATGGGGGAGCCGCACTGGGGGCATTTGCCCAGGGGCTGTTGGGCGCTGAAGTCCATGGCCTCGGCCGCGGCGTCGTCGCCGGCCTGCTGTCCGAAATCGAATTCGGGCTTGAGCTCGGCGTTGAGCTTGAGGATGGTGGCGAAGGGCCGGCCCAGTCTGCTGCGGAAGCCTTGCAGAGGGCCGACGGAGCGTTTGGCGATCAATTCCTCGACTTCGGGAATCTCCAACTGGCGGCCGGCGACGATTTTCCAGAGGCCGAAATCGCATTGTTGGCACTGGAACTTCTTGTAATTCTCCCGCATGACGCCGCCGCACTTGGGGCAGGCGACTTTCAATTCGGTGAAGTCGCCGGGCACGGTGTCGTTTTCGTGGCGTTTGGTTTTCTCGACGATAAGGCGGGTCATCTGCTGGATTTGGCGCATGAATTCGGGGCGGCCCAACTGGCCGCGCTCCATTTGCTTGAGCCTGAACTCCCAATCGCCGGTCAGTTCCGGGGAGGACAATTCCGGGATGTCCAGGCCGCGCAGCAGAGTGATAAGGGAGAAGGCCTTGGCCGTGGGCTGCAACTCGCGGGCCTGGCGCAGGATGTATTTTTCGAAGATCAAACCTTCGATGATGGCGGCGCGGGTGGCGGGGGTGCCGAGGCCCTTTTGGCTCATGGCCTCGCGCAACTCCTCGTCTTCGACCAGCTTGCCGGCCCCTTCCATGGCGGAGAGCAAAGTGGCCTCCGTGTAGCGCGGCGGGGGCTTGGTTTGGGCGGCGATGAGATCAATCTTGGGCGTCTGGACCTGCTCGTTGGGTTGAACGGGGGGCAGGCGCGGCGTTTCATCGTCGGCGGGCGCCTCGTGGCCATAGACACTTCTCCAGCCGGCCTGGAGCATGACTTTGCCCTCGGTCTTGAAGGGTTCCTCGCGCACGCGGGTGATGCGGGTGGTCAGCAGGAATTCGGCCGCCGGATAGAAAACGGCCAGGAAACGCTTGGTGACCAGGTCATACAACTTCTGCTCCGCCTCAGTCAGGTGCCTGGGGGCGAGCGACGTGGGGATGATGGCGAAGTGGTCGGAGATTTTGGCGTTGTTGAAGATGCGTTTGTTGGGGCACACCCATTGCTTCGCCAGAATCTCCTTCGCCCAAGTGGCGTAAGAGGTTCCGCCCAGCATTTCCAGGGTCTGCCGCGCCGTGGCCAGGTAATCCTCCGGCAAGGCGCGGGAATCGGTGCGTGGATAGGTCAGCACCTTGTGGCGCTCGTAGAGGGTCTGGGCGAGGGCCAAAGTGTTTTTGGCCGAGAAGCCGAAGCGGGCGTTGGCTTCCCGCTGGAGGCTGGTCAGATCGTAGAGCAAGGGGGAAAGCTGCGTGGCCGGCTTGCTTTCCTCCGTCACGCGGCCGGGCTGGCCGAGGCATTTGTGGCGGATGGCCTCCGCGTGGCGCCGGTCCCATATCCGCTCCGGCTTGAGATCGCTCTCGCCCTCTTTTTTGTCCCTGGAAAACTTTTCATCGAACCAGCGCCCGAGGTATTCCCCCGCCTGCGCGGCAAAGGTGGCGTGCAACTCGCAGTAATCCCGCGGGACGAAGCGGCGGATTTTCTCCTCGCGCTCCACGACGATGGCCAGGGTGGGCGTCTGCACGCGGCCGACGGTGGTCAATTGGAAGCCGCCGGTCTTGGAGTTGAAGGCCGTCATGACGCGCGTGCCATTGATCCCGACCAGCCAGTCCGATTCCGACCGGCAAACCGCCGCGTCGGCCAGGGGCCGCATGGAGGCGTCATCGCGCAAGCCGGAGAAGCCGTCGCGGATGGCCTGGGGGGTCATGGATTGGAGCCAGAGCCGTTGGATGGGCTGTTTGGCCGCGGCGTACTGGACGAGGTAACGGAAGATCAACTCCCCTTCGCGGCCGGCGTCGCAGGCGTTGATGAGGCGGTCAACGTCCTTGCGTTTGAGCAGCCGGAGCAATTGCTTCAGGCGCGGCTCGGTTTTTTCGATGGGGCGCAAGTCAAAGTGGGCCGGGATGACGGGCAGATGGGCGAAGGTCCACTTGCCGCGTTTGACCTCCACACCCTCCGGCAGGCAGAGTTCGAGCAGATGGCCGACGGCCGAGGAAACGACAAAGCGGTCATTTTCATAATGGTCCTGGACCTTGGGGAGGCCGCCGAGGGCCTTGGCAATATCCGAGGCGACCGACGGTTTTTCGGCGATGACAAGCGCTTTACCCATTAGAGTTGACAATTATTCGGCATAACCGGGCAACCAACCTTCAAACGCGGGAAAGTGGCCCAAAGCGCGCCGCAAGTCAATAGCGGCCGTTTTTCCGGCGGTTTTGGCGGGCGGGCCGGCGCGCTTGGCCGAGAGGCGCCTGTCGGCGGAGGATTCAGACTCGCGCGGCTGTCCGAACGGGCCAACAAAGGGTTGACCCCCGCCATTTTTTTTTGGTTATATTCACCGATATTTGCCTGTATTGCCTGGGCTGAAAAGAGTGCAGATTTTTACAAAGGAGGCCGCAGGATTGAACACAATTAAATGGCCGCAAAAAGGCGCCCGCCGCCGCCGGGCCTCCGCCGTCGCCTGGCTTTGGCGGGACAAGTTGGCGGCGCAGGCAAGAAGTGTCGAACAGTGAGAACTGGCACACGTGGCGCTTACAGCGTGCTTGCGCGTTGAGCGGAAAAAAAGTAATGTTCTGCCATGACTGCTACATTGTCCAAAAGCCAGGCCGATTTGCCGAGGTTGGTCGAAATCGCAAGCCAGGGCGAGGACGTGCTCATAACCGTCGAGGGCAAGCCCAAGGCGCGGTTGACGCGCGCCAATGTCGCGCCCGCCAACGGCGCGCCTCCCATAAGCCCGGTGGATTTGACGGCCCGGGTCAGGGAACTTGCGGCCTTGCGCGACAAGTATCGCACCGGCAAAGCCGGACTGACCGTGGATCAGATTTTGGACCAAATCCGCGCTGACCGTCCTTGAAGTATGCACTATTGGGACACGTCCACGCTGGCCAAATTGTATGTCGCCGAGTCGGATTCCCCGCAGTTCTCCGCCCACTGGGCGCAATCCGGCGCCATCACAACCTCCACGCTCGCCCGGTGGGAATTATTTTGCCTTCTTGCCCGAAAAGAATCTGACGGCTTGATTCCATCCGGCGCGGCGGAAGTGATTTTCAACGAGTTCCTCGCCGATGTCGCCAGCGGCGCGGTTGTTCTCGTTCCGATGCAGGAGGCGGAAGAGTGTCGGTTTCGTAATCTGGTTCTGCGGCTTTACCGCTCCAAACCACCCTTGCTCACGCGCACCTTGGACGGCATTCATGTGGCCACCGCTGATTTGCATGGCGCAACTGAATTCGTTTCCACGGACTTGAATATGCGGAGATGTGCCGTGGCAATTGGCTTGGCTGTTTATCCGTAAGCGGGTCCACGGAGGTCGCCAATTTTAACCCTCGCCTTCCTTTCATCGTCCGGTTGCCGGTTGTTGCCCAACGCCTGCGCGGCGGATGGATTCGACCGTCAGCGTCGTTCCTGACGCCCGCACCGCAAGAAGTGTCAAAAGTGCGGCGGGCGCAAAATATTCCGTAATGGGGTCATAATGGGGTCAGTTAATGGTATTGTAATATAATTTTAGGAGGCCATTCAACAGCCGCTCCCAGCCGAGACTGGCGTGTCGAACAATCCAAGTGCCAACCACTTTCCAAACTCTTGTGTTTTCTGTTCGCTCCTGGAAATTCGCCGGGCAGTTGGCCAGCGCGAGCACGGCTTTAGCCTTTAGCCTTTAGCCTTCATCCTTCTGCCTTCTCCTTACATCGGCCAGTCTTTGGCGCGGAATTTTCCCACGCCCATGTCACCTATGGCCCAATGCATATTTATCGAACTGCTGCTGATGTGGAGAACCGGCCTGCCGCCTGCCGCCCGCAAGGCCAGCGCCAGCGCCGTGCAGCGGTCGGCGTGCCCGTCCGCGTTGTGCGGCGCGCGATAGGTCACCTGGCCGGCCGCCGTGCTGACCCGGTTGACCGAGTGCAGGTCCTCCCGTATCGCCCGGTTGACCGGCACCCGCACCCCGCGCTCTTCAAAGGCCATCCGCAGCTTGGAAAAAATCTCCAGCTTGAGCGGGTTGGAGAAATGGCACAGTTCGATCTTGCCGAATTTGTGCGTCGCCGGGTCCCATGCGCCGAATTCCCTGGCCAGATAATCGCCCAAACCCATCCCGCCGCCCGTGTAATCCAGGCAGACCCGCCGCGCCTGCCGCAATCGCGGGCGCAATTGCTCGACTTGTTCCGGCGTGGGCGTCCGGTCCATTTCCAGCACCTCGACGGTTTGCTGCACGTCGCCCACTTGTTTCAGCGTCCAGGCCACCGTCAGGTCGTGCCGCCGCCCGAAGTCAATGCCCATGACCAGGGGAAACGGCGGCCGCGCCTGCCAGAACTGGAAGGGGACCGAGGCGGTGGCCTCCAAGCTCTCGCAAGCGGCGATCATTTCGTAGGGCAGCAGCGTGGATTGCACGTCCAGAAACTGGCACTCGAACTCTTGCGCCCAGCCCTCCGGATCGTCCATCGCCGCTTTCAGTTCCTCGATATTCGCCGGCAGCCCGTCGGCCACCGCGCGATGAATGTCAACAAAATGGCAGGACCATTTTGGGGAAGAGGTCGGAGATCGGAGGTCAGAGGCCCCCTCGCTGGCTTCTGATTTCTGCTCTCTGGCCTCTGGTTTGTAATTCTTGACCCAAATGTCATGCGCCATGTTGCCGATGCCGTTGGGGGTGGTGATCAGCCGCACTTTCTTGATCCCGCCCAACTCATTGCCCACGCTCGGCAGCAGCGCGCGCCACGTCGCCTCGGGCTGCTCGAAAAAGGCAAACTCCGTCAGCAACACGTTGGCCGGGTAGCCCCGCACCGTGTCCGGCTTGCCGGGCACGGCGATGACCCGGCTGCCGTGCGGAAAGGTGATGGTGGCCGATTTGAGCAGGCTTTCCCCGCCCCCCTCGCGCAATTCTTCATCCTTGGCTATTGTCATCCTG
>Ga0326727_10002713_pt1 | contig 59189 bp, 52 predicted proteins | sample MB2enrmetagenome_FD_207643 | JGI IMG/M metagenome (GOLD analysis project Ga0326727, IMG submission 207643) | Lab enriched peat soil microbial communities from McLean, Ithaca, NY, United States - MB29MY | ecosystem: Environmental > Terrestrial > Soil > Wetlands > Peat | place: USA: New York... | reverse complement strand
GTCGTCTCGTCCGAGACAAGTTTCGAGGAGAGAGCGAAGGTCGAGGACAGGCACAAGGCTAGGAGGGAAACGGAGAGCGCGCAGCGCAGCGACATTCGTTTCATTTGAGCTCCTCTTCGATGGCTATACGGTCGGAGCCGGGGATCTCCCCGGTCGCATTTTCCCTGCGCTCGGCTATGAGGGTGGCCTTTTCGCGCAGGGCCTGGGTGGTGCGGGATGCGGCCTCGGGGAAGGGATGGGCTTCGGGCATGGAAAAGCGGCGCTCGGTCGAGCTCTCGTCGGCTTCCTTAAGATAAGCGTCGACGAGCTCGACCGAATCGAGGACGGCCTGAACGGCCTGGGGATCGTAGACGCCGCGCCTCGAACAGTCCTCGACGAGCTTGCCCGCTTCCAGGACGACGAGATCTCGAGCGCTAGCGAGCTCGGGCTCGCAGAGGCGCAAAGATGCCAGACGCTTCCGGGCATCGTCGGCCTGGGCCAGGCGGGAACGCGCCTTTTCCGCCTCCACCCGATCGGCCTCGGCGATCGCCGAGGCCTGAGCGAATCCGAACGCGAGCGAGAGGACTACTATGGCCGCCAAGCCCCCGAAGCCGAGGACGACGGATAGGATTGCGGGGAGGCCGAGGAGAGAAGCGGAAACGCCGATGCCCAAGGCAAGGAAGAAGGAAGTGATACCCAGAGGACTGCGACAATAGGAGCGAAGGAAGCTGTTCACATCCATGCCCGGATGCTAGCGCAGCTTCGCGCAAGGCACAAGCCCGAAGGATCCTTCCTTCAGCGCTCGGAGGTCAACACGACGGCGATCCCGTCGTGGTCGCCCGTCGAGAGAGCCGGATCGCCCAAGAGCGCGTTGCCGAGCTGGACGAAGGACGAGAGCTTATAGATGGAACTCTCCGACATTCTCTGCGCGAAAGCGTCCCGTGCGCGATCGAAGGACTCGAAGCGGTGCTTAACCTTGGAGGAGACGTCAAAGCGCTCGCGCGAGAAGGCGCCGACGAAAATATAAGCCCCGTTCCATTCCAAGGGGCCGAAAATGCGGCCGTGATCGTTCGCGAACACGAAGAGAGCGTCGGAGAAGGAGTCCTTTCCCCCGACCGGGAATTGCTCGAATAGCCGCGAGCCTATAATGGCTTGATAGCCCGAGGAGTGGCCTTGCCGCCTGGGGAACTCGGCCTTGGCGCAGGCGTCCAGGAGACGGTGCGTCGCGTCCTCGGCCGATATCGCGAAGAGATCGACTATAATGACATTGATAGGCTCGAGAAGCCGCTTCCCCCCGCAGGGCAATCCCAGCCAGTCGGCGGGAGGGCCCTGCGGGGAGAGCATCCACATGCCGATCGAAGGCAGGCCCGAAGGGAAAGACTCCTCCTCGGCGCGTCCCTCGGCGCGGCCCAGGATCGAAGCGGGGGTGGCATTTTCGGGCACGGCAGAAGGACTGCGGTCCAGCGCCGCGGCATTAGCTGTGGCATTGGCCGACGCTTCCGCCACGGTCTGAGTCGAGGCACAGAGCGCAAAACCGGCGGCGAGCAAGGCCGCTATTAGAATTTTACGCGACATAGCTATACGTTGAACTTGAAGAACATCACGTCCCCATCAGCCACTACGTATTCGCGGCCTTCCTGGCGGAGCTTGCCGGCCTCGCGCAGGGCCTTCTCGGAGCCCAGAGCGACGAGATCGTCGAAGGAGTAGACCTCTGCCTTGATGAAGCCCTTCTCAAAGTCGGTGTGGATGACGCCTGCGGCCTGGGGCGCCTTGTCGCCCGCGCGGATAGTCCAGGCCCGGCACTCGTCCGCCCCCGCGGTGAAGAAGGTGCGCAGGCCCAAGAGACGGTAGGCCGCGTGCGCGAGGGCCGAGAGCCCGGACTCTTCGAGGCCGATCTCGGAAAGGAACTCCTTTTTCTCCTCCTCGCTGCCCAAGTCCGCGAGCTCGGCCTCGAACTTGCCGCAGATCGACACGGACTCGGCGCCCTCGGAGGCGGCCCGGGCGCGAACTTTCTCGACGTAGGCGTTGCCCGACTTCGCTCCGGACTCGTCGACGTTGCAGACGTACAGTTCGCGCTTCATTGTAATGAGGAAAGAGCGCTTGACCGCCTCGGCCTCCTCGTCCTCGAGCGGAACAGAGCGGGCGGCCCTCCCTTCTTGAAGTGCAGGTCGCACCTTAGCGAGGGCCGCGAGCTCCTTCTCGGTTTCCTTCTTCACGGTCGCGTCGCCGCCCCGCAGCTGCTTCGTGAGCTTCTCGACGCGCTTGTCCAGGGTGTCCAGGTCGGCGAGCGCGAGCTCGGTGTGGATGACTTCGATATCGTCGATAGGGTCGATCTTATTTGAAACGTGGATGATGTCCGGGTCGTCGAAGCAGCGCACGACGTGGGCGATCATGCCCACCTCGCGGATGTGCGAGAGGAACTGATTTCCGAGGCCCTCGCCCTTGGAGGCGCCCTTCACGAGACCCGCGATGTCGACGAACTCGACGGTCGCGGGGATAGTCTTCTTCGGGCTGAACATCGATGAGAGCTTCGCGAGGCGCTTATCGGGCACCGAGACGATGCCCACATTGGGATCGATCGTGCAAAAGGGGTAGTTGGCCGCTTCGGCCTTTGCGCCCGAAAGCGCCGAAAATATGGTCGACTTGCCGACATTGGGCAGACCGACGATGCCACAGTTGAGGGCCATGCATACCTCGAATGATAAGAAATTGGTTAATACGTAGCATACTCTACCTTTTATTTGGCCCCAGGGTCAATGAAAGCCTCCCCTCGCCCTCCCCCTTCCAAATATGCTATTATAAAATGAATGGTCGTTTCGATATTCAAAACGAGTCCTTGAAAATCGAATCAGTCAAACTAAGGAGCTTGATCGTGCTCGATCCCACGAAACTCTATTCCAAGAACGCGAACAACATGCAGGCTTCCGTGATCCGCGAGCTGCTCAAGCTCCTCACGACGCCGGACATCATCTCCTTCGCGGGTGGCTTGCCTGCCCCTCAGACCTTTCCCGTCGAGGGGCTTCGGAGCGCCGCGGACAAAGTGTTCCGCGAGCGTCCTTCGGAGGCGCTTCAGTACGGCACGACCGAGGGGGACAACGAGCTTAAAGACCAGCTCATAGGCTTCGAGGCCAAGCAAGGCCTCAGGCTGTCGCGCGATGAAATGCTCATCATCTCGGCGAGCCAACAGGCCCTCGACATTACGTGCAAGGTCTTCCTCGACCCTGGCGATCTCGTCATAGCCGGGCGGCCCACGTATCTGGGCGAGATCCAGGCGATTCAGTCCTACAGCGCTGAGGTCCTCGGTGTACCTTTTGGTCCCGAGAACGACGGCTTCGACATGGACGAGCTGCGCTCGCGCTATGCGAAAACCAAGCGCGAGGGCAAGAGGGTCAAATACCTATACGTGATCCCCGATTTTCAGAACCCGACGGGCATCTGCTGGAGCCTTGAGAAGCGGCGCGAACTCCTCGAGTTCTCCTATCAGAACGACCTTCTCATCGTGGAGGACGCCCCCTATCGCGAGATCCGCTTCCTGGGCAAGAGCCTGCCTTCGCTCTATCAGCTCGACCAGGAGGGGCAGAACCGCCGCAACGTCGTCGGCTTCAAGACCTTCTCCAAGATCCTGGCGCCCGGCACGCGGATGGGCTGGATCATAGGGAATCCCGAGCTCATCGCGAAATTCGTCGTGGCCAAGCAGGCCATGGACCTCTGCTCGAACGTCTTCACCCAGGCGTGGATCGCCGAGTACATGAAGACCGACGCCATCTACGCCCACATCGAGGAAACGAGAAAGCTCTACCGCGAGAAGCGCAACTACATGGTTGGCTGTCTCGAGAAGTACATGCCCGAGCGGAAAGACCTCAGGTGGACGAGCCCCGAGGGCGGCCTCTTCCTGTGGATCACTCTGCCCGAGTATATCGACACGGAGAAGATGTTCCTCCGTGCTGTCGAGAAGAAGGTCGCCTACGTGGTCGGCTCGGCCTTCTACTTCGACGAGCCCGAGCGCAACTCGATGCGGCTTAATTTTTCCTACCCGAGCCTCGAGCAGATCGACGAAGGCGTGAAGCGCCTCGCCGACTGCGTCCGCGACGAGATAGCCGCGCATCGCGAGGGCGAAAGGGATTAGTCTTATGGCCGCTTTCCGACTGGTATCTCGACGGTGAAACGCCCGCCACCCGAGGGCGACGTGCCGGCGCGGACTTCCCAGCCGTGGCCCTGGATCACCGAGCGCACGATGTACAGGCCGAGCCCCGAGCCTTCGCCCTCCCGAGACAGCGAGCCGCGCACGAAGGCCTCGAAGACCTTCTCGCATTCGTCAGGCTTGACGCCCGGCCCTTCGTCGTCGAGGTCCAGGAACAGAAAGCCCGGCTCGGAGCGCGCCGTCAGACGAATGGCTCCACCCGCGGGTGAATAGCGTATGGCGTTCGAGACGAGGTTTTCGAGAGCGCGCGACAGAAGGGCCCGGTCGATGGCGGTCCGGAAGGAGCCCAAGGCCGAGAGCTCGAAGCTGAAGTCGCGTCCCATGAGCTCGGCATCCTCGCGGAACTCGCGGGAAAGGCTCTCCAGGAAGTATCGCAGGTCGACGGTCTCGAAGCCCATGCGCCACTCGCCGGTCTCCATATGCGCGAATTCGATGAGCCCCGAGATCCTGCCCTCGAGGAGCCGAGTCTTGTCGCGCATGATGCGGACATAGCGCTCCAGAGTCTCGGGATCGCTCGCGAGCCCGTCGTCGACCGCCTCAAGGTAGCCGCCTATCGAGGTGAGCGGAGTGCGCAGGTCGTGCGACACGGCGGCGAGGAAGCGCGCGCGCTGGGCTCGCTCCTCTCGGAGGGCGGCGCGCATGCCGTCCATGGCGGCGGCGAGATCCTCGATCTCGCGCAGGCCTCCTACGGCAACTTCGGTCTCAAGATCGCCAAAAGCGATCCTGCCCGCGGCCCGCTCGAGCTTCATCACCGAGCGCGCGAGCTGAGTCGCGATGACGACACCCATGGCGAACGCTATGGCGACAAGTCCTATGAGGATCAGGACGAGGACTGGAGAGCCGCGGACTTCGGTCAGTCGGGGGACGCCCGAAGGAAACCAGGCGAAGTAATAGCCGATCGCCTTGCCCTTGACGATTATGCTCTCGGCGAAGAAGCTGGACACTGAAGAGTCGCCTCGGACGGCGCCCGCGACGTCGGCGAGCCGGGCCGTCCCTCCGACCTTGAAGGCGTCGTCTGTCGAGAAGATGATCGTCTGGTCGGCGCCCTCGATGACGAGCTTGAGGCCGGCCGGCGGGCGGAAGCCCGGGCGGATGGATATCGAGTCGCCCGTCCCGAACTCGATCGCGGCCAGGAGCTCTTGGCTTAAGTACTCGAGGCGGAGCACGGGCACCTTGGGGGCCGACGTCGAGAGCACGAGGCTGACGACGAAGAAGAGTGCGAAGGGCAGGGCGAGGGCGCCCGCGGCGAGGCCTCCGATGACGTACTTGAGGCTCGGGGTCTTGCGCTTCTTAGTCCGATTTTGCTGTGAGAAATGTGCGCTAGCCCGGATCATCACGGCGCACCGCTCAAGAACCGATAACCGGCGCCGGGGACGGTGACGAGCCAGCGGGGGGCGGCCCCCTCCTCCTCGATTTTTCGCCTAACGCGCTGAACGTGGACGGCGACAGTGGACAGGTCGCCGTGCTCGAGCCCCCAGACCGCGCGATAGAGCTCCTCCGGACCGTAGGTCTTCCCCTCGTTCGCCGCGAGGAAGGCGAGGAGCTCGAACTCCCTGCGGCTCAGAGGCACGCGCTCACCGGAACGCTCGAGGAGCTTGCCCTCGAAGTCAAGGACGTAGGGCCCGAAGGCCAGTCGGCCCGTGCCTGGGGCGCCATCTTTGGGCGAAGCGCCGTAAGATGCCCTTCGCAGCTGCGCCTTGACCCTCGCCGCGAGAACCTTGGGTGAGAATGGCTTTGATACGAAATCGTCCGCGCCGAGGCCTAGGCCCGCTATCTTGTCCTCGTCCGACTCCCTGGCCGAGACGATGATCACGGGGGCAGTGCTCCGAGCGCGGAAATGCTTGAGAAAATCGAGACCGTCCGCGCCGGGCAGGCCTAGATCGAGTATGACGAGCTCGGGCAGGGCCTCGGCGCATTCGAGGATGGCTTCCTCGGCCGAGCCAACGATGGCCGGCGAAAGCCCCTCGCGCCTGAGGTAGGCGGCCACAAGTTCGGCTATTTCGCGGTCGTCTTCGATTATCAGCACGCGGGAGAGCCGGCCTTCCTCAGTTCCCATGAGAGGAGTATATGTCCGGGAAAACAGTTTTCTCCATAGAATATGCTATGAACATCCGATGAATTTGGCTACATTCACTCCATTTGTACCGGTTCTTCCTTGAAAATATCAAGCTATGCTCAATATCTTTATTGACGAATCCAAAAGACAGCCGTCGGATCGCCTCAGCGGGGGTCAGTCGGCGCACAGGCTTAAGGAGTTTTATATGGTAATAGTAGAGCTCCAGGACGTCCGAAAGGTCTATCCCCTCGGCAAGGTCGAGGTCGAGGCGGTCAAGGGCGTCTCGTTCAGCATCGAAAAGGGCGACTTCATCTCGATCGCCGGGCCGTCGGGATCGGGCAAGTCGACCATCCTCAACATGCTCGGCTGCGTCGACAGGCCAACATCGGGCACGGTGTTCATCGAAGGGAGGCCGACAAAGGACCTCTCGGACAAGGATCTGACCACGCTCCGCCACGAGACGCTCGGCTTCATTTTCCAATCCTTCAACCTCATCCCTGTTCTCAACGTGTACGAAAACATCGAGTTTCCCCTCCTGCTCGGCAAGAAAGGCCCCAAGGGCAAGGAGAAGATCGAGTGGATCGACTATCTCATTCACGAGGTAGGCCTCGAGCAGTGGAAGACGCACAAGCCCAACGAGCTGTCGGGCGGCCAGCGCCAGAGGGTCGCCATAGCGCGCGCCCTCGTCACCAAGCCCCAGATCGTCCTCGCGGACGAACCCACCGCCAACCTCGACTCCGCAACAGGAACCCAGATCCTCGACCTCATGAAAAGGATCAATCGGGAGATGGACACCACCTTCATCTTCTCCACTCACGACGCCAAGATCGTCAATCTCGCCGACCATGTCGTGCGCCTCAAGGACGGCCTCGTGGAAGAGAACGTCCGGCAGGAGAGGAAGGACTAGCGGCCATGCCTGTACTCATACGCATAGCCTTCCGCAACCTCCTCGAGCACAAGGCGAAGAGCCTCATAATCGGCATACTCCTCGGCCTCGGCGTCATCATCCTCGTCGTGGGCAACTCCTTCATGGACACGGCCGCCCAGGGTGTGAAGGACACCTTCATCGCCAACTACACCGGCGACATCTTCGTCGCGGCCAAGTCCAAAGAGGCGGTCAGCCTCTTCGGCGCCTCCTCGATGATGGGCGGCGGCGATCAGACCAAGAACCTGCCCTACTACGACAAAGTGATGGCCAAGCTCCGCTCCACTCCGGGCATGATCGAGGCGACAAGCCAAGTGACGGGCTACGGAATGGCGGCGCTCAAGGGCTACGAGGACGTCGACAAGGACGAGAACTCCACCAACTTTCTCCTGCTCTTCGGCATCGATCCTTCGACCTACTACAAGCTCTTCACCACGGCTAAGCCGGTGATGGGCGGCCTGCTCCAGCCGGGACAGGTCGGCCTGGTCGTATCCAAGGCTACCTACGACCGTCTGTCGAAGAAATCCGGCGTCCAGCTCAAGATAGGGGACACGATCATCGTCACGGGCATGGGCCACGCCGGCTTCAAGATCAGGTCGGTTCCCCTCGTAGGCGTCGTCTCCTTCAAGAGCGACAGCGAGGCCACCGACTTCATCTCCTACGCCGACGTCGACACGGTCCGCATCCTGTCGGGCCTCACCCTCGGCAACGACGACGACACGCCCGTCACCGACGAGCAGAAGAGCCTCTTGGCCGCGAACGAGGACGACCTCTTCGGCGGAGGAGAGACCGTAACGACCGCTGCGAAGACGGCGGCACCCAAGAGCGCGGCCAAGTCCCCGACGGTGGTGGAGCACAAAGCGGCGCAGGCCGACACAGGCGCCTGGTACTTCGCAATGGCCCGCCTCAAGAACCCGAGCCAGGCGCCTATGATCATCGCCGAGCTCAACGTATGGTTCGCGAAAGAGGGCATCGACGCCATCGCCTCCGACTGGAAGACGGCCGCTGGCCCCTTCGCCTCAAGCATCGACGTCGTACGCATCGTCTTCAACATCGCTATCATCATTGTTGCGGTCGTCGCCGTCATCATCATGATGAACACCCTCGTGATATCGGTGATCGAGCGGACCGGGGAGATCGGCACGATGCGCGCCTTGGGGGCACAGAAAAGCTACGTGCGCAGGATGTTCCTGGTCGAAACGCTGACGATCGCCGTGGTCTTCGGGCTCATTGGTTCGGCCCTCGCTATCGGCGCGGTCGGAATCCTCAACGCCTGTCACATCGCGGCGGGCAATCCTTTCCTTAAGATCCTCTTCGCGGGCACGGTGCTTCACATGTCGGTCAGCCCCGTCTCGGTGATCGGAAGCCTCGTGCTCGTGGGGATCGTCGCCGTCATCGCGCACCTCTACCCAGTCTCCCTCGCGCTCAAGGTCGAGCCCGTGCGCGCGATGCAGTCGGAATAGGCGGGAAAAATGCAAGTAGCAAAACTAGCGCTCCGTAACCTTACGCGCCAGAAAAAGAGGACCTTTCTCTTAGGCGGCGCCATCGCATTCGGTCTCATGATCGTCACCGTCATCAACGGCTTCGTCGGGGCCTTCGTCACGAACATCAGCGAGAACTTCGCCAATCTCGAGGGCGGCCATATCTTCGTCCAGGGTGTCGAGAAATCGCCCACGGGCAAGGAGTACGAGATCATAAGGGACGATTCGGCCCTTCTGGAGGCGACGAAGCAGGCCGAGATCCCGACCAAGTATATCACGAAGCTCTCGAGCTTCCAGGGCAGCCTCGTCTACGCGGGCAAGACCTCGCAGCTCGCGGTTGTCGGCGTCGACTTCGCCCAGGCCACCTACCTGCCCGATCGCCTCGTCTTCAAGTCGGGCAGCATGAAGGGCATGGCCGATCCGCAGGGGCTCATCATCTCCGAGCCCATAGCCAAGAGGCTGGGCGTCGAAATCGGGGATCGGGTCCTCGTCGAGATGCGCACCTACTCGGGTCAGCAGAACGTCGGCGAGTTCGTCATCGCGGGCATCACCGTCGACCCGGGCATCCTGGGGTCCATGGCTGGCTATGCGAACAAGCCTTACGTCAACGGGCTGCTCAACATCGGCTCCGAGGAGTACCAGAGCTTCTGCCTCTACCTGCCCTCCCTCAAAGGAATGGACAAGTACGGCACTGCCCTCTACGAGACCCTTAGAAAGAAGGCGCCGGTCTTCGAAAGGGGCCAGCAGTCGAACCAGCAGAATTTCGTCCGGGCGATGATGAGCCAGGCCAAGAAGGAGACCTGGACGGGCACCAAGTACCGCGTGTACACGCTCAACGACGTGCTCCAGCAAGTCCAGCAGATCGTAAACGTGCTCAACACAGCGAGCCTCGTGATCCTCCTTGTGCTCTTCCTCATCATCATGGTGGGCATCCTCAACACCTTCCGCATCATCATGTACGAGCGGATCGGCGAGATCGGAACGATGCGGTCGATGGGCATGCAACGAGAAGAGGTGCGGAGCCTCTTCCTCTGGGAGGCGATACTCCTCGCCCTCGGAGGCGTCGTCGTGGGAATACTCCTCGCTCTGCTTATCATGGGGGCCGTTTCCCTGGTCAACTTCGGGCTCAACAGTCCGCTCTTCATCATCCTCAAGAACGGTCACATGACCTTCCAACTCCAGCTGGGCAAGACCCTGCTCGACGTGGTCATCGTCGCCGTCCTCACCATCGCCGCGGCCTTCTTTCCCGCCAGAAGCGCCGCAAGGCTCGACCCGGCCGTCGCCCTGCGCACGGTCAAGTAACCGGAGTACCGCTATGAAACGCGCATCATGTAAACCGGCGACTATTGCACTACTCGTCGCCTTAGTCCTTTTCGCGGCGCCCGTTGCCGCCTTCGCGGACACAGACTTCAAGGCCATCCTTCAGGCCATGGACGACCTCTCCGATATGGGCAAACAGGACTATACCGCCATCTACGACATCGTCTCGGAGAAGCCGGGCGAGAACCCGACCACGACCCAGGTCAAGATTTTCCGACGCGACGATCATGACCAAATCGTCATCCTCATCCAGAAACCCGAGGCCAAGAAGGGCCAGGGCTATCTGAAGATCGACGATAACGTGTGGTTCTACGACCCGGAGAGCGGCAACTACTCCCACTCGACGATGAAGGAAAACATCAATGGCTCCGAGGCCAAGAACTCCGACTTCAAGAAGTACTCATACGCGAAGGACTACGAGGTGGAGAGCGCCACAGAGGGCAAGCTCGGAGCCTTCGCGACCTGGGTGATGAACCTCAAGGCCAACAACAACGAGGTCTCCTACGAGCGCATCAGGCTGACCGTCCGCAAGGACAAGCCCCTGCCTCTCAAGGAAGAGGACTTTTCGGTCAATGGCAAGCCCATGCGCACGACTCTCTACCTGCCCACCTATGTGCAGGCCGGAGACAAGATGATCCCCGCCAAGATCAAGATGATCGACGAGATCGAGAAGGGCAACCAGAGCGTGCTCACCATCTCGGACGTATACATAGGCAAGCTCGACGACAAGTACTTCAAGAAGACGTTCCTTGAAAGCGCGCAGTAAGGAGGCCGGAGATGGTAAAAAAACAATTCTCGCACGCGCTTCGCGGTGCGGCAGTCCTCGCCCTCGCGATCGCCGCCCTACCCCTCTCGGCCCAGAGCGCCGCTCAAGGGGCGGACCAAGGTAGTACCCCTGCGGCGTCCTCCGACCAGTCCGACGACGCGCTCTTCAGACAGCCAGAGACCGTGGCCCCGGCGGCCACGAGCTCGAAGGAAGCCGAAGGACAGAGCAGCTTTCTCAAGTACGACCAAGTGAAAGTAGGTGGCACCTTCACAGGTTCATTAGGCTTTACCTCGGTATACTCGGACGCCTGGGGCGGTGGTTCGGGCAGCCTTGCTAAACTATTCAATCCCACACAGGACTACCTAAGCCCCCAGGCCGATGGGTATGTCACCATCACCGCCAAGCCGACCACCGACTTCGGCGTGAACATGGAGTTCCGCACGAGCTGGCCCTATTACACGACGGATAGCGTCCTCGAGAACGCGACCAACCCGCTCACGGGGAAAGTCGGGACGACGAGCACGAGCATCACAATCCCCGACATCGACGTCTGGGCCCTCTACGCCAAGTTCAACTGGAACGATAAAGTCTACTTCAGCGCAGGCAAGCAGCCCATCTCCTGGGGCGTAAGCAAGGGCGCTTTCCAGCCCGCCGACGACATCTTCGCCAGCTCAGCCTCGATAGACCTCACGGACACTTCCGCGCAGCGCGAGGGCCCCCTCGCCCTCAAGACGACGATTCCCCTCGGCGTGACAAACAATCTCTACTTCTACGCAGGCCTGCCCACGAGCTCCGGCTCGACGAACAGCGCCCTCGCGCTCACCGCGACCGGCTCCACGAGCACGGTGGACGTGGACCCGGCGGACACCCGCCTTGCAGTCAAGGGCGAGTACGGCTTCGGCAACACGGAACTGGCCCTTGCCGGCTACTATTCGTACAACGACCATCCGCGCGCCCTTTTCATGGGCACGACGAGCCTGGGCTCCTGGAACATCTACGGCGAGGCAATCCTCAAATATGGCAGCCAACGCTACTTCCTCAGCGATAACTCCGGTGTCCTGACAGGAGCCCAACAGAGCGACCAGCTTTATTTCACCGGCACATTCGGAGGCTACTACACCGATGCGGACTCGGGGATCACGCTGATGGCGCAATACCTCTACAACGGAGAAGGACAGACTGCGGTATCGGCGAAGGATGCGCTCACGTATTACTTGGAAAATTCGTCGGAATACGACAGTATCAAGCTCGGCACACACTATGGATTCGTATCCATCTCCGACAGCAACCTATGGTCATCGACCCTCGGAAAAGACAAGTTAGGAGCCTCGCTCATCGTCATATCGAACCTCTCGGACTTTTCGGGATACATCATGCCGAACGTGAGCTGGACTTTCTTCGACTACATGATACTGAAGATCGGCGCGATCCTAAACTTCGGCCAATCAGGCGATGAATATATCACCTACGGTGTCGGGCAGAGCCTGACCTCAGACCTTCCGACCACCGCAGGGGCGGCGCTCACCGCCAGCCTCACGATAGGCACGGGCAGTTTCTAGGCTAGGGAAGGCCGCGTTCTTATCATCAGGAACGTCGGCCTCCGCCCCTGCGCACTGCAGGCTATCTTATTATCTATTTTCCCAACTCTTCGCAACCATTTGTCCCCCTCGCCGCTCTAACCTACAGTAAAGAAACCGATGCGAACGAGGTGACCGACTATGGGGCTCAATCCATGCTTTGGAATCATGCGGCTTTATTCCACGATATGGATGCGCTCGCGTTCTCGCGTCGTAGTCAAAGGCCTCGAGGATCTCCCCCCTAAAGTGCCCGGCGAGAAGCGGGTATATGTACTTTTGAACCATTCGACAACTTTCGATATCGTCGCCCTCATGCACCTTTCCAAGGGGCCCTTCGCGATACTCATGGACCAGGGAGCCTTCACCTTCCCCATCATCCGCCATTTCCTCAAAGGGGCGGGCTTCATTCCCCTCGATAAATCGAGCTCCAAGGCCTCGGTCCAGGAATGTATCGACAAAGTGAACTCAGGAACCCCGCTCCTCATCTCTCTCCACGAGGGGGACTCGACGGTGGGCGAATGGGGCAGGCCCCGCACCGGCGGCATACGCATCGCCGGGCTCACCGGAGCCAAACTCTATCCCATCTTCCTCAAGGTCGAGAACGAGCGTATACGCCACCTTAGTTTCAAAGGCGTCAATGGCGCCGAGTACCCCTATACGACTTTCCGGAACACTTTCTACTTCGTCGAATTCCTAAAACCCCTCGATCTCTCGGGCCTTCCCCCCGAACCGAGCTACGAAGAATACTTCGAGATAGCGAAGGCCCTCGACGAAAAGGCGGAGGCGGTCGAGGCGCGGTACGAGACTTTTCTCTCGGACAACCGCGAGCGCTTCGCGCCTTTGCGGCGGAAAGGCGGGGCGAGATACAGAGTTGCGTGGTAAGCCCGCCGACCAGGGCCCGAAACGCCGAGCCCTATATTGCAAGAAATAAGTAATGCTGCGGGTGGTAATAAGAAACCCTTGAGTCCGACTTTCTTCTGGAGGACTCAAGGGTTTTTTATTACTATTCCTAGTGGAATAGGGGTAGGACCCGACGCGCGAAAGGCAGAAGCCGGGGTTTCCGAGATTCCGTCTTCTGCGCCTCGCTGAAGCGCCTGCACTCAAGGATGGCCCCGTCGAGGCTGGTACGCGGCTCGTAGCCGAGCTCTCTTCGGGCCTTGGTCGAACTGCAGGTATTTTTCCCGCGGCCCGATAGGACGAAGGCCTCGTTGATGCTCCCATTGGGCGCCAGACGTTCGGCTACGAAGGCTATGGCGAGGAGGAGGCCCATGGGTAGGACGGGGGGACTGCGCTGAGCCAGCCAGCCCTCCGAGCGCGCGAGGGTAGCGACCATATTCTGGAACTGGACGTAGCCGAGATTGTGCTCGTCCCTTCCGCCAATAATGTAGCCCTCCCCGACCTTGCCCTTCTCGAGGGCGAGAATAGCCCCCCGGGCGAGGTCGCGGGCATCGAGGAAGAAGGTACCGCCCCCGAAGGAGAGGCGAAGCTTGCCCTCCCAGACATCGTTTACGAGCTTCGAGATCGCGTAGTGCAAGTCGCCCGCGCCGACGGCCGTGCCGGGGAATATTGTGACGACGGGGAGGCCGCGCTCGCGCGCATAGAGCTTGGCGAGCTCCCAGCCGGCGAGCTTAGCGTCGAAGTAGGCCACCTTTATATTGTTAATAAAACTATAATCTCCCGCGAGCGAGGCGTCCACCGCGGCGAGGACCTCGGCCGGCGAAGCGAAGGAGGTCGGCCAGTCGGGATCGCCGTAAGGAGACGAGGACTCGTCGGCGAGAGGCAAAGCGCCCGCGGGAGCTCCTTCGGGCCTAGCGCCGTAGCCGAGGGCGCAGATGGATGACACGTAAAGGACTCGGGAGACGCCCGCCTGGAGGGCCGCATCGAAGACGCGTTTAGTGCCGAGCACATTTGTATCCCACACGGCCCGCCGCCAGAGTGTCCGATAATCGACACGGCCGGCGAAATGGGCGACATAGTCGAGGCCCGAAAATTTGCGGACGAGGTCCTCGTAGTCGAGGACATCGAGGCTTTCCACCGTCACGTCGGCGGGATCGAAGAGGGGATTGTTGCGGACCCTCGACGCAAAGGCGACGATCTCCAGATCGTCCCGAGCGTAGCGCAGCTCCCGCCTTTCCTCGAGGAGAGAAGAGACGAAATTAGCCCCGAGAAAGCCGAACGCGCCCGTAACGCCGATTCTCTTCATACAACGTGCTCCTTATGCGCCAGAGCGGGCCTCGAGGGCCCCGGACTAACGATTGAACATAGAGAGGCATAGGCCATAGTATAATGCGTGCGGAGGTTCACACGTGAATATACTTGTCACAGGCGCTACCGGCTTCGTCGGCCGCCAGCTCATCTCTCGCTTAATCGACACTAAGCCCGATAATAAAGTTGCGGCCTTCCTCCTTCCGAACGAGAAGGTCCCCGAGCCCTTCGAAGGCAAGGTCGAGATACTTCGCGGGGACCTCCGGAACCCCGAGGCGGTGCGCGCTGCAGTGCGCGGCCGGGATTTCGTCTATCATATCGCCGGCTACATCTCCTACTGGGTCGTCGATGAGGACGTGATGCGCGCAGTCAACGTCGACGGCGTGCGCAACATGGTCGACGCCTGCGTCGAGTACAAGGTGAAGAAGCTCGTCCACGTCTCTTCGGTAGGGGCGATAGGCTTCCACAAGGACGGCAGGGAAGCGGACGAGGAAACGCCATTCAACTGGCCCGAGAGCTTCGGCTACATGACCACGAAGCGCGACGGACAAAACATCGTAAAAACCGCGGTCCGGGAGCGGGGGCTTGATGCGGTCATCGTAAATCCCGCCTCGGTCATGGGCCCGGGGGACCCAGTGCCAGGCTCGGCCCACAACAGGCTCTACGGCGACATGTACCGCAAGAGCTTCTTCTTCGGCACCTTCGGCGGCGGCCTCGCGGTCGTGGATGTCCGCGACCTCGTCTCCACGATAATCGCAGCTGGCGAGAAGGGCAGGCCTGGCGACTGCTACCTCGCGGTCGGCGCCAACGTTCCTTATACCCGTGTGCTCGAGCTCATGGCCGAGCACGCCGGCAAGAAGTACATTCCCTTCGTCGTGCCGCGCTTCGCCCTCGTCGCTGCGGGCTGGATCGCGGAGCGCTTCTCCTACCTGACGCGCAAGCGGCCCCTCATAACGCTCTCCTACGGCCAGCTCTCGGGCTGGGTGGCTTACTACTCGAGCGCGAAGGCCCGCTCGGAGCTCGGGATACAATATCGGAGCCTGGAAGAGACGATCGCCGACGGCTGCGAATACTACAAAGATGCCTTCATCAGAAATAGGCATTGAGGGTACTTAAATCGTTTTTCACCTTTCCACGTGTGCCCTCGCCTAGATCCACCCGTGATCCAGATACCAGCGGGCGGTTTCGGCTATCGCATCTATGGTGGACGCGACGGGTTTGAAGCCGATGAGGCTTTGGGCCTTGGCGGTTGAAAGGACCCAGCGATGCTGACGCACCTCGAGGAGTTTGTTGCGGTCGAGAAGCGGCGGCCTCTGGCAGAAAGGCTTGGCGAGCTCGGCGCAGAAGGCGGCCACGGCGACGAACCACTCGGGCACCTGGATGCGGAGCGTTTTTTTGCCCAAGGCCTTCTCCACCATGGAAGAGAAATCGTCCCAATCGTATTCGCCTTCGTCCGCAACGAAGAAGGCCTGGCCATAGGCCGCAGGGCTGCCCAGGCAGGATTCGATAGCCGCGGCGAGAGTCTTCACGTAGACTAGGGACATGATGTTCCGGTCGCCGACTATGACGCGCAGGCCGCGCTTCACGAGCTTGAAATACTGAAGGAAGTCGCGGTCGCGCGGCCCATAGACTCCCGGCGCCCGCATGAAGGTGCAGCGCATGCGCCCATCGTCGTTATACGGCTTGAGGGCGGCCTCGAGGGCCATCTTGCTGCGGCCGTAGGGCGTGAGCGGGCGCATAGGATCAGTCTCAACACTCTTCTCGCCTTCGGGCGTCGGCCCCATGGCCGCCTCTGAACTCATGGAGACTATCTGCCACGGGCCGCGAGGCAGAGCAAGGGCGGCCTCGACGAGATTGACAGCGCCGTCGCGATTGACCGCGAGAAACAGCTCCTCGTTCCGCGCGCGCGTGAGCCCCGCGATATTGACGATCGCATCGCAGCCCTCGAGGAAAGGAGGCAGGCTCGACCTATCGGTGACGCCGCCCTCGAAGAATCGGACAGGGGCGCCTTCGAGCCAGAGCGCGCCCTCGCTCGGCAGGACCAGGCAGTTGACCTCGTGTCCGCGCGAGAGAAGAAGCTCGACGACATGACTGCCCACGAAGCCTGTACCGCCCGTAACCGCTACACGCATGAGCCCTCCCGTTCCCTCGAACTCGCCGGCCATGATACTATCGCCCTCGATGAGACACAATGATCTAGAATCGGCCGCCGCCGAGAAAAGACCTCTGCTAAAGGGCGAATGCTACATCGTGCTCGCCTCCTTCTCCTGCCTCCTCTACTCGGCCTTCACGCCGCCCCTACTCACGGTCGAGGCGGCTTCTCGACTCCCGTTCGTCGGAGGCCTTCCCGGCGACCTCCCCGGCTATTGGGCGCGCTTCGCTCTCTCCTTCCTCCTCATGGGGGTCGCCCCCGCCCTCCTCGCCCTCGCCTTCCGCGAGAGGCCTGCCGACCTCGGTGTCAACTTCCGAACGCCTATCCTGCGAAAGGCCTGGTACTGGGCGCTCGTGCTTCTTTGTGTTTTCGTCGGCGCGTTCGGCGCCACCGACCCGGGGCTCGGCTCCTTCTATCCCTACTCGCGCGACCTCATCGGCCGTGTGAGCGAGCATGGCCTTGGGCCCTTCTTCGGCCACTATGCAGCCTACTTCTTCCTCTATTATGTCCCCTGGGAGTTCTTCTTTCGCGGCTTCCTCCTCTTTCCCTTTCTCATCGCGGCGGAAAGGCTCCTCGGAGATAAGCGACAAACCGGAGCCGACTCGGATAGGGGCGCAGAGAAGGCGCGCGGCATGGTCTTCGCGGCCGTCATCTTCTTTCAAACCATACCCTCGACGATGATCCACTTCGGGCATCCCCTTTCCGAACTCGTGAGCGCTGTGGCCGCGGGTCTCGTCTTCGGCCTCCTCGCATGGAAGACGCGTTCGATTCTGCCCGGTCTCTTCCTCCATGCCGCGATGGGACTCGGCACCGATCTCTTCATAGTCTGCAAAGGAGCCGGATACATCTGATGAATACGCCAAAAAATATCCTCGTGACCGGGGCCTCCGGTTTCATAGGTTCGCATCTAGTCCTGACGCTTGCCCAACGGGGAGACCACGTACGCGCCCTTTATCGCCGCAAGGAGCCGCCCGAGGAGCTGCGCGCCATAGCCGCACACTATCCATCCCACGTCGAGCTCTTCAACGCCGACCTAGGCGACACCAAGCGCGTGAAGGAGGCGGTTCGCGGCGTTGAGGCCGTGATCCACGCAGCCGCTCTCGCCTCCGATTGGGGAAAGCTTGAGCTCTTCATCAAGGCGAACTACGACGCCACCGTCCTTCTCCTCGAAGCCGCGCGCGAAGCGGGAGCCAAGACTTTCGTCTATTTCAGTTCGGCTCAGGTCCACGGCTACGGGAACCATGTCGACACGACCGAACGCGGCCCCTACTATCCGATCAAGTATCCCTACCAGATCACCAAACAGATGGCGGAAGAATACGTCCTCGCGCAGAACACGAGCTCGTTCAAGGCGACGGCGGTGAGGCCCTGCAACGTCTACGGCCCCGGGGACCGCACGAGCACGTACGCGATGCTCGACGCCATAATGAACAGCGGCATCGGCGGCTACATAGGCTCAGGCGCGACCCTCACCTGCCCTATCTACATAGATGACCTATGTTCGGGGACATTGGCCGCCCTCGAGAGCCCGGAGTCCGCGGGCCAGGCCATTCTCCTCACCGACGGGATGAAAGTCACGTGGCGGGATTACTCCATGACGATGCTCGATTCGGTAGGATCGAAGAAGCGACCTTTGGGCCTGTCAAAGCCCATCGCCTACGCTGCGGCCGGGATTATGACGGCGGCGGCGAAAGCCATCCGCAGCAAAAAGCGGCCCGCACTCACTTCCTACGTCGTCGAGCAGGGTTCGCAGAACTTCCACTTCTCGAACGAGAAGGCCTGCGATCTCCTTGGCTTCAAGCCCATGGTCTTCTACGAAGAAGGCCTCGTGCTCACCGCGAAGGCCTATCTCGAGGACAGACAGAAGCGCCTGGCCGCAACAAAGGAACGATGTTGAAAGGAGCCCCGGATGACAGTACGCTCTGACCGAAGACGAGAGCCTAGGAGGGAATAAGCATGAAAGCCCATAAAATCAGCGACCGTATATACGCCCTGCACGCCGACGTGCGGACCGAAGACCTATTCGAAGGCATCTGGCCGATACCCGACGGGGTGTCGCTCAACTCCTACCTCGTAAAAGGCGACAAGATCGCCCTCATCGATCTCGTTCGAGACTGGGGGGGCGCCCCTGCCGCCCTCGAGGCGGGTCTCTCTCAGGCGGGCGTCAAGCTCGCCGACATAGACTACCTCATCCTCAACCACCTCGAGCCCGACCACACGGGCTGGCTCGTCGACTACAAGCGCCTCAATCCCAAGGTGAAGATCCTCGCGAGCCCCAAGGGCGCCGCCCTCGTGAAGAGCTTCTACAAGCTCTCTGACGGCGTCGAGGCAGTGAAGGACGGCGACAGCCTGGACCTGGGCGCCGGCATGGTGCTCAAGTTCTTAGAAACGCCCAACGTGCACTGGCCCGAGACCATGATGACCTTCGAACCCCAGTCGGGCGCCCTCTTCTCCTGCGACGGCTTCGGCAGCTTCGGCATGCTCGGGGAGCGGGTCTTCGACGACGAGTTCTCCGCCCAGGAGCACTCGTTCTTCGAGTCCGAGGCCCTGCGCTACTACGCGAATATCGTCGCGAGTTTCGGTGTCTTCGTAAAAAAGGCCGTCGACAAGCTAGGCGGACTCAATATCAAGGTCGTCGCCCCGAGCCACGGCATCATCTGGCGCAAGGAGCCGTCTAAAATCGTCGAGCGATACATGCGGTACGCATCCTACCTCGACGGAGGCCGCGAGAAAGAAATTTGCGTGGTCTGGGGCTCGATGTACGGCAACACGGAAATCGGCCTCAAGGCCGCCCTCGACGGTATCGAGGCCGAGGGCGTTCCCTTCACGATGCACCGCGTACCCAACGAGGATGTTTCCTATATCCTCGCGGACGCCTACAAGAGCGAGGGCATCCTCGTTGCGATGCCGACCTACGAGTACAAGATGTTCCCGCCCATGGCCTATGCCCTCGACATCCTCGCACGTAAGCACGTAATGGGCCGCACTAGTCTGCGCATCGGCTCCTGGGGCTGGGTGGGCGGCGCGAAGAAGGAATACGAAGAGGCGATCGAGCGCCTGAAATGGAATAGCCTCGAGTCGGTCGAGTGGGCGGGCGTCCCCGACGCTCCCGTCCTCGCGACGCTGCGCGAGCGCGGAGCCCAGCTCGCGATCGCGGTCAAAGCGGCGAAGTAAGGCTAAAGGACTGGCGTCATGATACTCGACGCAGCCTTGCGCGAAATCGGCTCCGGCACGGGCCCGGTCGCCCTAGTCACTCTGGCGAAGGTCTCGGGCTCCGCTCCCCGCGAATCGGGCTCGCACATGGCAGTGCGGCCGGACGGCTCTATCGTCGGAACCGTGGGCGGAGGGAAGCCCGAGGCCCAGGCGAGAGCGGCCGCCCTCGCCCTCCTCTCCGCCCCGCAAAGCGATTCGCGCTTCATGACGCTCCATATCGAGATGACAGGGGCCGACGCCACGGGCGTCGACCTCATCTGCGGCGGAATCGCGGATATCTGGATCGAAGCGCTGGAAGACCGAAGGCTCTATAGCTCGGCCCTCGATTCCATCGCTAGGGGCGAGCGCTTCGTCCTCGTGAGCTCGGCCGAGGCGGGGACCATCGCCCTCATCGAAGGAAGCGCAGTCCAGGCGGGGCGAGTCCCCCCCAGGCTCGACGGCGAGGCTCTGGCCAAGGCCTTCTCCGAGAAACTCTGCGTTCTCGGGGGAAACGACGGCTTCCTTTACTCCCCCATCGAACCGCCCGAAAAGCTCCTCATCCTCGGCGGGGGGCACGTAGGCCTCGCCGTCGCCGAGGTCGCGATTCGACTCTCTTTCGACGTTACCATCGCGGACCCGCGGCCGGAGTACTCCGATCCGGCCCGCTTTCCATCAATGGTCGATTGCAGGAAGGCGGATTTCGTCGAAGCGATCGAGAGTTTCCCTCAGGGCGATGCCAGTTACGTCGTCGTAGTCAGCCCCGGGCACCTGGGGGACCTCGACTGCGCCCGCGCCCTCATTATGCGAGAGTACCGCTACGTCGGCATCATCGGCTCCCGGCGAAAATGTCGTATGCTCATAGAAACGATCATCGGTGAAGGCGCCGTGCGCGAAAAAGTCGAGGCCCTTCGCATGCCTATCGGCCTTGACATCGGGGCTCTCACGCCAGAAGAGATCGCCATCGCCATCGCCGCGGAGCTCATCGCGGTCAGGCATAGTTCCCCTGCACTTGAGTGGATCGACGGCGACCGCAAGCGCCGACGTTCACAAGCATAATTCCGCTTCTACCCACTCATAGCGTCAAGAATCCACGCGCTACCCATGTCAGCAATTCTAGTTGTTTTAGATATATACATATATATTTCAGACTCGAATTGAATCTTTATGCAAAACAATAAGCATATATTCCCAAATACCTCTTGAATTTATTCACTATGACTCATTATTCTGCTCCTTCAAGGAGCTGCCTTGAACTCTAGACGAAATCCTGCACGGCTTGTTCTCGAGGACGGAACCGTGTACGAAGGTTGGTCCTTTGGCGCGCCCAAAAGCATCGAGGGCGAAGTCGTCTTCACGACGGGAATGGCGGGCTATCCTCAGTCCCTCACCGACCCTTCCTATTTCGGCCAGATACTCGTCAATACCTATCCCCTCGTCGGAAACTACGGCGTGCCCGGGGACGAGGTCGACGAATCTGGCATCCCCCTCCACTTCGAGTCCGGCCGAATCTGGGCATCGGGGCTCATCGTCTCCGAAGTATGCAAAAGTCCGAGCCACTACGCCTCGGTCCGCAGCCTTCCTAAGTGGATGGAAGAGCAGGAAGTGCCGGGCATCGAGGGCATCGACACGAGGACACTCACAATGCGCTTGCGCGAGAGGGGCGTCATGCGCGGAACCATCGTGGTTTCCGGCTCTCGTCCCTCGAGCGAAGCCTATTCCCACGCGGTCAACGAGGTCTCGCGAACAGAAGGCGCGATCTATGGCGAGGGCGGCAACCCGCGCGTAGCGCTCGTCGACTGCGGAGCCAAGAACAACATTCTGCGCTGCCTCCTCGCACGAGGCGCCGAGGTCCAGGTCCTGCCCTGGAACGCGAGCCTCGAGGGCGTCGAGTACGACGGTATCTTCCTTTCGAACGGCCCCGGCGATCCCAAGGCCTGCACGAAAACCATAGCGACCGTGCGCCGCGCGCTCGCAGGGAACAAGCCAGTGTTCGGCATCTGCCTCGGAGCCCAGATAATGGGCCTCGCCGCCGGAGCGGACACCTACAAGCTCCCTTACGGTCACCGCGGGCAGAACCAGCCCTGTATCGACCATGTCACGGGGCGCTGCTATATAACGAGCCAGAACCACGGCTACGCCGTGCGTGAAGAGAGCCTGCCTTCTGGTTGGAAAGTCTGGTTCACGAACGGCAACGACGGGACGGTCGAAGGCATACGGTCGACCGAAGGGCCTTTTTCGGCGGTCCAGTTCCACCCCGAGGGATGCCCGGGCCCCCGCGACACCGAGTTCCTCTTCGACTCTTTCATCGAGACTGCGCGCTCGGCGTCGAAGGGAGGCGCGCGATGAGCGACATCAAGAAGGTACTGGTCCTCGGCTCGGGCGGGCTCAAGATAGGCCAGGCCGGCGAGTTCGACTACTCAGGCTCGCAGGCCTTGAAGGCCCTCCGCGAGGAGGGCGTAACGACCGTCCTCATCAACCCGAACATCGCGACCATCCAGACGAGCGAGGGCATGGCCGACGCGACCTATTTCCTCCCGGTCACCCCCGAGTACGTCGAGAAGGTGATCGCGAAGGAAAAGCCCGACGGCATCTTCCTCTCCTTCGGCGGCCAGACAGCCCTCAACTGCGGCGTGGCCTTGGATCGTTCCGGCGTTCTCGCCAGGTACGGCGTGCGCGTCCTCGGCAGCCCGATCAGCGCCATCGAGAAGACCGAGGACCGCGACCTCTTCGCTCGCACCTTGGCCGAGATTCATGTCGACACCGCGCGCAGCGAGGCAGCCTCGACGCTCCCTGCCGCCCTCGACGCCGCCGAGCGCATCGGCTACCCGGTAATGCTGCGCGCGGCCTACGCGCTGGGCGGCTCGGGCTCGGGCCTCTGCGCCGACGCGAAACAGCTGCACGAGAGGTGCGAGAAGGCCCTCGCCGTGTCGCCCCAGGTCCTCGTCGAGGAGTGGCTCGGCGGCTGGAAAGAGATCGAGTACGAAGTCGTGCGCGACAGCTCGGGCGACTGCATCACGGTCTGCAACATGGAGAACCTCGATCCCCTGGGCATCCATACGGGCGAGAGCATAGTCGTCGCGCCAAGTCAGACGCTCACGGACTCCGAGTACCATAAGCTGAGGAGGATCGCGCTCGAAGTCATCGGCCACTTGGGGATAGTCGGCGAGTGCAACATCCAGTACGCGCTCGATCCGACTTCGGAAAATTATCGCGTCATCGAAGTGAACGCGCGCCTCTCGCGCAGCTCGGCCCTCGCCTCCAAGGCCACGGGCTATCCGTTGGCCTTCGTCGCCGCGAAGCTCGCCCTCGGGCAGAGCATGAAGGGAATCGAGAATCGCATAACGCGCGCGACGAAGTCCTGCTTCGAGCCCGCCCTCGACTACTGCGTCGTCAAGGTGCCGCGCTGGGACCTCGGCAAGTTCAAGAACGCGGAACTCACGATCGGGTCGGAGATGAAGTCGGTAGGCGAAGTCATGTCCATAGGCAGGACCTTCGAGGAAGCCGTGCAGAAGGCCCTCAGGATGACGGGAATCGGAGCCCCGGGCCTCTCGGCCGACCCCGAGCTCGCGCACCTGGGGCCTAAGGGCATCAAGGGCGCCCTCGAGACGCCGACGGACAGGCGCATCTTCGCCGTATACGCCGCTCTCGCCGAGGGCTGGTCGATCGACAAAATATACAAGATGACGAAGATCGACCGCTGGTTCCTCTCCAAGCTCGCCAATGTCCTCTCTTGCGAGCGGACCGTCGCCGCCGCGGCCAAGGAGGGTGCCACGGGAGGCCTGGGCCGAGAGCTCCTCGCCGAGGCCAAGAGACTGGGCTTCTCCGACGCGCGACTAGGCGCGATCATGGGGACGAGCGAGGAGGCGATACGGGCCCTTCGCGAGCGGCTCTCGGTGAAACCCGTATTCAAGCGCATCGACACTCTCGCCGCGGAGTTCCCCGCCAAGACCAACTACCTCTATGCGACCTACTCGGGGACCGAGAGCGACGTCCAGAGCTCCGAATCAGGCGTCGTGGTCATCGGCTCGGGCGCCTACCGCATAGGCTCGAGCGTCGAGTTCGACTGGTGCTGCGTCAACGCGGTCCAGACGGTGCGCTCTCTCGGCAAGACTTCGATCATGGTCAACTGCAATCCCGAGACGGTGAGCACTGACTACGATGTCTGCGACCGGCTCTACTTCGAGGAACTGTCGCTCGAGCGTGTGCTCGATATCTACGAGTTCGAGCGGCCCTCGGGCGTCGTCCTCTCGATGGGCGGGCAGACACCGAACAACCTCGCCATGCCGCTCTTCGACGCGGGTGCGGTGATCCTGGGCACCGACGCCCGCGACATCGACAGGGCGGAGGACCGGCACAAGTTCTCGGCCCTCCTCGAAAAGCTCGGCATCGAGCAGCCCGCGTGGAAAGAGCTCACCGACCTCGACTCGGCCTACGCCTTCGCCGAGGAAGTCGGCTACCCCGTGCTCGTGCGGCCGAGCTACGTGCTCTCCGGCGCCGCGATGTGCGTAGCCTGGGACCGGATCAGCCTCGAAGAGGCGCTGGGCGCGGCCGCCTCGATATCGGGAGAGCATCCCGTTGTCATCACGAAGTTCATCGAGGACGCCAAAGAAGTCGAGATCGACGCGGTCGCGCACCGCGGCGAGATCCTCTACCAGTGCATCAGCGAGCACGTCGAGAACGCGGGCGTGCACTCCGGGGACGCGACCGTCGTGCTGCCGCCGCAGAGGCTGTATATCGAAACGGTTCGCAAGGTCCGCAGAGTCGCAGAGGAGATAGCCAAGGCCCTCAGGATCACCGGGCCCTTCAACATCCAGTTCCTCGCGAAGGACAACAGGGTTAGCGTCATCGAGTGCAACCTGCGCGCCTCGAGGAGCTTCCCCTTCTGCTCGAAAGTCGCGCGCGTGAATATGATCGAGCTCGCGACCAAGGCCATTCTCGACGCGAGCGCGGAGAAACCGGCAAAGTCCTCCCTCGATCTCGAGTGGGTCGGGGTCAAGGCCGCGCAATTCAGCTTCTCGCGCCTGCACGGCACCGACCCCGTCCTCGGTGTCGAGATGTCCTCCACGGGAGAAGTCGGCTGCATCGGGCGCGACCTCAACGACGCCTTCCTGAAGGCGCTTCTGTCCGTCGGCTATCGCGTGCCCAAGAAGCGCATCCTCCTATCGACAGGCCCCATGAGCGACAAGGTCGAGTTCCTGGGCAGCGCGCGCAGCCTCTCGGCCATGGGCTACGAGATCTACGCGTCGAAGGGCACGGCCGCCTTCCTCGTCGACAACGGAGTCGCGGCGACGGCCCTGCGCTGGCCTCTCGAGAAGGCCGAGCCAAACATCGCCACGATGCTGCGCGAGCGCAAGTTCGACCTCGTCATCAACATCCCGAAGAACAACGGCGAGAAGGAGCTCAAGAACGACTACATCATCCGCCGCATGGCCATCGATTTCGACCTGCCCCTGGTGACCGACATCAAAGTCGCGCGCCGCCTCACCGAGGCCCTGGCGCAGAACCGCGAGCGTGGCCTCGAGATAAAAGCTTGGGAAGAGTATCGGTGAGCTTCCGTTTCTGCCCATCCTGTGGCGTGGGGGGCGATGCGGGAGGACCAGTCTTCCAAGGCGGCAAGAGCTGGCACTGCGAGCGTTGCGGATTCGAGTATTTCCACAACGTTGCGACGGCGGCGGGCCTCATCCTTGACAGGTTAGGCGAGATAGTCTTCGTCGAGCGGGCCATGGAGCCGCGCAAAGGCAAGCTCGGCCTGCCCGGGGGCTTCGTCAATCCCGGCGAACGGGCGGAGGACGGGGCCTTGCGGGAATGCCGCGAGGAGATCGGCTGGGCGCCGCCCGAACTCTCATTTCTCGCGAGCTTCCCGAACGTCTACGAGTACGGCGGTGTCTTCTATAACACCTGCGATTTTTTTTCCTACTATCGTTTCCCCGAAGGCACGGATCTCCCGCGCTTCAGCTTAGGCGACGGAGAAACGGCGGCCGTCCGGCTAGTCCGCCCCAGCGAGCTGCGAGAGGAGGACCTTGCTTTCCCTTCGCTCGCGCGGGCGATCGGCGCGTACGGCAAGGCCCTCATTCGACTATAGAGTAGGGCCGTACCCCTTTAGTTATCGCAGCAATATACGCGTCGCAAACTTTTTCGAGGGAGAATCTCTCGGGAGCCATAAACCATCGGGCGATGAGCCCGGAGAGGATCGACGATACTACGGTCGCGTTCAGCACCGCGATGTCGGAATCGACCTCCTCGCCGGGCAGGAATGGCCAAAAGCGCTCTCGTATGACGAACGTGTCGATTTTATCTTTCATGATATTCCTGAAGTCGGGATTGCTCTTCGGGCCTCCGATTATTCGAAAGGTCTCGCGCTCAGCGTCGACGAGGGCGAATAAGTGGTAAAAATATTCCGGTGACCATAGCGCGTTGGACGCGGAGCTCGCATCCCTATGCCGCTCGAGCTTACTGAAGATCGAATCGTACAGGTCCGAGCAGCCCTGCCGGAACAGATCGTCTTTATCTTCGAAATGATGGTAAAAAGTGGATCTATTTACTCTCGCCCGCCTGGCGATATCGCTGACCGATATGGCGGGGTAGCCGACCTCATCGATCAAAGCAACCAGCGTGGACCATAGAAGGACGCGAGTCCTTTCGATCCTAGGATCATTGTCGCCCGGCGCTGAGCTTCCCTGCATTTATCTCTCCGTATATGCCCGTACCGAAAGAACGAACCCCGCAGCTGCGAGGTATGCGCCACCTCTTCCGAATCAACACATCGAGCCGTTCTGGCGCAAAAGCTACAGCCGCAGGGCACCTGATGTTTGCCGATCGTTCGTGAACTCACTAACGTATCAATACCAAGATCTATTCCCCCGAAGGAGCATTTATGATCCGCCAATCCAGTATGTCGTGCGACGAACGAGACAGGCTATTCCGCAGCTTTCAGCAGCGCAAGTTCAATCCGAAGCGCAGCGTTCCTGCCGTTTCGATGACTACTACCGCCGACATTTCGAGGCTGCTCGCTTCGCGCGTGAAGCATAACGCAGATCCATGCTGCAAGGCAAAGGTAACATTGACCCACTTTGTCATCAAGGCCGTAGGCATGGCGCTCGAGGATAGGCCGACATTCTATTCCGCATTCCACCACGGCGAAATAGTCCCTGCCGCTAGCATCAGAATCAATGTGCCGGTCGCAGAAGGCAATCACGTGGAGTATATCGTAATCGATTCGCCGCAATCGAAATCGATCGACGAAATAGCATTATTCGTCGCATCGGAGGTAGCCCTCATACGCGAGGGCAAAGGACGCTTCTGCTCCAAACTCCGCGAAGGACTGCGAACGCCGCGCGCGCTTAGGGCGGTGCTCAGCATGAGCTCGAAGCTGTATCTCAGGGAGTACAATCGGGACTACGGCAATTTCCCCATCACGAACTTCGGCAGTTTCGGCGTCGAGAGCGGCATCCCCACCATCGCCTCTCCGGTTATTAGCGCCCTCTGCATCGGGAGGGCCAAGGACGCTTGTGCGCAGCTTTTGCCCTTGACGCTTGTCCTCGACCATCGTTGCATCGACGGAGCGGAAGGCGGTCGATTTCTCGGAGCTCTCAAGCAGAGTCTTGAGAACGGAGCCGAAAAACTTCTCCCCGAAGCATCGCGATCGGCCTTTTGACGAAGAGGGCGAGCGGCCCCTTACGCTATGCCGAAAGCCTCAATATGCGGACCTTGAGGTCACGCTTTCCGGCGGAAAAATCATCCCAGCTCATCTCCTTGCCGCCCGAGAAGAAGGAGAAAATGAGGCGACCGTCCCCGTCGAAGGTGGGGACGATCGTGGCGCGCAGGCCATCGCCTACGAGGGCGTAGACAGAGTCGGGATTCGCGGAGAGATCGAGGTAGAGTGCGGAGCGGATGGCCGCGAGGGGCAGGCCCTTCGCATCGTAGCGCGGATAGTCGCCATAGACGAGCTTGGCGATCTCGCCCTTGTCGTCTACGTAAGCGGTGTCGGCGGAAGGCGCGATCTCGCGCAGGCTCGACTCGCCGGAGGAGCCGAGTTCCAGGACGAGGGACTCGAAAGATGACGAGCGATCGACGAGCTCGGAAATTCGGCCGGCACGCGGGCCTTTAGTTGTCGGGTCGACGGAGCCGGGCGCTGGCAAGGAAGGCGCGGCCGCGAGGGCTATCTTTCCCGTATTATGGCTTAAGGCGATAGGAGAAGAGCTCGCAGCGCCTGAGTCCGCGGCCGCGACGGGAGCCGCGTTGAGGGATGAGCGCAGATCGGCGACGTAGTTGGACGCAGGATCCTTGCCGCCGAACTTGAATACCGCGCCCCAATCGAAGGATCCCCTAGTAGAGTCGACGATGTCCGAGAAGGAGAGGAGAAGGATCCGATAGATCATGTCCGAGAAATAGAGGCCCTTCTTTATCACAGCGCCATACATGACGACGTCGCCCCGCGTGCCTGAGCCGGAAGGATAGAGAGCGAGGTAGCAACCAGGATCGTCCTCGAGGAGGATGCGGGCCTGCTGGATGTAATTGCCCTTCGCGTTGCTGCGGAGGACGTAGCAGGAACCGCGGCCCGCTCCATCGCCGGAAGCGCTAGGGTTCAAGAACTCGACGATGAAATCGGCGCTCCGCTTTTCGATCCGCACCGTCACGGCGCCGGCGGAAGAACGCAGCTGCTTTTCGCCGTAGGCGAATGCGACATCGCGAGGGGCTCCAATGACATAGGCGAAGACCTTGCCCCGAACATCGACATTGTCTGGGAATCCGTTCGCTATAAAATTGGAGACGGAAGGCGCCGAATCGGCGAAGCACGCGATCGCTGGCAAAGCGAGCATGCCGAGGACGAGGAAGGCAAGCGCTCTCGTAGTAGGTCTACGCATATTTTGACTCCGAAACCTGCGCCCCAGCAAGGGCGGATATTTTGCCTGACAGTGTAAACCAAGCCACTCCGAAAATTATATCACATCAAAAGCAATCTGACCAGTATATCGGTTACTAGCAATACTTTACTGCAATAATCACCATCGTCCCCCGTTAACGAGAGTGCAACAATATGGTAGATTCTCCCTGTGGATTCCAAACTCAAAGTGGCCGTAGGCCTCTCAGGCGGGGTCGATTCGGCAGTCGCGGCGGCCCTTCTTCTCGATCGAGGCTACAGAGTCGTCGGCATAACCATGAAAATCTGGTCCGGCACGATCGCAATCCCAACAGGCGCGAAGGAAGCCTGTTACGGTCCCGATGAAGCCGAAGATGTGGCCGCCTGCGAAAAACTCTGTTCGCAGCTTGGAATCGAGTACAAAACCATAGACCTCGCCGCTCGCTATGAAGAGAAAGTCATTGAGTATTTCAAGCGAGAATATCGAGCTGGTCGAACGCCAAATCCTTGCGTCATATGTAATAGCGAACTGAAATTCGGCTTCCTAATCTCGCGAGCGCAAGAGCTCGGCCTTGATTTCGACTACTTCGCCACAGGCCACTACGCCAGGATCGGGAGAAGTTCGAGCGGGAAGCCCAGGCTCAGAACCGCCCTCGACCTCGCAAAAGACCAGAGCTACTTCCTCTACCGACTCGAGCCGGAAGTTCTTTCCCGAGTCCTCTTTCCTTTGGGAGAGCTAACCAAGCCCGAAGTTCGCGATATTGCTCGAAGCCACGGTCTCGAGCTTGCGGATAAACCCGAGAGCCAGGACTTTATAGCGGGTGGAGACTATTCGCCCCTTTTCGCCGATCGTCCCCCCGAGAGCGGCGACATAGTCGACGCCGAGGGCACAGTGCTGGGCCGGCACCGCGGCCTCCCCTACTACACGATAGGCCAGAGGCGAGGGCTCGGCATCGGCGCAGGCGTAGTTCCGAGCGTCGGAGACGAGGGGAAAAGCGAGGCCGAGCCTCTTTATGTAATAGGCCTCGACCCTGAGCGCAATCGCGTGATCGTCGGTCCCAATAGAGGGCTCTTCGCCGACGGCCTTACGGCATCCGAGTTTCGTTCTTCCTGCCTTCCCGAGATAGCTGGGCCGTATCGCGGTAGGGCCAAGATACGCCAGAACCACAAGCCAGTGGGATGCTCCTTCATGCCGGGGAAAGACGGAAGCTGCCGCGTCGACTTCGACGAAAGCCAGCGCGCGCTCGCTCCGGGACAGTCCGTCGTCATCTACGACGAAGAGGGCTATGTCCTCGGGGGAGGCATCATCGAGGCTCCTTGCGAGAGACTCTTCCTTGACCACCCAAAGGAAAATAAGTATAGTTCGGTTAAGCTATCCGAGTAGCCCGGCATAATCCCCTAAGGGGGTGTACCGGCTTCGACCTGAGCGGTCCGGATCGCCGGTTGCAGGTGGAGACGCCGATCTCCTGATTCGGCAAACTTTTAGTTGCCAACAACGACAACTACGCTCTCGCTGCGTAAGTAGTGAAAGCCGGGTCCGCGGTCGCGCCGCCTTGAGCGACCGTAGGGCTCGTAACTGACCGAGGCTTGCCTAGGCTCCTGTCCGGAGCTGCCTGGGGACTTCATCCGGAATACGGGAGGGAAGGCGCGCCGGCTCGCTGCCCCCTTCTCGACAACTCGATAGGCCGGATAAACCTGTAGACGCTAGCCCTCCGCGCTCGGGGACGGGGGTTCGACTCCCCCCACCTCCAAAGAGACCCGCCATCCGGCGGGTCTCGTCATAGTGGGGGGAGTTGAACCGGAGCACCGCCCCTCTTCGCGCGATCATTTAAGCGCGAAGAGGGGCGAGCCGCAGGGATGCGGCAAGAGGCGCGGAGGCGGCCTGGAGCGAGTCGATAGGATGTCGACGAGCGTAAGGCCTTTGAATGAGGATCCCCCTGTCTCACCTCGCTGCGGCAATAGCCGCTTTCGCTGCCTCAAGGTCTGCATCGGCCAGCTTTCGGACCTCGCTGTTAGCGCTTCCCGTCTTCGGGTCCTCGATGAGGACGAGCTTGACGCCCGGTTCGGTGATCGTCGTGTGCCAATGCGAGGAAGGGATGACGTACACGAGACCGCGCTTCATTCGCTGCGCCTCAAATCGAAGACGACCGCCATCAACGACGGCCTCGAGGAGGATGCACACGCCATCGATGAGAACAAAGAGCTCGTCTGTCTCTCGATGGAGCTCTATCTCGTCGAACTTGGCCGCGTCGTTCGCCGTTTTGTAATTCTTGACGCCGACCATCCATGCGGAATTCTCATAGACGCGCTTAAGGCCCTCCCCGTCGTTCCCGGATACAACGATTGCGCTCATACTCTTGACTTCCTTCCTCAGCGAAAACCCGCTGATGGCTATGCTTCCCAAACGGCCCGCTAGCCTTTGACGGCGCCCGATGTCATTCCGCTAATAAGCTGCCGTTGTATGAAAAAGAAAAGAACGATAACGGGAATCGCGCTGACAACGCCGCCCGCATTGAGCAGGCCCCAGTCGATCTTGTATTCTCCCACCATGTTCTGGAGCGCCACAGGGATCGTGCGCACATTCTTGTTCGTGAGCATGACGGCATAGAGGAACTCGTTCCAGGCAGTGATGAATGTATAGATACCCGTGGCGCTGATACCGGGCATCGCGACGGGGAGGACAACGCGCACGAGGCCAGACAGCTGCGAACACCCGTCGACCTCGGCAGCCTCGTCGAGTTCCCTCGGAATCGCGTTGAAGAAGCCTGTCATCATCCACACGCTGAAGGGAATGGTGAACGTCGAGTAGGCGATGATGAGGGCGAAGTAGGAATCCATAAGGCGGAGTCTGCTCACGATCACGAAGAGAGGAATGAGGATGAGCACGATAGGGAACATGTTGATCGCGAGAAACTGGATGAGAAAGAAATTGCGCCCCCGGAACTTGTAGCGAGAAAACGAGTATGCCGCGCTCACCGAGATGCAGATGCCTACAACCATCGTTGCCGTGGACACGATCAGCGAATCCTTCATGTTCTTGAGGAAGTCGATGTTCTTGAAAAGCCCCACGAAATTCACCATGGTGGGATTCTCGGGGAAATACCGAACACCCCCCGCATCGAGTGCCTCGTTGGGAGTGATGGCCGTAATGAAGCTCCATACGTAAGGGCCGAGGGCGAAGACGAGTATGAGCGCAACCGGTATATCGATCACGAAGAACCGACGCCAGAACGATCTTTTCGCTTTCACAGCCGGTCCTCCGACTTTACTGCCCTCATGACATAAACGGCAACGACAACTGCGAGAAGGAGGGAAATGACGATCGCCAGCGCCGAGGCGTATCCGAAATCCATGTTCTTGTAGGCCTTGAGGTAGGAGTAGAGCGGAAGTGTGTAGGTCGAGTAGCCTGGGCCGCCCTCTGTCATTATGTAGATGATATCGAGGGAGTTGGCGACCCAAATTATCCTGAGGAGAATGGAGGTCAAGAGTACAGGGACAAGCATGGGAAGCGTTATGCGGAAAAAACTTTGCACGGCATTCGCGCCATCCACTATGGCGGCCTCGTAGAGCTCCTCGGGGATCGCCTGTAGCCCCGCGAGGATCATGATGGCGAAGAAAGGGAAACCCTGCCACATGAGGGCGACCATGATAGAGCCCAGGGCAGTGTTGCTGTCGGCGAGAAAGGGGAAGAACTGCTTCAGAATGCCGAGCCGGACGAGGAGATCGTTGATCACACCCGAATTTCCGTCGTACATCCATCGCCACATAAGGGCGGTAATGACACTTGGAGTAACCCAGGGAATGAGTATGAGCGATCGAACGATGCCGCGGAGAGGGAAATCCTGATTGAGGAGCATAGCGGTGAAAAAGCCCAAAAGTAGCTGGAGAGCCACTACACCCGCGATCCAGATGATGGTGTTCTTCAGCGCAATCCAGAAAATCGGGTCCCCCAGCATGTCACTGTAATTCTGGAAGAGGACGAACGCTTTTGCCTTCGGCTTCCACAAGATGTAGTGCATCATGCTGTAGGAAGCCGCCTCGACTATGGGTACCAATACGACAAGAAGGGTTGCGATCAGCGCCGGTGATAGGAACGCATAGGGAAGGAAATCGATCTTCCTGCGTAATGCCCGCATAGATCCTCCGCAGCCTCATCGGCGGGGGGCGGGGCGGCCGCAGCCGCTCCGCCTCTCGCGTCGCTCAGTGCTTTCCGTAGAATTGGTCTTCGAATATCTTCATCATCTGGGCGCTCGTTATGTCGCCCATGAAAGCGCGTTGCATCGTCGCCGGCCATACCGTGTTGACGAAGTCGTTGACCTCAGGAACCGCTGGAAGCACTTGGGCGAACGAGGCCGAATCGACAGTGGCCTTCATGAAACGATTGGTGACGGCTTCCTTTGTCTGGCCGTTGGAAATATTGATGGAAACCTGTCCCGACGCCTTCTGCCAGAGCGCATTGTTCTCGGCGGTGCCTATGAAGGCGAGCCACTTCCACGCCGCGTCCTTCACCTTGGAACCTGACCAAATACCGAGCTCGTTGTCTCCAAAGCTCGTCCAACGCCCGCTCGTGCCGGCCGGCACGAGCACAGCGGATATCTTGTCACCGAGGGCTGCTTCCAATTCGGCCGATGAACCGAAATGATGGATTGTCATCGCGGTCTTGCCCGATTTCAGATTCGCAATGGTTTCCTTGAAACCGTCCATAGGGGTCGTAGGCGGGCTGACCTTGTACTTCCTGAAGAGATCGATGTACCACTGATTGGCGGCGATCGCGGCCTGAGTCGTAAGGCTGGACTTTCCCGAGGCATCGACTATCTGAGCCCCAGAGGAGAGGACGAACGTGGCCCAAAAATCATGCCCGCCCGAAGCGCCGCGGATACCGAACCCGTACTGCCCGTCGTGGGTTAGCTTGATGGCGTCGGTCAGAAACTCGGCGCGCGTCTTAGGCGGTGTTAGGCCTGCGGCCTTGAACAGGTCCGTACGGTAATAAAGATAGAGTATGACCATCTGATACGGCATCAAGTACTGGCGCCCATCCTTATACTTCGTGAGTTTCCATACGTTGTCGAATATGTCGGACTTGCCAGGCCAGGTGTTTATGTAAGAGTCAAGATTGGCAAGGGCGCCCATTTCGATGAGCTGGGGCTGCCACCAGAGCTTGACTTCGTAGACATCGGGAACGTCGTCCGCCGCGATCGCCGTCATGAGCTTCTGATTGTAGCTTCCCCAGGGGACACGCTGAGCATCGAGCTTGATTGTGGGATTCTCGGCCTCAAACTTGGCGATGATGTTGTCGATGCTCGCTTTCGGGTCGTCGAGATGGTACCAATACTTCACCACAGTCTTCGACTGGGCCGATAGCCCGATCGTAGCGATGGTGAGGACTGCGAGAACCGTCAAGAGTCTCTTCATAGACGTCCTCCTTATCGATGAATTCCTACTGCATCACTTTCTCGCAAGAACCCTTTTGACCGCCTCGGCAACATGCGAAGCGGTCAAACCGTACTTCTCGAGAATCTCCGAAGGCTCTCCCGACTCCCCAAAGGTATCATCGACGCCCACGAACTCGATGGGAGTGGGCCGTTCACGGGCGAGGACGCCCGCGATGGCTTCGCCAAGCCCCCCGATAACCGTGTGCTCCTCGACGGTGACGATCGCCCCGCAGTCCGCTGCGGCGGCGAGAATGGCCGATTTGTCGATGGGTTTGACAGTGCTCATGTTGACGACGCGGGCGCTGATTCCGGCGGCCTTCATCGAGTCAGCGGCCTCGACCGCGAGCGCGACCCCATAGCCACAGGCAATAATGGCCACATCTTTGCCCTCTTTGAGGACGGTTGCGCGGCCAAGGATGAATGGCGCGTCGCTTGCCGTGAGAATCGGCGTGGGAATCCTGCCCAACCTGAGATAGACGGGGCCCGTGTATTCCGCCACGGCGAAGGTGGCCTTCCACGCTTCGTGGGCGTCGCAGGGTACGACGACGGTCATGCCAGGTATAAGTCGCATGAGGGCGATGTCCTCGAAGGACTGGTGCGTGGCGCCGTCCGCGCCGACGCAGATGCCGCCATGGCTCGTCGCTATCTTCACGTTCGCCCTGTTGTAGCCCACGGACACGCGCACCGCTTGGTTGGCGAGGCTGGTGGCGAAGACGGCGAACGTAGTCGCGAAAGGTATCTTGCCTGAAAGCGCGAGTCCCGCCGCGGTCCCGATCATGTCGGACTCGGAGATGCCCATCTCGTAGAAGCGTTCGGGGAATTTATCGGCAAACCAGTGGACCTTGATGGCCTCTGCGAGATCGGCGGTCAGGGCAACGACATTGGGATTGGCTTCGCCGAGTTCGACGAGGGCCTGGCCAAAAGCGTCGCGCATCGGTGTGGGGGACGTGTACTTTTTCATGCCTTTTCTCCTGGGATCATGAAGTCGGCGTAAAGTGGCGAGCTTCCCAGAGCGGCCAACGCTTCTTTCTCTTGCTCACGGCTCGGGCAGTTGCCGTGCCATTTGGCGAGTCCTTCCATAAATGGGACGCCTTTGCCCATGACCGTCTTGGCGATTATCGCCGTGGGCCGCGCCTTTTCCGAACGCGCCGCCTCAATGGCCCCGATGATCGCGGAGATATCATGACCGTCGATCTCGAGGGTTTTCCAGCCGAAGGCAGAGAATCGAGCGGCAATAGGCTCAAGCGCTTTGACTCGCTCGAGCGGACCATCGATCTGGAGACCGTTCCAGTTCACGAAGACTGTGAGGTTGGCCAGCTTGTACTGCGCGCTCGTCATGGCGGCCTCCCATACTTGGCCTTCCTGCAGCTCGCCGTCGCCGAGTACGCAGTAAACGCGTGCGGGGCTTCCCGCGGCGCGAAGTCCGAGCGTCAGGCCGTTTGCCACCGAGAATCCCTGACCAAGGGGGCCCGTGGAGGTCTCGACGAGGGCGGGAAGATGGATTCGAGAGGGATGGCCTTGAAGCCTGGAACCGAGCTTGCGGAAGGTGGCGAGCTCGCCCACCGGAATGCTGCCCGTGCGCGCGAGAGCGCTGTACTGGGCCGCGCAAATATGGCCGTTGCTAAGGATGAGACGGTCCCTATCGGGGGAGTCGAGACCTCGCGAAGGGGCTGCCATGGCCCAGCCATACAGAACCGCCAGCACGTCGGCGATGCCGAGCGCCCCGCCGGGATGCCCGGATCCGGCGTTGACTATCATCCGAACAGTATCCCTTCGAATCTGCCTTGCGAGCTCTTTGAGCTTCGCCCTGTCCGGGCCTACGCCCGCCCCTGTCTCTTCAGGACTTCTCGCAACATCGCTCATCAGTTGTCGCTCCTTGGTATTTAGTCACACTATATTAATGTTGATAACTCTTCCCCTTCGGGCATTCTCCGTTTGGCAGACATAGCCATATGAGCTTCCATTTCTCGGCGTGAAAGATCGGAATTCCCGGCTGCGATAGCACGCAGGATCGCCTCGTGCTCGCGAATCGTCTTCTGGAAACGATCCTTGTCCCGCTCGGCGAAGTTCTTATTCATAGCGATGATGTCCGGCGTGAGGAGGCTGATCAGGCTGAGGAGAACGCTGTTTCGGGAGAGCTGGGCGATCTTGAGATGGAAGAGATGGTCTTCCTCGATAGCTGGAGATCCCCGCTCGGCCTTTTCCCGAAAGTCCGAGAAACAGCGTTCGAGCTCGACAATATCGTCCTTTCCCGCACGTGCGGCTGCGAGGCCAGCCGCGTTTACCTCGAGGATACTGCGCGTCTCCAGAAGGGAAACAAGATCGGGCTTTTCGATGCGGAGGATATTGGTGAGGAGTCCTTCAATCGCCTTGACTCCGATGCTCGCAACGATAGTCTCCTTGTTCGGGATGGTCTTGAGTATGCCGTAGAATTCCAGCTTGGCGAGGGCCTTCCTGATATGCCCCCGCCCTACTCCGAAGCGCTCGGACAACTCCCGCTCTGATGGAAGGCTGACGCCTGGCACAAGCGTACCGTCGGCGATCAGTCTTCGTATCTGATCAATAATTATATTAGCGGGATCGTCGACCCTGACCGCCTGGAATTTATCCACATCCAGTCGTTTTTCGCCTCCGCTGGCGCTCATAGTATCGTTTTCTCCTGGTTGATCGGTTAGTGGTTAACCACAAGACAAGCCTAAGACTGGATTGTATATACGTCAAGAAGAAAGTGTTACTACCATACGCATTTTCGAATATACAGCGCCGAAGGAGCGGCCAAGGGAGAGGCGATCTGCATTCTCAGTCTTCACTTGACCTAGAAATCTCTCACTCTCAGTGCACTTCCGCGTCGCTTCGCAGGTGTAGACAATGTCGTCGGCGGTGAACTCGACGCATTCACTTCAATCGCGGAGTGTATCGGCTAGTCCTGATGCATCTTTGCGATCTCTGTTATGAGGGCCATTTCCGTTTGCGTGGCATTTCCGTATCGTATACGGACCACGTTTCCCTTTTCCTCTACATACCGCGGCCGACCCCTTCGGGGGGATGCTCGTCCTCACGGGCCATTACCCCGCTACACCCCTCCGCCAACGATTTTAGTAGCGCGATGCCCGAACCAAAACTTGAGAGGACAGGCTTCCCGGTCTGCGCAATGAGCTCGCTCCCAACAGCGGCCATTGATGCCTGGGCGAGGACGAAAGCCTCCGTCCGTGGTGCGAGCGCCATCGCGGCATCGAGTATCATCTGGTCATGTTTCTCCCTATCCCCGCCCTGTAGGGCCTGGAAGGCCCCTTCAGCGAGGCCCTCCGCCACCTCAACCATCCGGCCCTCGCTAGATGCACGCGATTCCAGAAGCCTTTTCGTCGGCCCCAAAGTTGTGGATAGTGTCGAGAGCACAGTCACTCTCGAATACCGGCGCACGGCCTCGAGTGCCATCGCCTCGTCGATGCGGACGATTGGGGCCGCCACAAAGAACCGCGAAGCCTCGGCGATGTCGCCGACAGAGGAGCAGGTCTCAAAAATCAGATCAGCTCCCGCGTCCTGGGCCGTCAGAATGAGGCGGAGGAATCGCCTTGCTAATGGAGGACTTACACGTCCCTCCTCGATAATGGCTCCGATGAGCCCCTCGTCGACGAGGTTGACAATCTTGGCTCCAGGGATCTCCTTGGCGATCCTCGCGCTGCAATCGACGACAAGCGTTCGCGCGGTATAGACGACCGCAATCGTGACTTTTCCATGCATGTAGTGATACTTCCTTTCCACATCCGCCCTAAGTCCGTCGGACCTATCCTTTTACCGATCCCGCGGTGATCCCTTCGATGATGAAGCGCTGAAGGAAAAAATACATGAGGAGCATGGGCAGAATCATGAGCATCATGAACGCGAAAACGAGTCCCCAGTTCGTCTGGTATTGCGAGACGAAGGTATACATGCTCATGACGATCGTCCATTTTTTGCTATTGGACACCAGGTAGAAAGGCCCGAAGAAGTCATCCCATACGGCCAAGACCGTGATGATCGTGTTGGTCACGATGACAGTCTTGAGCAGGGGGAGAATTATCTTGAAGAAAAGCCTGGTGTAGCTTGAACCCTCGACTATCGCGGCCTCGTCGAGCTCCTTAGGTACACTCCCCATGAAGCCGGCTATTAGGAAGACTGCGAACGAAAGGTTCACCGCTGTGAAGTAGAGTATGAGTCCGCTATACGAGTTGTGGATTCCCAGGCTCATCATGAGCTTGATCGTGGGGATTATCGACACGGGCATGACTAGGCCGACGAGGAGGAGGTAGTAGCTCACGCGGCTAGCGCGCCCGGGCCTGCGCTGGATGACGAAGGCGGCCATAGCGGCGGCGATGTCTGTCAAGATCACCGTGGCCAAGCTGATGAATATTGTATTAAGGAAGCCCCTAATCACCGAGGCCTTCGAGAGCACCTTGCCGTAGTTGTCCCACGCGTATTCTGTTGGGAGATCGAGGCCGAAGAGCGCCGACTCGCGCGCGTTCTTGACCGAGCCGAGGATCATCATGAGGAAGGGCAGGACAACGATCAGCGCAAATGCCGTGCATAGCGTGTAAAGGAGTATTTTCGTCCATGTCTTCATAGCGCGACCTCCCTTTTTTGGAGGAACGTGAGCACGGGAAAGCAGATAAGCATAATGACCGCTATCAGCAGTATGTTTGCCGCCGTGCCCTGCCCGTAGAGCCCAAGGCTGAAGGCGCTCATGATGTAAGTGTTGAGGACCTCCGTCGTGTAGCCGGGCCCTCCGTTCGTGAGGACGAGGATCATCACGAAGACCTTCATCGTTCCGATGAGCGAGAGCACGAGGTTGATCGTGAGGGATGGCGCGATGAGGGGAAAAACAATCCTCCCAAAGGTCGTCCAATATCTCGAGCCGTCTATAGAGGCCGATTCGTACAGCTCTACGGGGATCGCCTGCAGCCCGGCTAGGTATATGACCATGGCGAAGCCCGAGGTTCGCCACACGTCCACCATAATAGTTGAGGCAAGGGCGAGGGCCGGATCGTTAAGCCAATCCCCCGCCAAGGCGCCGAGCCCTATCGCGCGCAAGGCGACGTTAATAAGCCCATGGCCAGGGTTGTAGATCGCGGTGAAGAGGTATCCGATTACAATTGGAGAGATGACATAAGGAAGAAAGAACACGGTCCTGAACAAATTCTTAAGCTTGAGGGACTCGTTGAGCATGAGCGCGAGCGCGAGTCCTGCGAGGTTCCGCAGGACGGTGACCGAGATCGAGTACACGATCGTATGCCAGAAGGCGGCGATGAGCTTGTGGTCGGCGAATAGCTCGCGGAAATTCTGCAGGCCGATGAAGTTGATACCTTTTTTATTGATGTTCCAGTCCGTGAGGCTATAATAGAATCCGGTCAACGTAGGCGCGAGGAATAGGATTCCGAAAATCGCCAAAGCCGGGATAAGGAAGGCATACGGATAATTACCGCGCTTGTTTCGTGTCATCGGAGAAGCACCCCCGCCCTTGCATCGCGTTATACCTCGTCGAGGCCCCGTGTGAGGGACCTCGATCTGGCGGTTTAGAATCCCGGGAGGACTCTCGCCTTGCCGGTCTTGCGGTAGTTCTCGTCCAAGGTGGCAAGCGCCTTGTCGACATCGCCGTCCATGAGCAGGGCCTGCAAAATCTTCGGATAGTCGGTGAGCGAGGAAGACAGCCTATTCTGCATGTTGATCTTGGCCCTTCCCTCCTTCACGCAGGCGAGCACGTCCTCCTGGGCTGGATAGAGGGCCACCGCCGCGTCGTTGTAGACGGGGATGCCGGGTATCGTCTTGTAGAGAATATCGACGTTCGCCTTCTCGGTCATGAATCGGACGAGATCGGTGGCTGCTTTGACGTTCTTCCCTAGGCGTGGGACGAGAATCTGGCTAGCCGGCGAGAGCGTTGCGACGCCCTTGCCCTTATCGCTCGGCAAGGGGAACCAGCCGAGATTATCGGTCACGAACTGCTTGCCGAACTTCTGTTCCATGGCGGATATAAAGACAGGAATCTGTGCGACCATGGCTACTCGGCCTTGGCCAAAGAGCTCTTGCTGCTCTTCGTAGGTGCCCGCGAGGAAGGAGTCCTGGTAGAAGCCTTTCTTGGAGAGATCGTACTGGCGAGCAAGGAGATTTTTGAGCTCGGGAATCTGATTGAGCCTAAGCTGATTCCTCTCGAGCTTCTGTACCCCCGTATCGCCTATCGCAGGGTCGACATAGCTGGGCCATCCGATGAGGGAGAAGACCTGAAGGGGCCAGCCGGTCTTCGCGGCCTCGTAGATAGGGATATAGCCTGCAGCCTTGGCTGCCTTCGCTATATCGAGGAACTCCGCATAGTTTGCGGGGGGCGCCTTGCCGAGGGCCTTGAAGACGGCCTTGTTGTAGTAAACTCCATAGGCGCCGGTTGAGCCCCAGGCTATGCCGTAAACATGGCCGCCCAGCGTCTGAAACTCGCGGGTGCTAGCCGTAAGTCGAGATAATATCGGGTCCTTGGCCCAATCGAAGAGCGTCTCGTCACCCCTGAACTTCGTATACTGTTTAGTGCCAGGGTCCATCTCGAAGAGGTCGGGGTAGTCTCCTGTATTGAAGCGTGTCAGGAGGAGTCGCCCATAATCCTCGCCAGGAGGTAAAGCCTGGATCTCTACCTCGGCTCCAGTCTTGGCCTTGTAGGCAGCAAATATCTGCTCATATGCGGTAGTATTCGTCGTGTTAGGAATAACGAAAGTCAGCGTGACTTTCTCTGCAGCCACGGAGCCAGGCAGACCTAGAGCGATTGCCAGAACAAGCCCAAGAAACGTTCGTGACTTCTTTAGCATCGAGTGCCTCCTGTTGTTAATAGCAGATGGAACGACTCAACAAAAACAAACGATATAATAACATTAAACATCATACGTATAACAGATAAGCAAATCTACCATCGCTTTCTCGAGCTGTAAAGCAAAAAAGCACTTTCAGCTGGCAGGATGCACACGCCCCACACCGAATCGATTGCGTTTAGGGAGTCACTTACCTTTGCGTCCGATGACTCGCCTGGCTGCCGCGACAATATCCGAGACCGCCAAGCCATACTTATCGAGGAGCTGATCTCCCTCCCCAGACTCAGGAAAGCGGTCGGCCAGGCCGAGCCTCTCGATCGGAGTAGGAGTGCGATCGCCAAGAGCTTCGGCTGCGGCTCCTCCGAGGCCTCCGCTGATCAGGTGGTCTTCAAGGGTAACGATGGCCCCGGTCCTACGCGCGAGAGCGGCGAGAGTCTCAGAGTCGAAGGGCTTGAGCGTGTGCGCTTCCGCGACAACCGCTTTAATACCCAGCCTCTCGAGCTCAGAAGCGGCGGAAAAGGCGCGTGCGAGCAGGGGACCACAGACAAGGATCGTAACGTCGGAGCCGAGATCGAGGGCGATCCTGATCTTGCCGAGCTCGAAGCGGCCGGCCGTGACAGGGATCGCAACATCCTTCGATCCGCCGACGCGGAGATAGGCCGGGCCGGGGCGCGAGGCCAAGGCCCGAAGGGCAGAGGAGGCCTCTGAAGGGTCGGCAGGAGCGACGACCGCGAATCCGGGCAGGAGCCGCGCAATAGCGAGGTCTTCGAAGAACTGGTGCGTAGGCCCTTCGCGCTCACCGGCTGCCATGCCGCCGTTCGCGCCGATGAACTTCACGTCGAGTCGAGGATAGGCAACGAAGGTCCTCATCTGCTCGCAGGCGCGCATCGTGAGGAATCCCGCATAGGTCGCGACGTAAGGTTTTAGACCGCAAGAGGCGAGCCCAGAGGCAAAAGCCACTGCGTATTGCTCGGCTATGCCGACGTCGAAGATACGCTTCGGATAGACGGCCGCGAAGGGCGCCATACGCATGGCCTTGACCGAGTCTGGGCATACGATGACGATAGCGGGATCAACTGCTGCCAGTTCCAAGAGAGAGGAGGCGACTGCTTCCCGCATACTTGCGAAGGTTTCGCTCATATTCCGCTCCCCAAGGCCGCCATGGCGGCCGCATACTCCGCGTCCGTCGGAACCCGCTTATGCCACGAAGGATCGCCTTCCATAAATGGTACGCCCTTTCCCTTTATCGTATGCGCGATGATCACCGTCGGCCGCTCCTCACCGCCAGGGCGAGCCGACTCTCGCGCGCGCTCGATCGCCCCGAGGATGGCACCTACGTCGTGGCCGTCGATCTCCTCTGTCCGCCAACCGAAAGCCGCGAAGCGCGCCGCGATGTTCGTCATGCCACTCACCTCGGTGACGGATCCGTCGGCCTGTAGCCCGTTGTTGTCCACGAAGGCTATGAGATGTCCAAGCCGCCGATGAGCGGCGCAGGAGGCCGATTCCCAGATGAGCCCCTCGTCGAGCTCGCCGTCCCCGAGCAGCACGAAGACGTCGTAGTCCAATCCTCGCATTGACGCGGCGGCAGCCATGCCCGCGCCGATGGCGAGACCGTGCCCCAGAGAACCCGTCGTCGCGTCGAGGCCCGGCGTTTTATTCATATCGGGATGCCCCTGCAGAATTGAATTGAGGCGCCTGAGGCTCGACAGGAACTCGACGGGGAAGAAGCCCCGCCGAGCGAGGGCGGCATAAAGTGCGGGGCAACTATGTCCCTTCGAGAGGATAAAACGGTCACGGTTGGCCTTTCTGGGGTCGGAGGGGTCTATCCGCATCGCGCCGCAGTAGAGCGTCGCGATGATGTCGGCCGCCGAAAGCGAGCCCCCAGCATGTCCATCACCTGCCTCTTTTATCATGCTCACCACGTCTCGTCTGATCTGCCGGGCGAAGGCCTCGATGGCAGTTTCGTTCATCACTTTGAATTATCCTCCCGCCCGGCATGTAGGTCGAAGCCGCTCCATATTTCATCGTGCTCGCCAAGGGCCTTGAGCGCATCGCCTAAGTCGCGGCACCGAAGGGCCTCGACAATGCGCCGATGCATACCAAGACCTTGGCCGGCCTTCATCGTCGGCGAAAGGAGCTCGATGACGAAGCTATAGACATTTGCTACGAGCTTATTCCTCGTAGCCTCTCCCAATCGATTGTGAAACTCGCTGTCGAGCTTGAGGAGCCGAGCAGAGGCCGCAGCCTCATTCTTCGGCTCCGCGGATACTGCTTCCATCACGTCGCAGATCGCCAAGAGGGCGGCGAAGTCCTCATCGGTCCCGTGCTCAACGACCAAGCCGAGGACGCCTTCCTCGACCAGGAGGCGCAGCTCGGCGAGTTCGTGGAGGTCGGACTCGGTGACAAGGAGACTGAAAAGGACAGGGTCGAAGATCCTCTTGTTGGCCGAGGTGGCTACATAGGTACCGTCTCCGCGCTTGATGTCGACGATCCCGAAGGCCGAGAGAATCTTCATGGCCTCGCGTATCGATCCCCGGCTTATCGCGAGACTGCTCGCAATCTCGTTTTCACTCGGCAAAAGGTCGCCCGGCCTGAGCTTGCGCTCGATTAAGAGCTGCCGTATTGTGTCGACAACAGTCTCAACCGCGGTAGAAGATCGATCGCGAAGAGGGAAAAGCTCCGATTTTGCTTTGGATCCGGCCTCCATGCTTAGCCTCCTCTTACTTGTATTCCGGGCGCATAGGGGTAAAGCACTCAAGGAGCTCGCAGTCTTCGAGTACCTCCGACCCATGCATCTTGCCGCCCTCGAAGAGGTAGCCGTCGCCGGCGCCCGCCTCGAAAGAGCCGAACTCGAAGAGGAACCGGACTCGCCCTTTGACGACGTAGCCGTTCTGCGCCGCGTCGTGCTTGTGCAGCGGAATCGATGAGCCCTTCTCGAGGCTGAAGTGGCAGAGCATCGAGTCGTCGTCATAGCAGAGCGTCGTACGCCAAATCCCCGGAAACATCTGCACGCGCTTGCCCGACCCCACGGAAGCTCGAGATATTCTCGTCATTGCTGTATCCCTCCTTGACTCATGAGCCGGAACGGCGTTCGCCTACGGCGGCGAGAAGTCGACGCCATCCTTCGATAAAGCGGTCGCGGAACAGGACGACCGCGCCGAATTCGGAAAAGGCCTCAGGCGCGAGACCATCTTCACGCCAGGCGGCATCGAACTCCGGCAGGAGGGCCCGGGCCTTTTCGATCGTCCGCTCGTCGGCAGGCGAGAGCGGAACGACGGGTGGGTCCGCCGCAAGGAGCGCGTCCGCGGTACCCCGCCAGTTTATCGTAACGTCCATATCGAGTCCCACCATGCCGGTGAAGTGCTCGACGCTCCTGGCCCCTCCTCCAAGCATGCGGCCACAAAAGCCATAGCCGCGTAAAATGTCGTATTGCCGCCGGGCGGCTGCGATGCTCGCCGCCCTGATCTCTGCGGCAGAGATGCCGGCCGCGGAGAGAGCCAAGAGTCTTTCCTCTAGAACGCCCGTGATATGCGTGACGAAGAGCATCGGACGCTTGCGGAGAGACCTGGCCCCCTCCTCCCAGGCGCCGAATGCCGCCAAGGCCTGGGATACGGACATCACCTCAGTAGCGATGATAGGGATGCCAGCTGCAGCTACGGCGCGTATTGCGGCGAGGCCCGGAATCGTGACTGGTATTTTGGCGATGCAATTCTTCCCCAACGAGGCCGAACGCATGGTCGAGGTCACGATCGCATCGGCATTATCCTCGTGGAGAGGGCTGCCCTGGATCGAGACGAAGCCGCTCCGCTCGGGATCGGACGCGTAGATTTCGCGAAAAGCCTCCATGAGCCTCGCGCAGAAAGCGCCTTGGACGAGGGCGGCGGCCTCTTCGTCGTCGCTCGCCTGCTCGATGGCCTCGTCCAAAATCCGCGTGGCGATTGCAGGCTCGGCGACTAACTCTTTCGCGGCATAGGTAGGATTGGTCGTGCAGGCTATGGCGCCGTCGGCGATAGCCGCGCGCGCATCGGCGAGGCTCGGGTTATTTGCCCAAACACGGGTCGGAGTCTTGGCCGCAACACTATGGAAATAACCCATACGCTCCACCTTTCTTTTACGCCCATCGCAAGGGAAGCCAGACGCTCATCTCGGACTGCCCCCGATTATCCCACGCGAAATAAGGGATAAATCGCGCCCGAAACTTCTCGAGCCGATGCGGAGGCAGGGAGACGTAGAGCTCTGGCCCAGGCGGATCGGCTATCAGCCTGAGCACCTCGCCCTCGAGGGCGCTGATTCCCGCCAGTATTCCTTCGCCAGGCCTCGGCGTGAAGACCGCGTCGCTCGGCACGACTACATCCTCCACTCCTACGTTCTCGGGCAGGTCTTTCGATTCGAGGCAATAGACAAGCGGTCCGCGGCAGAGCGCTACCTGATTCCTCGTCTCTTCGACGAGATCGTTCGCTATAGTCAGCCGTGGCCTCATGGGCAGATCGAGGATGATCATGTCACCGGGGGCGAAAAGCCTCTCGAGGAGCGCGTAGCTCCCCTCTCCGACCTTGAGCCCTTCTTCCCTCGCCTGTGAGATTACACGAAGCGTCGCACCGGCGGCCCATGAGGGCACTCGCAGGCGCAGGCGCATGGGCCTGTCGGGGGCCGCCTCGACCCTGATTGTTACTCGACCTTCCCAGGGATAGTCCGTCTCCTGGCTCAAGCTCACTCGCGAGCCATCGAGCAGGCGTGTATCCACACTGCCTGAACCGTAGAGGTTGACCCACAGTCCGTCCTCCGAGACCGCGTAGGCCATAGCGGAGGCCGCTCCTATCAAGCGGAGCACATTGGGAGGGCAGCAGAAGCTCGAGAGATAGGAGGCCCGGCTCCTCGGCCAGCGCAGGAAGAAGGGAAGTTCTTTAGGCTGCCGCAAGGCAGTGCGATAGAAATAGCGCTCACCATCCAGACTGATGCCGACGGGCAGGCCGTTGTACAGGACTGTCTCCACGACGTCCATGAAGCGGGCCTCTCCACGCAGCTTGAACATGCGCCAATTCCAGAGCGCGTTGCCCACGCTCGCACACACTTCGTTGTACGCTGTGATGTTAGGTAGCTGGTATTCACGGCCATAGGCCTGGTGCACCCTTTGGATGGACTGATGGTCCTCTGCGCCGTCTGGGGAGACACCATCGAAAAGGGCACCGCAAGCGCCAGTCACGTACATCTTGCGCTCGACGACGTCATTCCACACGCTCTCCAGCGCCGACAGGTAAGACTCGTCGCCCGTCTCGGCGTACACGTCAGCCGCTCCGGCGTAGAGGTAGTTTGCCCGGACTGCATGTCCGACAGCCCTCCGCTGTAGCTTGAAGGGGATGCGGTCCTGATTATCGTCTGTCCCATCCGCGATGAGATCGCGTACGGCGATACAGACCTCCGCGAGCTCACGATAGGAAGCGTCGCCCGTCGAGCGGAACAGATCGATGAGCCCCATGATGTGCGAGGGGCAGATATTGTTCTTCGCTATCTCTGGACTCGGCTTGCTGAAATAACCTTTCAGGAAATCAGCGGCACGGATCGCGATGCGGAGCAGACTGTCCTTACCGGTTGCCTCCCTATGACGACAAGCGGCAGTCATCAGATGGCCCATATTATAGACCTCGAAATTGAGACGATCCGTGAGATCTCCGCTCAGAAGCTTACCAGCGCGCTCGGCGATGACGACGGGAGTGTGAATGTAGCCGTCGCTCCGCTGGGCGGCGGCGATCACCGTGATCACCTCGTCCATAAGCGCATCAAGAGAGGAGTCCGCCGTAGTCGCATAAGCCAGAGAAGCAGCCTCAAGCCATTTATAAAAGTCGCCGTCAAAGAAAGGGGGACCCGAATGCTCCCCTTTCTCCAGTCCAGCAGCTATTCGAAAATTCGCGAAGGCATGGCTCGTGGCAGGATCGTCCAGTATCTTCCACATATGAGGGACCATAGTGGAAGCAAGCCTCTCGACGAGACTGCCCCAATAACCGCCCTTCCAGCGAGCATCCAAGAGGCCAATCTCAGCAACCGTAGCGAAGGGACTTTTTCGCTGCATCTACTGCTCCTAAAATGAAATCATCGTTTCTATTATAAACCAGCTACTACACAGCTTCATTAAACATCATATGTATTATGTTTAGTTATTTCTCTGTGAATTGTCAAGAGGACCACACTCAAACCTGTCACGTAGCCGATTTATGGGGAAATAGGGTCAACTTTATCGAGTCCCTTCGAGCATTAGATAGAGGATGACGGGTAGCCGAGCGCCCAGGGATTCCATCGTGCGCACCTCATCCTCAGATGAGGCATCATAGACACCGACAACTGAACCATCGTTGCGAATGACTCGATGCTTTATAGAGAAGCACTCCCGTCTGGTCAACAATTCAACCTAATCATAAAAGAATGTGCGCCTGGTTTGCATAAAGTTAAGACGGGATAAAGCCTGTGGCCAGTAGGCATAGCGCGCATACAGAGGATGGAGTCGCTTTGCGCATCTCCACTATTGTCGCGCAGCTCAAGCTGCATTGTGGTCCGGCCTAACTTGGGCAAGCCTTCTACCCAAGTTGGACAATCTTTCTGCCTGACTTGGGTAAGCCTCCCGCCTAACTTGGATACGGCTCATGCCCAAGTTGGGCAGAAACATTTTATGTATTGTATCCGAGCCAATTCCCAAAAATCGGCCTTTACAATAATTGAGGCCAGAGAGGTTTGTCGAAGGTAGACCATAAGGCTTTTGTAACGAAAGGATAGACCGGCCCCCGCAATCATGGCGCCTACCCTTTCACAGAGCCCATCGCGATGCCCTTGACGAAGTTCTTCTGAAAGAAAGGATAGGCGATAAGCATGGGCACGAGCCCAAGCACCGCTATCGCCATCCTGACAGTCACGCTCGGCAAGGTGGAAACCTGCGCAGCCGCCTCCGCTCCGAGACTGTTCGAGCTGAGAAACTGGACATCGGTGAGGATGCGGTTGAGGAGGTTCTGGATGCTGTACAGTTTCGGATCAGTCAGGAAAATGAGGCCATTAAACCAGTCATTCCAATATTGGATGCCCTGTAGCAACGCTATTGTCGCAAGGACCGGCGTAGAGAGCGGAAATACTATCAAGAACAGCATACGGGCGTCGCCGACTCCGTCGATCCTCGCGGACTCGATCACCGAATCAGGAACGGAGCTCATGAAGAAACTCTTCAGCATGAGTATGTTGAAGCCGTTCACCAGGAGGTTAGGCACGATGAGCGACCAGATGGTGTTCTTGAAGTGGAGCACCTGTGTATAGAGAAGGTACGAGGGGACGAGTCCGCCATTAAAAAGCATCGTGAAGACAACGATGAAGAGGAAGACATTGCGGCCGGGAAGGTCGCGCCTCGAGAGCGGGTAGGCCAGCATCGACTCCACGAGGAGGCCGACCGAAGTCCCTATCACCGTCACGAAGATCGAGACACCATAAGATCGCAGAATGGCGAGGCCTTGGCGCGAAAGGTAGTCGTAGGCCGTATGGCCGAACTTCTTTGGAAAGAAAGAATAGCCATCCCGCACGATCGCGGACTCGTCGGTTATCGAAGACATAAAGAGGAGGATCACGGGGAGAACGCACAGCGCCGTTGCGATCACTAGCGCTACATTCGCGGCTATCCGCCATCCCAATCCCTCAGTACTTGCTGTGTGTCTCATTGCCCGGCCTCTTTCAGAAGAGCGCGTTCTCTGGGCTGATCTTCCGGACAATCAAATTGGCGGCCAGCACCGTGGCGAAGCCGACAAATGACTGATAGAAGCCGGCCGCTGACGACATACCGATGTCTCCGATCTGCATCAATCCCCGATAGACATATGTGTCGATGACGTTCGTCGCGTCATAGAGAGACCCTGAATCCAGGGGAACTTGGTAGAAGAGTCCGAAGTCGGCGTAGAAAATTCTGCCCACAAAAAGCAGTACCATCATCGTCAGGATAGGGACTAGCTGCGGGATAGTGAGACTGAATATCTGTTTGCCCTTCGACGCCCCGTCCATTCTCGCCGCCTCGTACATCTCGACGTCGATGCCGAGGATCGCAGCGTAGTAGATGATCGTCAAGAAGCCGACGTTCTTCCAAGCGTTTATGAAGACGAGGAGAAAAGGCCAGTACTTCGGCTCGTTGTACCACGATACCGCGTCCTTGCCGAGCATCGGCAATATGGTCTTGTTCATGTAGCCCGTGTCGGAGCTCAGGAAGGCGAGCACGAGGTAGCTCACGATGACCATCGAGATGAGATTCGGGATAAGTATGGCGCTCTGATAGACCTTCAGCCCCGTCTTGCTGCGGATCTCGTTGAGGAGGACCGCGAAGGCCACGGCGAGCAGATTGTTGAGCGCAATGAAGACAATATTGTAGAGGATCGTGTTGCGCGTTATCTGCAGTGCATCGGAAGTCGCGAAGAGATAGACGAAGTTCTTAAAGCCGACCCAGTTGCTCCCGAAGAATCCTTTTGCAAAATCAATGTCCTTGAACGCAATGGCAAGTCCGAACATCGGCAGATAGTTGTTGATGAGCAAGTATAAAAGACCTGGGAGCATGAGCAAAAAAAGGGATCGGTAGCGCCTAAGGCCGCGCCGTCCGAGATGTCCGCCTGTCACGCTAGTCGAGGTCATCGTGTGTTACTCCCGGGGCGCCGGACGTCAGCCGACCGCGCCAAACAGCGAGGCCGACGCGATTAGCATGTCGAGAGGGAACTCGTAATACTCCGCTATCCTCTCAGCGAGGCGGACCTCTAGACGGCACGTCGGCCCGTCGAGCCTCTGCGGCCAAGGGAAAAAGACCTGTAGTTCCTCGATGACGTTCCACCATACATCCCTAACCGTCCTCGCGTCGAGGAGACGGAATCGCTGCCCCCCCTTGATGAGGAAGATATCTTCGCGCGGGACAACGGCACCGTCGAGCGATATCTCCATATCGAGGAGCATTCCTAGGGGCGCGGCCTTGTACCAAGGTTGATACATGCTGAAAGAGTAACCATCTAGGATTTTCTCCCCTACCCTGATGCTGGTGCGCTTGAGCTCGGCCTTGCCGTGCATAAGGCTCACGCCGAAGGTCTTCGCCATCGTCTCGATACCCACAAGCGCGTCCTCGCGCTGACCGCGCATGCCCGCGGCGATCCATTCACCGAAACCACTTTTTGAAGCGACCATACTGTTCTCCTCTCGGTCCGCTCACCGGAACTGCCGTATGTAACTCAAGACGCTCTCGACGCCCTTTTTACTATCCACATCGCTCGCGCCGAACCCCGGCGGCTCGAACTCGACTACGATCGTTCCCGCGTAGCTGGATTCCTTCAGGGCGCTGCACAAAGCCCGATAGGGGATGTTCGGATCGTCCCCGTCGAGCGGGATTGCCGCCGTGGCCTTGCCGTGGACGTGGCGCGCGTAGCGCAGGCACTCCTTGAAAGTTTCGATCGGTACTCCTCCCTTCCGGTACCAGGCCGAGAAGTCGGGCACCAAGCCGAGGGAAGGTGTATCGAAGCGCTCCATCAGTGCCAAGAAGCGGTCGGGCTTCATCGGCGAATGTATCTCGACGGCCAGCTGGACCCCATACTTCTCCGCGATCGGGATCGAGCGCTCGAGCACGCGATTGACGGCAGGATCTATGTATGGGAAAGGTGTGGGCCGAACTATCGGTGCGCCGAGGACGTGGGCGACGAGGATGGACTCGCGCACTTGGTCGACCATGTCGTCCTCGGTGCACTTGTAATCGGCAGAGTACTCGCGCTCAGTGTACTGACTGTAGTTGGCGAGCTTGAGCCCAAGTGACTCGATGAGCTCCCGCAGGCGAAACAGCTCGGACAGGCTCGGCCGGGGATAGCCGAGGATATGCTCGGCGTCGACCAGCTCGACGCACTCGCCTCCGCACGCCTTCACGTGCCGAATGGCATCCTCGATCGTGAGCGCATGGTTCCTGATGTCGGTGAGATAACTATGCAAGGATACGCCGACCTTCATCTTCGCTTGATTCATCACTACCTCCTCCTTCCCGATCCGCAACATCATCAGGATAGCCCCTCATCTGAGCAGCCGCTACACAGAGAGACGACAAAAACCTTACCGCAATCCTACTAAGCGATTCTTCCGGCGGGCGGTGGCCACGCATATGGCGAATGCCGTCAGCGAGGCCACGGCGCTTATCTGCAATATCGTTCGCGATCGCGGCCCGCCGATGGCGCCGGCCACGCTCCCCATGATGAATGGAGAGAGGAAGCCGCCGAGGTTGACGCCGCTCATGTAGACGGAGACGGCCATGGTTGTCGCCCGCGGGGACCAGGCGTTCGCCACGACGAGGGCCTCGGACGAAATGATACCAAAGCCGATCCCGATAAAGGCGGAACCGGCAAAGAACGCGGCCGCTGAGGAGCATCTCCCTAGGAGGGCGAAGCCTACGGCGGTTAGCCCTACAGCGAATGCCACCGCGTATCCCTTGAGTCTCCTCGAAATCTGAAAATAGAGGGCGCTGCTCGCCAGACCGCCGAAATTCATCGTGATGACTATCAGGCCGCTCAAGGCGGAGTCGCCGATCCCACGGTCCGCGACCACCATGGCGACATTCGAGTAGAATGCGCAGAGAAGCATCCCGTATCCGCACATAACGATGGTCAGCCGCGAGAGATCCCTGTTGGGCATGAAGGTCCCTTCTTCGCCTCCGCGCTTGGAGGGAGGCTCGCCCCTCCTGAAGACGGAGAAGGTATACGCCATGATTAAGGTGCCTAGCAGATAAATAAGGAACGAGTATCGCCACCCAGCAGTACAGAGGTATCCCGCGGCAACGGTTGTGACGATGCCCCCTATGCTGACGGAGGCGTTCTGATATCCCATCATCGCCTTGATCTCATCGCCCGCATAGTAGTCGGCTATCATTCCCGGGGCGATCGGCGTGATGAAACCGACTCCGCAGCCGAATAGCGCGCGCATGGCCAGTATAAAGACAAAAGAATCAGAAAGCGCCGGCGCGACTCCACCTATCGTCAACAGCAATAAGCCTAGCCAAGCCCATAGATTCTTGCCTGTCCTTCGACTCAGCACGCCGCAAAGCAACGAGGCGGGGATCATAAAGAGTCCCGGTAGGCTGACCAATGATTGGATCATGCTCGCCGAAAGCCCCGGGAATTCCCTTTGTATCGCCGCCAGTGACGGAGATATCGAATTGGCGGTATTCATCAGAAAAGCAACCGCTAGAACACCAATGGAAAAAGCAACACTACGTTTGCGCATCTGCGATCTCGGCGTTGGGCAGCAGAACACACGACGAGCCGACCCTCAATTCCAGGAGGCCGGCTCCGTATTAACCCTTTATAGCCTCAACTCCGGGCCTTTGCCCAAGCATCGAGCTGCTTCTGCTTCTCGGCTATGATTTTGTCTATGCCCGCCTCCTTCAGCTTCGCGAGAAATTCGGGGAGCGTCTTGGCAGGATCCAGTGTGCCGGTCTCCAGTCCGACCCTATAACGATTGAGGACATTCTGACAGGCGACGATCTCGTTGGTCACCGGCATAGGATCGAATATGAATCCCAGGGCGCGTGACTTTAAGGCGCGTCTGTTGAAGTCCGCCATATCCTTCCAGATAGTCGGAGGATTCCCGTTGAAGACATAGCCCTGCAACTGGTTGCCGAACTCGAATCCCATGAAGGCGAAGCTGTAGGTCACCGTATTCGCGTTCACGCCCGCGGGGAAATCGACGAGGCCGTTGGGAAGCTTGACGTAGTGTTTGCCCTCTATGCCGAAGACGATAAGGTTGTAGACCGCGGGATCGGAATAGAGGAGATTGAGGAACTCCATCGCCTTATCGGGCGCCGTCGAGTTGCGCGGGATGGTCCATCCGAAATCGAGGACATCATCCGTGGTCGTAAACGGGGCCACGAGCTCGGCCGAGACCATAGTGCGGCTTGCCTGCACGGTCGCTTGCGCGTCCCAGCCCGGCTTCGTATGCGCGAGGAAGGCGAAAGCGCGGTCCGCCTTCACGTACACGGACCAGTCGTCCTTGTTCGTCGCTATATCCTTCAAGATGAGGCCATCCTGGTACCATGAGCGGAAGCGTTTCAGGAGCGCCGCGTAATCTTTGGTCCCGTAGAGGTTGGTGACCTTGAGATCCTTGCCGAAGTTCACGAGAGCGCCGGTGTAGTTGCCCAGGCGGTCCCAGGTCTGATAGCCCTCGAGGAGACTGGTGCCGGCCGTCTGGCCGATCAAGGGTACGATGTCCGGGTACTTCTGCTTGACCGCACGAAGAACTTTATCCACGTCGTCGAGGGTCTTGATCTTCGAGACATCGATTTTGAGTTTATCGACGATATCCTTGCGCATGCACAGAGAGTAGTTGCCGCCGAAGTCGCGGACCGTCGGAACCATGTAAAGCTTGCCGCCCACCTTGCCTGCGGCGAGGTACTCGGGGTCCATGGAGGCGGTGATGCCCGCGCCATACTTGGCGACGAGGTCATCGAGGGGCAGGAGCTGATTCTTCGCGACCTGGACGGTGTAGTTGAAGATATTCAGCGAGCCGTCGACCATCAGATCGAGCTTCTCGCCGCTAGCCAGCATGAGGTTGATCTGTTGGTTCCATGCTCCGATGTTGATCGGCAGGAGCTTCACTTTCGCGCCGATTCTGTCGGCGACGGAGGCATTGATGGCATCTTGAACAGTCGAAAGGTCGGGGGGGACGCCGTTCCCGGATATTATGAACGCGACGGTGATCTCGGGCATCGCCGGGGCCTCACCTGCGCTCACGCAAAGCGGGAGCGCGAGAAGCAACGCATAAAGGGTGAATAAGACTCTCTTGCTCATTCCTTCCTCCTGATTTCCGGACCGGAAACCGGGATGAGTATAGGGGCTGTTTTAGGAATGGCGTTATCACGAAGCCTACCTTTCCCCTACTTCAATCCTATTTTCAAGAGCAGCCGGTCTTTATGACAGCCTTCGAGTTCTTCGCCCGATAGTCCTGGGGGCTGCACTTGTAGTGCTTCTTGAAGGTGCTGGAGAAGTGCGCCGGATTCAGATAGCCGATCCTATCGGCGATATCGCCTATAGAGAGCCGCGTCGACACAAGCAGGTCGGCCGCGAGGCGGAGTTTTTCCCTAATGACATACTCAGATACCGACAGGCCGGTCTCTTTCTTGAACAGGCGGGTCAAATAGTCGGGATTCAGCGAGACGTGGGCGGCGATCTTCCCGCAATCCAAGTCATCCGTCAGGTTCCTCTTGATAAAATCGGCGGCCCGACCGAAGGGAGTGTGACTCATATCCACCTCGTCGCGCTGCTCCTTGACGAAGTCGAGGGAAAAGTCGATCCATCGCGAAAGGTTGTCGGGGCTCGCCGCAGCGTTTCGGTACATTTTCTCGGCGCTCGCGTTGTCGACGATAAGATGGGCGCTCACTCCTTTAGACCTCAGGGCCGCGAAGAGGGCCTGCTGGAAGTCGATGAGGAATCGCTCCAGGAAGGCCGGCTCCAATCTTTCCCGAGGCGGCAACCTAGCCAGGAATGCCTTGATCTCGTAGCGCACTCGCTCGATGGCGCCGCTCTTGAGCAGGACCGTCCACAGCGACATATCGGGGATGGAACACGGCCAGGCCCCGGATACTAACGACGGCTCCAGCTCTCGGCCATCCGTCCCCGATCCGTCGACGCTGATAGGCTCGGGGGCCGGGACTGCCACCGAGCCTTCGAGCTTGGCGACAGCCGCGGTGATAGCCGCGCGCAGCTCCGTCGCAGGGACGGGTTTGATCAAATAGTCGCAGCCTTGTAGCCGAATAGCCCGCTGGGCGTACGAGAAATCGGTGTGGCAGGTGAGGAAGACGACCTCCGTCCGCATCTTCATTGATCGCATCCACGCAAGGAGATCAAGGCCGCTCTCCTCAGGCATCTCGATGTCGCAGAGCATAATGCTGATGTCCCTTGTCAAGAGCATATCCTTAGCCTGGTTCACGTTGAACGCGGTATAGAGCTCTTCGACTCCTATGGCCTTCCAATCGACCGCGATCTTGATGCCCTCAACGGCATAGACTTCGTCATCAACGATGAGCAAGCGAAGCATCGCACTCGCCTCCCCTATCAAATTATATCATCCGGCGATCCCTTGCCGAATATCGATCGATCACCTAAGACAAAGACATCGCTGAAAGAGGAAAAAAGTTATACACTAAATTCATGATCACTTTTCCGCATCTATCGGAACCGCGATCCATGAGCTACCGTTTTGGCCTGTTCTTCGTCATCGTCTCGGTCCCGCTTTCGGCTCTCCTCATCTACCAGAACATCTACGCGAGTGAGATCTTGCACCGCGAGATCGCGGAGTCCGAGAAGGCGATACAGAAGCTTTACATGACCCGTGTGGACTCCGACCTATACGGGATAGACAAGTACCTCGTCAACCGGCTCGTCAACGACCAGGCCCTCCTCGTTTTCGATAGAGCGGCTCTGGACGACGAGTACAACCTCGCGAAGATCGACATCTCGAATGAGTTCACGGCCAGTCTCGCCCTCTATACCTCGATAGGCGGGCTGTTCACATACTCCAAGCCCTCGGGGGACCTGGTGATGAGCCAGAACGAGGTGGGACTCTCGCTCGCAGACCGCGACGCTATCAGCCTCTTCCTCAGTTCGGACCCGGCGATTCCGAACTATTCCTGGCTGCTCAGACGGATCGGCTCGAAGGACCTCCTCTTTCGCGTGCTCAAGTCCAACACCTACCTTATCGGCGCCTGGGTCGACACGAAGACCCTCCTCGCTCCGCTCGGCCACCTGATCCCGGGCGGCGGCACCCGTTCCTGCTTCGTTGCCAAGGACGGGAGGAGCTATCCCCAGCTCGACGATATATCCGGCAACCATGTCGATCTCGACGCAGGGAGCCGCGGCTACGCAATCTCCGGCTCGCCGACGCGTTACCTCGTCATCGGCGAGCGATCGGCCATGGGCGAGTTCTCCTTGGTCACCCTCGTTCCCGATGCCGCCATCCTAAAGCGGCTCCCCATTATACGGACAATGAATATCGTCGTTGCCCTCGCTGTCGTCGTCGTCATCCTCGCCTTCTTTGTGTTCCTCCGCAAGGTAGTGATCGCGCCCCTCTACGGCCTCATGGAGGCGATGCGCAAGCTGCACGCAGGGGACTTCGAGGCCCGCGTCGCGCCGACCGGCGCAACCAAGGAATTCTCCGTGGCGAACGCGACCTTCAACGACATGGCCTCCCAGATACATGACTTACGCATCGATGTCTATGAAGAGCAGCTGCACGGGCAAAAGGCCGAGCTCCAAGCCCTCAGACTCCAGATCAACCCCCATTTTTTCCTGAACAGCCTCAACATCCTCTATCAGCTGACACAGGTGAAGGATTACACGCTAGTCCAGGAACTCACGCTCTGCCTCTCGAAGTATTTCCAGTTCCTTTTCCGGAGCACAACTGATTTCGTCTTCCTCCGCGAAGAGTGGGACCATATCAAGAATTACCTGCGGATCCAGGAGCTCCGCTTTCCCAATACGCTCACGTGCGAGCTCGATGCCCCCGCGCCCCTTCCGGATGTTCAAATACCCCCCTTCCTCATACAGACCTTCGTCGAGAACGCCATCAAGTATGGGCACAGACAGGACGACGCCTTTATCGTCCGCATTTCAATAAAGGATCGGTCCGATAAGGACGACCTCGCCATCCGCATCTCGGACTCAGGTCCAGGTTTCCCTCCGAGCGTTCTGCAAGCCCTTCGCGCCGGGGCGCCAATTATAAAGGAAGACGGCGAACACATCGGCGTAGCGAACAGCCGACAGCGTCTCCACCTCCTCTATGGCGAGGCCGCCTCGCTCCGCTTCTGGAACGATTCAGGCGCCGTGGTGGAAGTGACCCTGCCGCGCCGCGCTGACATCCGGCGCGAGGGCGCGGGCGCCGCCACGGGTTCTTAGGCAGGCACGAATTCCGCATTGCGCTGACGAATCCGGACTGCATATCGATCTCCACGCTCAATGTGCCCGTCTAAAACGCATGCAACAGATGTGAGGAATATCCGTAGGAAGGGTAAATCTACTTTAATCCGACGCGCCACCCCAAAGGCGACTATTTGCCAATTGCAATCCGACCCCGCCATAATTGCGCCGCGCTCTCGCGATAGTAGAAGGCCCATGGTCGGAATTCAGTATGGAAAAGGTTGGGAGCAGGGTGGCGATGTCTCGACTATGGACCTATCCTACACCCGATCCGTTATACGGGGATTTCGCCCAAGGAGGATTACGTGAAGAAGAAAGTACTTATTTCTCTGGCCGCCATGTTCGCTGTCTTGATGACGACGCCCCTGGCTCTCACGGCCCAGGCCGCCGACCAGAACACGGAACTGACTATGACTTTCATCACCTTCGGCCCGGTACCGCAGGAGATGCAGAGGGTCCAAGACGAATTGAATAAACTGCTTTCCAAGAAAATCGGCGCTACGGTCAAGCTCCTGCCCATCAACGCAGGCGCCTGGGCCCAGCAAGCCAACCTCATGCTCGCGAGCGGCGAGAATCTCGATCTCATGATCGACGGAACGCTCGGCTTCTTCACCCTCTCGAGCCATGTCTCCAAGAATCAGCTCCTGCCCCTCGACGACCTCGTGGCGAAATACGGTCAGGGTATTTCCAAGTCGATGGACAGCGTCTTCCTCAACGCCGGCAAGGTCAACGGTAAGCTCTACATACTGCCGGTCATCCACGAGTTTGGCGGCAACTTCGTGATCTGCATGCGTAAGGATATCGTCGATAAGCTCAAGATCGACGTCTCGAAGATCAAGACCTACAACGATGTCGAGGCGACGCTGCTCAAGGTGAAGAAGGCCTATCCTGACGTCGTCCCACTCGTGCCACAGGACGCTCAGTCCACGATCGTCAAAGGTATGCATGACTGGGACCGCCTCGGTATCGACATAGGCGCGATCGCCGATAGCGGCGCCACACTCAAGGTCGTGGACATCTACGAGACGAAGGAGTACGCGGATCTTATAAAGCGAGCGCACAAATGGTATCAGGAGGGGCTGATCCTGAAGGACGCGGCGACGAGCAAGGACGACTGGTCGACCTACGTGAAGGCCAACCGCGCCTTCGCCTTCCTCGGGATGGCCAAGCCCGGCTTCGACGTGCAGGAGAGCCTCCAGGTCGGGCAGCCCATGGTAACGGCCGAACTCATTCCCCCGTACTGCACGACGGACAATGTCATCGACTTCGGCTGGACCATCCCCAGGAACAGCAAGAATCCCGAAAAGGCGATGCAGCTGCTCAACCTCCTGTACTCCGATCCCGAAGTATTCAACCTCCTGGTCTACGGCACCGAGGGCAAGGACTACGTCAAGATCGGAAACAATATGATCGATTTTCCCAAGGGACTCGACTCCAACTCCGTCGGCTACAGCCTCTCGGGTTACAGCTGGGAGCTCGGCAACCAGTTCCAGGGCTACGTCTTCAAGGGCAACACGCCGACAATCTGGGAGGACACGAAAGCCTTTAATGGTCGCGCCCTGAAGTCCAAGGCCCTCGGCTTCGTCTTCGATTCCACGCCGGTCAAGGACGAGGTGGCCGCATGCCAGAACGTCCTCAATCGCTACGTGCCCGGCCTGGAGATGGGCGTTCTCGATCCGAGGACCCTTACCGACTTTATCGCGAAGCTCAAGGCTGCGGGCGGTGACAAAATCATCGCGGAGAAACAGCGCCAGATCGACGCGTGGGCAAACGCGAATGGCATGAAGTAAAAAGGCGCCGCGCGGCATTCGCGCGGCGCTAGTCATATAGACGGAGAAAGGCGGCCGAGGACCGCGATCACCATCCTCTTATGCCAGCAGCGACTTGATGTCCTCGTCTACCGTAGAGATGCCCGCGATGCCGAAGTTCTTGACCAGCACCGAGGCGACCGCTGGCGAGAGGAATGCGGGGAGCGTCGGCCCGAGATGGATGTCCTTGATGCCGAGCGACAGCAAGGCCAGAAGCACAATGACCGCCTTCTGTTCGTACCAGGCGATGTTGTAGGCGATGGGCAGCTTGTTGACGTCGTCCAGGCCGAAGGCGTCCTTTAGCGCCAGGGCGATCTTCACGAGGCTGTAGGAGTCGTTGCACTGCCCGGCATCCAGGACGCGCGGGATTCCCCCGATGTCGCCCAAGGGAAGCTTGTTGTAGCGATATTTTGCGCAGCCGGCGGTCAGGATGACCGTGTCCTTGGGCAGAGCCGCCGCGAACTCGGTGTAATACTCGC
>Ga0326727_10002712_pt1 | contig 59215 bp, 57 predicted proteins | sample MB2enrmetagenome_FD_207643 | JGI IMG/M metagenome (GOLD analysis project Ga0326727, IMG submission 207643) | Lab enriched peat soil microbial communities from McLean, Ithaca, NY, United States - MB29MY | ecosystem: Environmental > Terrestrial > Soil > Wetlands > Peat | place: USA: New York... | reverse complement strand
GGTTGGCTCTAAGACACAAGCTGATGCTGGGCGTGATCGGCGCAATGCTGGGTGGGTTGCTTGCGGGTTGCAGTGCGGACAAGACTCCTTCCCAGGGGGAGACCGGCCTGGCCGATGCGGCCAAAGACGTCGCCATCCCGTTGGAGGCGGGGAAGATGACGAACCCACTGCCGGAGACGGATGAGATCGAGCGCCAGGGGCAGGAGGTGTTTCTTGGGGCTTGCGCGCAATGCCATGGCGCGGATGCGCGCGGAGATACTACCGTCGGACGCGGCATGTATCCGCCGGCCATGGACCTGACCTCGGCCCATGTGCAGCACTGGAGCGACGCGGAGCTGTTCTGGATCGTGCAGAACGGAGTTCGCCTGACCGGCATGCCGGGGTGGAAGGCGAGCATCTCCGACGACGACACCTGGAAGCTGGCGCGGTACATCCACAACATTGCAAGGCTGGATGCTGCCGGGGCTTCGACGGCGGGCGCATCGCAGGCACAAACTGCTGCTTCCGCGCAGGACAAGTACAGCCTGAAGGTGCCGGGCGGGCTGTCGTTCTCTGAGGTGAGGGGGTACGAAAGCTGGCCGGTGATCGCGCTGAGCCATAACGGAGGCGCGCTGGCAGCGATCCTGGGGAATCCGGCGATGATTGCGGCGTTCAAGGCGGGGATTCCGGGTAACGGCAGGCCGTTTCCGGATGGCGCGAAGATGGTGAAGGTCCACTGGGCGGCGAAGGTGAATGCGGCTGAGCCCGGCGGCCCGACGGTGCCAGGCCCGCAGGCGAATGTCGATCTGATGGTGAAGGACAGCAAGCGGTTCGCGGACAGCGGCGGATGGGGATGGGCCAGCTTTGAGTATGACGCGGCGACCGATAGGTATAGGATCGGCAACCTGAGCGACAAGCCGCCCCAGGGGAACGACGCCAAGTGCGGGCTGGCGTGCCACTCGGCGGTGAAGAACAAGGATTACGTGTTTACGGACTACGCGCACCGGTGAGGCAGCGTCCCCCCGCTATTCGTTGGCGATGATCTCGCGGGCTTGCGCGATGTGCTTCTTGATGAGCGCGATGCGGTCGGGCCAGTTGCCTCCGGCTTTATCGGGGTAGGGAACGCCGGCGGCGTATTGACGCTCAGCCTCGGCCAGGTGGTCGAGGAGGATTTCGAGGTGCTGTTGGGGAGTAGGGCCGGGCATGGTGGGATTTTAAACCGGTTCCCCTGGGAAATGTAGGGGTCGGACCCTATTCCTGACGAAGGGACTGAACAATGAGACCGTTATGAATCGGGCACCCAGGTTTTGTGGTTGGGCCACCCCCACATCTCAGAATCGAGATATGGGGCAACCGGCACTTACCTCTCACTTAAATTGAAGCAAGAACCCCCTTATGTTGAAGAGAGTCGACGAGGGAGTGTTCGAACCGCGTGTGCATCGCTCCCGGATAGACTTGGTCAGTCCAGGCAAGCTGCCTAATACGCCTCAGCCGCTGAAACGCGGGACGGTCGACAATCTCACGCTCCCAGTCGTTCAGGCTGATAAAACCGTGTACCGGGCATCGAATCTCATACGTTTTGTGAAAGGTGCTCACGTCAGTAGGAGAATGATAGTCCAAGTAGAGGGCGAAAATCTAGCGAAAAACTTTTGAGCTTCTCAGGAAAACCTGCCTGTTACTCCGGTTCCAGTGGGTTCGTTTCTTCCTTTTCTATCAGTTGCGGAAGAGCGCTCCTCATTCCACGGTGACAGATTTCGCCAGGTTCCTCGGTTGGTCGACGTCGCAGCCGCGGCGGACGGCGATGTGGTAGGCCAGCAGTTGCAGCGGGACCACTTCGAGGATGGGGAGAAGCAGTTCGGGGCTGGGTGGGATGTAGATGGTGTGTTCGACCAGTTGGGCGATCTCGCGGTCGCCCTCGATGGCGATGGCGATGACGCGGCCGGAGCGGGCGGTGACCTCCTGAATATTGGACAGCGTTTTTTCGTACTTCAAGACGCTGGTGGGGTCGTCGGGGTCCTTGGTGGCGATGCAGACGACGGGGAGGGTCTCGTCGATGAGGGCGTTGGGGCCGTGCTTCATCTCGCCGGCGGGGTAGCCCTCGGCGTGGATGTAGGAGATCTCCTTGAGCTTGAGCGCGCCTTCGAGGGCAATGGGATAGTGGATGCCGCGGCCGAGGAAGAGGAAGTCGTTGGCGGTGGAGAAGGCGCGGGCGAGTTCCTCGCACTGGGCGGTGAGGGAGAGACGGGGGTTCTTGCGGCGGTCCGTTCCCACCCACATCTCAGAAGCGAGATGCGGGGCACCCGGATTCGTGCCCGCAGGCATGAGGGCGGCTGAGCCTTCGGCGCCTCCGGTGGCGCCGTGGACGTTGAGGTTGAGCATGGCGTCGAGCTTGGCGGGGATCTTCGAAAGCTCTTCGACCAGGTGGAGGGATTCAGCGTCCGTGACGGTGCCGCGGACCTGGCCGAGTTTGAGCGCGAGCAGGAAGAGCGCAGTGAGCTGCGCGGTGAAGGCCTTGGTGGAGGCGACGCCGATCTCGGGGCCGGCGTTGGTGGTGATGGTGCCCTGGGCCTCGCGGGAGACGGCCGCGCCGACCACGTTGCAGATGGCGAGGGTTTTGGAGCCGAGGGCGATCAGCTCGCGCTGCGCGGCGATGGTGTCGGCGGTTTCGCCGGACTGGGTGATGAGCAGGCCGATGGCGCGGGGGTCGGGGATGGGATTGCGATAGCGGTACTCACTCGCATAATCCACCTCCGTTCGCAGGCGGGCGAGGCGCTCGATCATGAATTTTCCGGCCAGGCCAGCGTGCCAACTGGTGCCGCAGGCGGCGATGACGATCTGGGTGGCGGCGCGCAGGTCTGCCTCGGTGATGGACATGTCGGGGAGGAAGACGTGGCCGGTGTCGGGGGAGACACGGCCGAGGATAGTGTCGCGGATGGAGCGCGGCTGCTCGTAGATCTCCTTGAGCATGAAGTGCTTGTAGCCGGCCTTCTCGGCCTGGATGGGGTCCCAGGAGATGCGCTGGATCTTGAGCGGGATGGGCGCGCCCTCGAAGTCAGTGAGCTGGATGCCGCTGGGGGTGAGGATGGCGACTTCGCCGTCGGCGAGGAAGTGGATGTTGCGAGTGTGGTGCAGGATGCCGGGAACATCGGAGGCTAGGAAGTATTCGCCGTCGCCCAGGCCGAGCACGGCGGGCGGACCGAAGCGCGCGGCCACCAGCTTGTCCGGCTCGTTGGCGGAGAGCACGCCGATGGCAAAGGCCCCGGTCAGGCGCTTGACGGCGCGGCGGACGGCCTCTTCCAAGGGGATCGCAGGTGTACGGCGCGGTAAGGTGAGGACGGCTTCGGAGGTGTTGGCTTCGGGGGATTCCCGCAGGTCCTTCGACTTCGCGCTGCGCGCTCCGCTCAGGATGACAGATTCTTGGGAGGCGGCGAGGTTGAGTTCGCTTTCGATGAGGTGGGCGATGATCTCGGTGTCGGTCTCGGAGACGAACTTGTGGCCTTTGGCGATCAGCTCCTGCTTCAGGGCGAGGTAGTTCTCCACGATGCCGTTGTGCACGACGACCAGGGTGCCGGAGCCGTCGCGGTGGGGGTGGGCGTTCTCCTCGGTGGGCCGGCCGTGGGTGGCCCAGCGGGTGTGGCCGATGCCGAAGCTGCCCTCGATGGGGCGCTCGGCGATGACGGCTTCCAGGTTGCGCAGCTTGCCCGGGGCGCGGCGCAGCTCCAGGCCTCCGGGGCCTCCGGCTACGGCGATGCCGGCTGAGTCATAGCCGCGGTACTCCAGGCGGCGCAGGCCTTCGATGATGATGGGGACGGGTGGATTGGGGCCAATGTATCCGACGATTCCGCACATGGCTCAAGTGTAGATGGATGAGAGGGATTTTGTGAGTTGGCGAGGAGGGGACGTTTGGGGGCATTTTTCGATTATTCAAACGGATGGGCCGCCAGCCATTGGGCCAGCACGAGGCAGAGCACCGAGATGAAGCATCCCAGCAGAGCGACGCTCACGAGTTCCCAGCGTGTCCACCGGATCTGGCGGATGCGACGTTTGCTGCTGCGACCCCATTTCGGAACACCGGGCACAACCCCTCCTGTATTTCGGTCTTGCCGGACGGGCGCCCTGCGCGGGCGGCGGTTACTTCGTGACGCGTACTGGGCTTCGCGGTGGTGCTCCCGTTGGTCGCCACAAAATGATGTACCGGCCAACGGGAGAACCTGTGCGGAGCGGGAAAAGGGCGTGTGAACGCCTAGAAGTGGAAGCCGAGTTCGGCGGTGAGGGCGCGCGGCGTGAGGTAGTGCGTGCCGGAGAACGTCGAGAGGAAGTTATAGAGCGCGTATTTGTTGGTGATGTTGACGGCGGTGAGGTGGAGGCTCCATTTGTACTTGTCGCCGCCGAAGAGGTTGTCCTGGCCCAGCGAGGCATCGAAGACGTTGCGTGGTGCGATGCGTTGCGGGTTGTGGTCGTTGTCGCCGGTGTTGGGCGCGGGGATTGAGATGAGGCTGGAGGTGAACTGCGAGGCCAGGCAGGTGGTGGGCAGCAGGTTGGTCGGGGTCGCCCTGTCGCTGCCGCACGCGAAGCCGGCCTGGAACTCCTGATCGGCGGTGAAGGGCACACCGACGGCGTTGACCATGAGGATGGCCGGTTGGCCGCCGAGTGTGGTGGAGGACGCCAGGCATGGGCTGTTCGGATCGGTAACGCCGTAGCACGGAGCCGAGCCCGCGACCAGACCGCTGTCGTAGCGCCAGTTGAAGCTGAACCAAGGCGAAAATCTGCCCGGGACCTGGTACTGCAGATGGGTGGTCTCGTTGTACTTCTCGTCGTGATCGATGCGGAAGGGGTATCCGCTCTGGCCGACCGTGGCTCCGGCACCAGCGATCTGCGGCGGGTAGAAGCGGGCCGCTACTAACGACATGACGACGAACGCGGAGAGGCCGTGGAAGTGGGGCACATCCGCGCGCAGGTCAAAGCCCGGGATCTTGGAGTTATGCCAGTCGATAGGGAAGGTGATGGGGGTGTTGCCCAGGACGGAGAAATCAAAGGCATTGTGGGTGTACTTCCAAATGTAGTCGCCGGAGAGGACGAAGTTCTTGCCGATAGCCTGTTGCAAACCCGCATGGAACTCATTGCGGAAGCCCGGCTGCAGCGTGGTGGAGACGCCGGGGGTACAAACCAGGAGCTCGGACAATACGGCGCTGCCGCAGCCCTGGCTGGAGAGGACGAGGTTTTCGTTGAAGGGGGACTCCAGCGTTCGCGCGTAGGAGGTGCGCAGGATGGTGTTGGTCTTCTTGATGTTGTAAGCAACGCCCATGCGGGGTTCGGCTTGGCGCTGGATCGCAAGCCCGTTGTAGAGGTCGCCGCGAATGCCGGCGTTGATGGTCCAGTCGCCGGCTGTGATCTGGTCCTCGGCGTAGAGGGCCAACTCCTTCACATCCGTGTGACCGTTGAAGGTGTAGTAGCCGCCGCCGCGGGTGAGGTCGTAGGGCAGCAGCATCGGATTGAAGCCGCCCCCGGTGGGATTGGCGGGATCGTAGGGCGCGTTGGCCGAGTAGCCCGCCTTGGCACACTGGGTGGTGCTGGTGAAACCTGGCAGCGGATTACCGTCTTCATCTACGCAAGGCGAGTTGAAGGTAGAGTTGATGAGCGCGAGCGGGTCGTTCTCGCGCAGGAAGGTCTGCGAGTATTCGGCGCCCAGCTTGATGTTGTTGGCGCCCTTGACGTAGGAGACGGTGGTGTGGACGCCTGCATTGGTGAGCGAACGCGCCTGGCTGATGGTCTGGTTCTGAATCGGCCCGAGGTCGGCGAGAGGATTCTTGCTTGGGTAGTAGTTGTAGGAGTCGCGGCGCACGTAGCCCGTGAAGTTGAAGACGGAGTTGACGCTGATAGTGTGGGTGTAGGTGGGGGCGATGTTGAACGTATCGATTTTGGAACGCTGGTCGGTGTTGCCGATACTGCCGAAGGTCGGGCTGGCGCTGGTGCCGCCGCTGACGACGTTCTGAACGTTGAGGTTGTCATACGAGTTGGGAGTCTGGAACCAGGACCGGCTGACGCCGAGATCGAGGTGGATGGAATCGACCGGCGTCAGCTGGCGATCGATGCGGTCAAAGACATTGAACTCGTTGCCCTTGTCGTGGAAGACCTTGAACTCGGGCGGATCGAGGAAGCGGCCGGTGTTCAGGCCGTCGAGTTCGATGAAGTTGCCCCAACTCTTGCCGCCATAGCTGAGGTCGACGGAGGCAGTGGAGGAACCGAAGGTCCCGAACGACGTGGTGACCGAACCAGTGGGGGTGGTCACGCCCTGTCCGGAGCGCGTATTAACCACGATGACCACGCTGGTTTTGCCGCCGTACTCGGCTGGAGGCGCGCCGTCGACAACCTCAAGCGACTGGACGGAGTTGGAAGGGAGCTGATTGGAGAAGACTTTGCTCTGCTGGTCCGTGACCGGCTGGCCGTCGATGGAGAAGGAGTTTGACGCGTGATCGCCAAGGCCGTGGAAGAGGCCGTTGGAGTCCGCCGCAATCCCGGGCGACGCCAGCGTGACCAGGGAACTCAGCGTGGAGGACTGGCTTTCCAGCGGGAGTTTCTGGAACAGGTCGCGGTCGACATCGGTGTGCCCGACGGGGTCGTTCTCAATCAGGTCGCCGGCCGTGGTCGTCACCTCGACCACCGTCGAGGCAGCGCCAAGCGTCAGGCTGGAATTGAGGGTGAGGGGGACTGTGGAGCGCACATCCGCGTCCAGCGAGGCGGAGCTGAAGCCGGGAGCGGAGATGCCTAGGTGGTACGGGTTGAGCGGCAGATTGGTGAACTGGTAACGCCCCGTGCTGTCGGTCTTTGTCTGCCGAGAGAGACCGCTAACCGGGTTCTGGATGGTGACCGTCGCTCCACGAACGATCGCGCCCGTGGGATCGGTGACGGTGCCATAGATGGTGCCTGAATTGCCGGCTGACTGCGCCCAGGCGACGGAGAAACTGAAGAGAATTGAGATTAAGAGCGACGCAAAAGACGCGCGCTGGACAAGCGTGTGCATACACTGCCTCCCTGGGAGCCTGGCTTTAAAAAGCTGAGTTCTGACTGGAAACCGCTAGGTTAGGAGCGAGTCGAGTCAGCAGGCGGGGGGCGTGAAAAGAGGGCGAATTGTGGGGTGAATTCGTGTGCGGCAACCGGACGGTAGGCCTCGACCCGGGTGAAGACTTCGGAGACCTGGATGTTTGTAACCGAAACGGCGACCTGAATCGCCATGTGGGCGGTTACGCAAAGGCCGCAATCCTGGTGGGAAACATCTTCATGTGCGTGAGAGTGCGTGGCCGAGACAACGCCGCCCACCATGAGCAGCGAGATACACAACACGCCCAGGAGAAGCCTCCAGGGCGCACGCTTACGCGAGGTTGTGTTTTGGGCCAGCATCCCATGAATATAACCCAGTTTTTTGCAGAATGGGAATAGAGATGGGCGAACCACCAGCTATTGGCTAGTTTGGCTCGAAGGCGCGGAGGTGGGATTCGGTGGGGGGTGGGGTGAGCAGGCTGACGGCGATGAGGCAGAGCAGCGATGCGACGAGCGCGGGGAAGATGGCGTCGCGGTCGCTGACGATGGCGGGCAGGTGGGTGTGGATGAACGCGGTGTCCCAGAAGACGGTGACGCAGGTGCCGGTGAAGATGCTCGCGACGGCGGCGGAGGCGGTCGCGCGACGCCAGTAGAAGGCCGCGAGGATGACCGGGGTGAGCGCGGCGGAGTAGATGGTGTAGGCGTAGAGCGCTTTCTTGAGGACGGATTCGGTGCCCAGGGATTGGAAGAGCGCCCACGCGCCGAGCAGGACGACCATCAGGCGGGAGACGAGCAGGACTTGCTGGTTTGACGCCCTGGGCTTGAGGTAACGGACGAAGATGTCGTTGACCAGGTTGGTGGCGGGCGAGAAGAGATAGTTGTTGGCGGTGGAGATGATCTTGGCGAAGATGGCGCCGACGAGAAGCGCGCCGAGGAGCTGCAGGACGTGGCTGGTGAAGGCTGGGACGACTTCGGTAGTGGTGATGACGGTTGCCGGGCCGGTGGGATTGGCAATGGTGGTGACGGTCTGTGCGGGCGCAAAGCCGTGCAGGCCGATGTAGGCGAGGATCTCGCGGGGATGGTCGTGGACCTCGCCGGTGGGGAAGACGGCGGAGCCGGCGACGGCGAGCGCGACGATGACGGTCTCAAGGATGACGGTGCCGACGATCCAGCCACCGACGGCGCGGGTGGCATCCTTCTCGGACTTGGCGGAGAAGAACTTCTGATACATAGACTGGTTGCCGAGCATCAGCAGGCAGGTGGGCAGGAAGAGTTCCATGGCCTGGATAGGGGTGATGTCGCCGAAGACCTGGAAGTGGCTGACCGGCAGCGCAGCGTGGACGGCGGCCCAGCCGCCGAAGCTATGGACGAGGACAGGCAGCGCGGCGCACAGGGTGAAGGTGGCGAGCAGGCCGATGGCGACGTCCATGTAGGCGACCGAGGACATGCCGGCAATGGCGGTGAAGACGATGACGAACGCGGCGATGAGATAGCGGCCGTGGATGGCGGAGATGGAGCTGGGGAAGATGAGGTGCAGGATGTCTCCGCCGCCGATGAACTGGTAGCTGGTGATGGCGGTGTAGGTGAAGAGGATGGCGATGACGCCGAGCAGGCGGGCGGTCTGGTTGTAGCGGACTTCGAGCAGGTCGGGGATGGTGTACTGCGCGAAGTGGCGGGCGCGCGGCGCGATGAAGTAGATCAGGGCGAGTCCGGCCCATCCTCCGGCCGCCTGCCAGAGCGCTGCGAAGCCGTGGTTGTAGGCGTTCTCGGCGCCGCCCAGCAGGGAGCCCGAGCCGATCCAGGAGCTGAGCAGGGTGAAGACAAGCACGAAGGCCGGAAGGGAGCGGCCGGCGACCAGGTAATCGGCGCGGGTATGCACCTTGCCCAGGCGCGTCAGCGAGACGGTGAGCAGAGTGAGAACGATGACGGCGAGGGTGATGGCGTAGAGGTTCATGCGTGGGCGCGATTGCTTTGCATACCACTGTATATGCGCAGAAGGCTGCGTCTCCGGGAGAATGATCCGGATTGGGATGCGGGGCACGTGAAACCCCGTCTTGACATTATTCGTTATAACGACTAATATGGTGAATGAATGAAAGAGACGGGCCAATCCGGGAACAGGCAGAGGAGAATTGAGTGCCCGGAGGAAGCGGCGTTTCTGGAGTTGTGCCGGACCACGGACCTGCTCTCGCGAAGGCTGGCGGATTTGCTGAAGGCTGTGGATCTGTCCGCGAACCAATACAACGTGCTGCGGATTCTGCGGGGGGCTGAGGAAGGGCTGCCCTGCGGGGAGATCGGCAACCGGATGATAACGCGGGACCCGGACATTACGCGGTTGCTCGACCGCCTGGAGAAGCGCGGGCTGATCGAACGCTGGAGGGACACAAACGACCGCCGCGTGGTGCTGGCCAGGATTACGCTGGAGGGCCGGGAGTTGCTGGCGCGGATGGACGAGCCGGTGCGGGAGGCGCATCGCAAGCAATTGGGGCATTTGGGCCGGGAGCGGCTGCGTGCGCTGACGGAGCTGCTGCGGTTGGCTCGCGGGGAAGGCGCTTGATGTTTTTGTGTTCCAAATAGATGTTACAACGAATATCCGCGTAACGCATCTAAATGTACCGTGACGCATCTAAAGGTTGTGAAGCATCAAAATCTAAAACTCTGAAAGGATTACGACCATGACCGCAGCTGCAACCACGACCTGGAACATCGACGCCACCCACTCCAACGCTGAGTTCAAAGTACGCCATTTGATGATTTCAAATGTAAAGGGCCACTTTCCGAAGCTTTCGGGAGTTTTGACCCTGGACGAATCGGATTTGAGCCAGTCGCATGTCGAGGCTTCGATTGCTGTCGATTCGATTGAGACGCGCGATGTGCAGCGCGACGCGCACTTGAAGAGCGCAGATTTCTTCGACGTAGAGAAGTACCCGACCATGACCTTCAAGTCAACGAAGGTGACGGTGGCGGGATCGGAGTCCGGTACGGTCGAGGGCGATCTGACGATTCGCGACGTGACCAAGCGGGTAGCGTTCGATGTGGCAGGGCCGACCGCGCCGACCAAAGATCCGTGGGGAAACCTGCGCATAGGCGTGGAGGCGACGACCAAGATCAGCCGCAAGGAGTTCGGGCTGACGTGGAGCGCGCCGCTGGAGGCGGGCGGCGTGATGATCGGCGATGAGGTGACGATCACGCTGGAAGTGGAGTTCGTGAAGGCAGCCTGAGCACTTCGTGCGGTGCTGGGCTTCGCGTGGCGCTCCCGATGGTCGCGAAGAAGGTTTAGTAGGAAGAGGGCAAGAGCGGGGTGCTTCCTTGACTGTGCTCATGGAACGGCCAGCGGCACTTCGTGCGGTGTTGGGCTTCGCGTGGCGCTCCCGATGGTCGCAAGCAGAGTTCCGTGCCGACCAACGGGAGGATTGTGCGAAGCAGGAAAAGGGCGTGTGAACGCGCCCGCGAGAGGGGGAAGAGTATGTCACTCCGACCTGTAAAAGAAGTGATTCAGACCAAGCCGACTCTGGAGGGCGCGGGCGTGAAGTTGCAGCGCGCCTTCGGCTTCGGCAAGACAAAGGAGTTCGATCCGTTCCTTTTGTTCGACGATTTTCGCAATGAGAACCCGGCGGACTATCTGAAAGGGTTTCCGTGGCATCCGCACCGCGGGATCGAGACGATAACGTACGTGCTGGCGGGAACGGTGGAGCACGGCGACAGCCTGGGCAACAAGGGCAAGATGGGCGCAGGCGATGTGCAGTGGATGACGGCGGGCAGCGGGATTCTGCATCAGGAGATGCCCAAGGGCGATCCGCAGGGAAGGATGCACGGCTTTCAGTTGTGGGCGAACCTGCCCGCTTCGCTGAAGATGACCGACCCGCGCTACCAGGACATTCCGGCGGCGGCGATCCCGGAGGTCACGGAGGACGATGGAACGCGGGCGCGGATCATCTGCGGCGAGTTCTGGGGCAAGAAAGGGCCGGTCGAGGGGGTTGCGGCCGATCCCAACTATATTGACGTGTCGGTGCCTCCGGGCAAGCGGAAGCGGCTGAAGGTGGAGACGACGCGGAATGCGTTTGCGTATGTGTTTGCCGGGTCGGGGACGTTTCGCGACGCTTCCGATCCGCAGGCAGTGCTGACGGAATCGGGCGTCGATCCGAATGCCAAGCCGGTGTACGACGTGGCCAACCACTCGCTGGTGCTGTTCGACCGCGGCGATGAGATCACGGTGCAGGCTGGGCCGGAGGGGATTCGCTTCCTGCTGGTTTCGGGCAAGCCGATCGAGGAGCCGGTGGCGTGGTATGGGCCGATTGTGATGAACACGCAAGAGCAATTGCGCCAGGCGATGGCGGAGCTGCAGGATGGGAGCTTCATCAAGCATCGGTAAGACGGATCGAAAGACGGCCTAAGGCGCTGGGCGAATCTGCCTGGCGCTTTGGCGTTTAAGTGGGAATCGCGTTTACTTGCACTCGACAAAGCGGAATGACCCAATGCTGGCTTGGTCGACCGCGGAGGCGATCTCAGTGAGATTGCCCTTCAGCGTGGGCCAGTCTTGCGCCGACAGGACGACGATGGCGAGTCGCCGCTGCCGTAAGTTTTGCTGGTGGCGAAGGTTTTGATCTCCAGTGACGAAGACCTCAAAGTTTCCGCCCTCGGCGGCACTGAGGAGATCGCCATTCTTGAGTCCATTCCAGCCCAGATAAGCGACGGTGCTTGTATCGTGACCCGGCAGGTTCATGCGGAGTTTGTGCGGCAGGTCCTCATCGAGAAGTACTTTCACGAGGTTGGCTGGAGCTGCCGCGAGCGGGCGTACTTAATCAGTGACTGGACAGTCGCTAATGAAAGAGAGGGGTAATTCTCAAGGATCTCTTCGATTGGTGAACCGGCTTCGAGGTTCCGCATGATTACGTCAGCAGGGATACGCGTTCCCTTGACCAGAGGCCGGCCGGAGACTTTACCTGGAACCACCTCGACCAGATCACATCCGCTCCATTCCATGGGACACCCTCGATCCTATTCTAACGCCCGCGCCAGTTCCGTTGCCCACGAGGGTACAGCCTTGCCTGGCGCTTTGGCGTTGAGGCGGCAAATCCTCACTGCGTCCCCGGCATCTTAACCTGCTCCATAGGGATCACCATGTTCCCAAGTTTCCCTGTCGCCAGATCCCGAACGGTCACCGACAGCCAGCGACTCTTATCATGCTCCAGGATGTTCAGGGTCAGCTTCGCAGTAATCGTGGACGTCGCGATTCGGGGGTCGGTGGGACCATTGAAGTTCACTACCATTCGGCCCCCCTGGCTCCCATTCGATGGCGCCAGCCTGCCTCCTGCATAGCCCACCGCGCTGATCTGCAGCCGCGCCAGGTACTGGCCTCCATCGGACCGCACAACCTTGAACTCACTCGCAGGCATCGAGAAGTGCAGCGTCAGTTGCCGGAACTCCTCCTTCTCTTTGTCGGTACTACTCGTCAGAGAAGCCGGAATCACCTGCACGGTGAAGACCGAAGACACCGGAGTCGGTGGTGTCGGAGTCGCTCCCGTGCCTGGGCTCTCCGGAGCGGCAGTCCCCGCGGCAACAGTGCTTGCTGCTATCGTCTGTCCGCCTGGGCCATCCCCGCCGGGGCTTGGCGTGACCGTTACAGCGCCAGGCCGCTTGGCCGCGTAGTAGTGAGCCCCGGCGTTCTCAGATGTGCCGTAATATCCCTGCCGATACAGCAGGTGCAGGTCCTTCTCCGTGACGTCAACCTTGGTGGCGCGGTATTTCCCGTCCCAATTACCGTTTGCGGGCGTGTAGTAAAGGGTGTAATAGTTCGCACCGGTTCCAAGATCAACCGAACGGGAGCATCCGAAACCGTGGGCGAAGTCGTTGCCTTGACCGTAGTAGCGATAGATCGACATCCGCCCCTGCTCCAGCGCGTCCATCCACTTACACAAGTAATAATTGTCATCAGGGAACGGCCCAACCGCGCAGCCAGTACCAGACTGCACAACCGAGCACTGGAACGGTCCGGTGAAGACATAGAGATTCTTTCTCCCCTGCACTCCCTCCAGACTCGAAGCCAACTGCTGCATCGCATCCGTAAATATCGTGCGCCGCACCGATATGTCCGCGTCCGGGGAAAGACCCGTGGGATTGATGATCTGCTCCGGCCCGAAGTTGGGGCGACGCTGAAGTCCTGGCACGAAGTACCGCCGACGAGCGAGATCGATCATCTGCTCCGACCCAAATTGGGGTGTCGGGGACTTCCACACAAGATCAATCCTCGCGAGCAGCAGTGCACGGTCTGCCGTGATCGGCTGTATCAGCCGTAACTGCGAGTCAAGACGATAAACGACAAACGGAGTTTCTATTGGCGCACTCTGCACAAGGTCAAGCATTTTCTGGTGGTAAACATCCATGTCTTCTCGCAGATGAGTAGCCAGCACGATTTTCTGCACTATGTGAGGATCACGGACAGCCCGCTCAATCTGAGGATCGTTGACTAACTTGTGGTGCAAAGCATCCTGGATCGTTTGGAGGTAACGCGGGTCCTGTACCATCCTTTGAACTAAAGGATCCAAGTCCGCGTGGTCCATCCGGTAGGGAAAGAGTTCGTTGAGCAGAAGCACAGTGACCGGTCTTCCGGCAAACGGTTCATAGTTGGTGAATGCATTGGTCGGCTGACCCGCTATTGCCGCGGCCTTCTGCCGTGCAATCTCCGCAGAATCCACCGGCACAATTTGCTCATCGAGGAGTTTGATCTGGGCCGCCAGAGCCTCAGCCTTCTCCCTCGCGATCTCCGCGGGATCGACCGGCGAATGCTCCTCGAAGAACTTGATGGTCTGCGGCTGTCCGTCCTCAAGCAGCTTGAAATCGTTCTTGGTCAGCCCAGCCACCGGATGCCCCTGCTTATCCATTGCCGTCACATCCAGCAGAACCAGATGCGTGTCCGCGTGGAGGGTATAGACGCCGTTCTCTTTCTGGATGGCCTCTGGCTGTTGCGCACACAAGACCGCGCCACCCATAAGGCAGGCGAACAGTATCCTCGCACCGCACGCATCGATCCTTACTTGCATAAGCCGGAATCTCCCTTCTCAGTCTCTTCTTGAGCCGTAAGACGGCTTGCATCCCGGGCAAAGGTGAGGGCTTCGTCGGTGTAATCTTAGACACCACGTTGGAGAGATTGGTTCCCTGCTTGCATAGAAGAGTCCTCAAAAAGAACTGGCCAATTGCAGAACCTTCGATAAGGTGAGGACGGAAGATGCTGGGGCGCTGGGCGAGTCTGCCTGGCGCTTTGCGTTTAAGCGGGACCATGGGGCAGGGCTCATTAGCACGGTGGCGGTGGGGCCGTGCATCCCCGCACAGTTGTAGCCCGGCGGGGCGGATTCGAGGCGGTTTAGGCCGATAGTATCGGGTGGCAGAATCAGGGAGAAGACTCCTTGTGTCGAGCACTATGAGGAGGACGCCATCGCAGCTCGAATGCAACTCGGGCATCTTCTGGTCCGGGCGAAGCTAATCACCATGGAGCAGATGGAAGATACGCTGAAGCGCCAGGCCGGACAGGGCGGGCGCTTTGGGGACCATCTTGTCGCCGCAGGCTATATCAGCCAGGCGATGCTGGACGCCTTTCTGCACAAGACGCCGGTTGAGCCGGAGAGCCTGGAAGGGACAGGCATTGACGAGAATGAGTTGATCGGCCTGCTGATGAAGCTGATCTACACCGGGCGACTGGAGTCGACGAGGGACTTTGCGGAGGCAATTAAGCTGCCCTCGCATCTGGTGGTGAAGCTGATTCGGATTGCGACGGACCGGAAGCTGCTGTATGCGCGCGGCGTGCGCCCGGACAACTCCGCGGCGATGAACTACTCGCTGACCGACGAGGGCAGGCGCTGGGCGGGGGAAGCCCTGCAGCGGTCGCAGTACACGGGACCGGCGCCGGTAACGCTGGAAGATTTCAACGAGCGGGTGAATCTGCAGAAGATTACCAACGAGCTCATCACCTTCCAGCGGGTGCGGGAGAGCATCAGCGATCTGGCCATGGAGAACAGCCTGATCGAGCAGTCCGGGCCGGCGCTGAACTCGGGCCGCGCGATCCTTTTGTATGGGCCTCCGGGCAATGGCAAGACGACGTTTGCGCTGCGCCTGGCCACGGTGTTTACGGACATGGTCTACATTCCGTATGCGGTTGCGGTGGAGGGGCAGATCATCCGGGTGTACGACCCCAGTATTCATATTCCGATTGCCAATCAATCTCCGGACGACAGCAGCCCGTTGTTGCTGCACGGCCACGCGGTGGATGCGCGCTGGGTACCGTGCAAGCGGCCATTTGTGGTCGCCGGCGGAGAGCTGACGCTGGAGATGCTGGACCTGCGCTACGACCCAGTATCGAAATATTATGAGGCCCCGCTGCATATGAAGGCGCTGGGCGGGTGTTTCGTGATCGACGACTTCGGCCGCCAGTTGGTGAGCCCCACCACGCTGCTGAACCGCTGGATTGTGCCGCTGGAGAGCCGGGTCGACTTCCTGAAGCTGCATACCGGCAAGAGCTTCAGCATTCCGTTCGACGAACTGGTAATCTTTTCCACCAATCTTGAGCCCGAGGACCTGATGGACCCGGCCTTCCTGCGCCGGCTTCCGTACAAGATCGAGATTGGGTCACCGTCGGTGGAGATGTTCAAGCGCATCTTCATCAACGAATGCGTGACGCAGGGCATCGAGCTGCCCGGCGAGGCATTGGATGAAATCGTATACAAGATCCAGGTGGAGAAGCAGCTGGAGCTGGCTGCGTTCCAGCCGAAGTTCCTGATCGAACAGATTGTGGCGTCCTGCCGGTTTATGGAGCAGGGGGTGACATTGGAGCCGCGGTTCCTGGGCTATGCGATCGACAATCTACGGGTGAAGCGCAACGTTCCGGTTGCGGAGCGCACTGAGCAGGGCTTGATGGCGGCGGATTAGAGGGCAGGTCATGCACCGCCGTTCCGCTACGCCTGGTCCAGTCCGTAGAGGGTGCGGAGGCTGGTTTGGACCTTGTGGCCGATCGCACGGCCGATGAAGTTGCTCACTCTATCCAGGCGCTGCATGGATCCGGTTCTATCCTGAGGGTCGAGACCAAAGCCGGCGAGAAGCCTGTCTTGTTCGTCCTGTGGCCAGTTGAGGCGGTCTTTCCACGCTTCGATACCGCCCGCCCTGATGCCTTCGTTGCCGCCGTGCGCAGTCTCTGCTAACAGCAGCCAACGCTTGGTGAGCGCCTGGGCTGCGTCGCTGGCGGGATCGAGATCGATCGCCGCTTCGATTTCTGCGAAGAGCTGCTGCCAAGCTTGCCTCCATCTTTCGCGCGTCTCCGCGGGCGCGTGCTCCCATTGGTCCCTGAGTTGGGCCCGCTCGGTCCAGGCTTGTTCGGTGTAGTACTTGCGCATGGAGTTTTCCTGTGGCTGCATGTCGATCACCTCGATGATTTTGCGAAGAATGGATGCGTCGGTGGTTTGCCCGGATTGAATGGCCTTCTGCGCCGCTTCAATTGCGACGATGGCCCGGTCGATGAGATGCTTCTTTTCGGTCAGCGCCTGACGCTGAACGTGGAGAGAATCGCTGAGCGTCAGTGGCCCATGTTTCAGAAGGAGCTTGATCTCGCGCAGAGGAATGCCGAGGAACTTGAGCGCGGCAATTTGCTCCAGGCGCTCGAGGTCTTTGAGGCTATACAGGCGAGTGCCGGACGTGCTGCGCTGGGGTTTGAGCAGACCGATGCGGTCGTAGTGGTGCAAGGCGCGGACGGTGACGCCTGCCAGTTCCGCGAATTCGCCGATGCGATGGGTGCCGCTCATAGGTCTATGAGCATAGTCGGCCCTGACGCAGGGTTAAGATCAAGCGAATAATTTGCTGGAGGACTGATTTCAGTTCAGGTACGCCGGAATTCACCGCACTGGACAAGTTGGAAAGAGCCAGGTCGTGCGTGGTCAATCGCGTCGGAGATAGTCGGCAAGTAATTCCTGATGATCTTCCAACTGTGGGCGGTAAGAACGACGATCGCGATCTTACGATCTTTCAAGTTCTGCTGATAGGAGAGATTCCGATCGGCGGTTACGAAAGCCTGGAAGCCAGCCTCTTCCGCTGTCGTCAGCAGTTCTCCGTTCCTAAGGCCACCCCAACCGGCATAGACAGTTGTGGTCACGTCGTGATCTGGCAGCTGCAATCTTAGTTTGGGAGAGAGGTTCTCATCGAGCAAGACTTTCACGCGACCGACGCTCTTCTGCGTTCTTCCGCAAACCGGATGAGGTTCTGGATCGTCTCGACCGAAAGACTGGGGTAATCCTCCTGGAGTTCGTCGATTGGGCTTCCGTTATCGAAATTCTCGACGATGAAGTCCGCGGGGATACGTGTCCCCTTTACCAAGGGAACTCCGGACACTTTACCGGGGATGACTTCGACGAGTTCGCATCCGCTCCAGTCCATGGGCACCTCGCTGCGTTTCATTCTAACGCCGTCGCGTTGCGCGAGTGGAAGATTTACATCCCACCCTTCGCGATGCGGCTGCGAAGGATGGGGCACCCGAGCTTCGGATGTTTCTACCGCTTCGACCAGTTCAGTTGCATGCCGCCCATGATGGTGCGGCCTTGCATGGGGACGTTCACGATCTCCTGGTAGCTGGTGTTGGAGAGGTTGAGCAGGCGCAGGTAGGGGCGGACGAGGCCGGCGTTGCGGGCGACGTCGATGTCCCACAGCGGATAGGCGGTCTGGGTGGTCTTCTGGACGACGTTAACCTGAGTGCGCGCGGTGACCTGACCAAAGGAGCCGGTGTACGCGAAGATGGCGTTCTGCGCGGCGTAGTTGAAGGCGTACTCGGAGATATAGTTGGGCGGGAGATTGCCGGAGTGCGTGGCGGTGTAGCTGAGCTGGAGCTGCTGGGTGGAGGTAAGGCGAACGCGCAGGCTGGTCTCCGCGCCGGAGATGTCGAGGGTGGGCACGTTGACGGCCTGCCACTTCTGGGTGGGGGCTGATGCGGGCTTGGCGTAGTCGATAGCGTTGGTCTGGTTGAGGCGGAAGCCGACGGCAGTGAGTTGGAGTCGGTTATTGGCGTTAGGCCAAGCCGGCTCCCAATCAAGGCCGCCCTCGTAGCTCCAGCTGGATTCGGGCTTGAGGTTGGGATTGCCGATGGTGGCGGGGTCGGAGTAGTAGAGATCGACGTAGGTGGGCTGACGGAAGCCGTGACCGGCCGAGCCGCGCAGGCGAAGGGTCTTGGTGAGGGTGAAGGCCGCGGCGGCGCTGGGCGAAAAGACGGAACCCTGGCTGGAGAGCACCTCTTCGCGGGCGCCGAGGGAGAGCGAAAAACGCTTGAGCGAGCGCAGGCTGAGGTTGGCGTAGCCCGCGCCCTGGTTGCGGGCGTGGATGCCGAGCGCGTAGCTGGAGGCGCCTTCGTAGATGTTGAAGCTGCGGATGCTGTCGCCGGCTTCCTCCAGCCCATAGGCGAGGGTGGTGTTGCGGCCCAGCGGGTCGGCGCGGCGCAGCGCGGCCTCGTAGCTGGTGGTGGTGTGGTTGTTCTCGTAGACGGTGGGCTGGTCTACAAACAGCACAAACTCGTCGGTATGGCGAAGATAGCCGAAGCTGGCCGCGGTGCGCTGGCCGAGCTGCTGTTGGACGCTGGCGAGCCAGGCTTTGGTGCGCTCCCATGAATCGTATGCGCCGTAGAAGTCGTTGGCGCCGTAGGGGCGGTCGCTGGCGGCGAGCAGGATGTCGGTGGTGCCGGGCGCTGACTTGAGCCAGGTCTCGCTGGCGACGGCGTTGGAGGAGTAGTTGCGGTCGGCGATGAAGCCGTCGGAGGTATCGCGGCTGCCGGTGAGCTGGGTCGCGAAGGGGCCGGCTGAATACGACGCGCGGAGATGGTTCTCCAGCGAGCCGAAGTTGCCTGCGCCGGAGCGAGCGATCAGGGAGAAGCCCGCGGGCGGCTCGCCGGTTAGGAGGTTGACGGCGCCGCCAATCGCGTCCGACCCATAGAAGGTTGAGCCGGAGCCGTGCAGGATGTCCACGCGGGTGATGGCGTCGAGCGGCACGGGGATGTCGAGGTTCAGGTGGCCGGTCTCGGGATCGTTGACGCGCAGGCCGTTGACGAGGACGAGGGACTGCTCGAAGGTGGTGCCGCGAATGGAGAGGTCGGCCTGCACGCCTTCGCCGGCGCGGGCCTGGAGGTCGAGCGATGGGTCAGTGCGCAGCAGGTCGACCACGCTGTCCGTGCCGGTGGGCAGGTCGCGGGGAGCAATGGTCTCGACGCTGCGGTCGCTCTCCGCGAGCGGCAGGGGCTCGATGGTGGTGGTGACCTGGATGCTGTCGGTGACGGCCGTCTTTGCAGGTTGCGTGGGGCTAGTCGGCTGGGGCGAGGCAGTCTGCTGCGTGCTGGAAGGACCCTGCTGGCCGAGGCCGAGGCTTGCGCAGAGCAGGGAGAAGGAGAGGCAGGCGAATCTTCTAGTCATGAATGAAAGCGGCGTTCTCTTTGGAGTGGGATTGGGGATGAGACCCAACCTGTATCGTACGTCACAATTCGGGTCTTTGGCGCCGGGAGGCGGATCGGAGTTGCGGAGCATTCATCGGCGAGTGATAAGGTGGGTCGCAACGGCATCTAACTCCTGCGTATGCATGTTCTGGTCATCAATCCCGGTTCGTCGTCGATCAAGTTTGCCATGTATGCGGACGGCTGGGCTGAGCTGCGCGTGCTGTATTCAGGAGAGCTGAACGACATTGGCGAGGCGTCGGCGGCGCTGAAGTTGAGGAACAATGCCGGCAAGGACATCGGCGGCTCGGTGGGCGAGGTGAAGGCCGGGTCGATGGAGGAGGCGATCGGCACGATCCAGCGGGTGATTGCGCTGCCCGGTTTGGCGCGGCCGGACGCGGTGGGATACCGGGTGGTGCATCCGGGGCCGCATGTGCGCGGGCACCAGCGGCTGACGCCGGAGGTGCTGGCGGAGCTGAAGAAGGCGGTGGTGTTTGCGCCACTGCATGACCCGGCGGCGCTGGAGATGATCGTAGAGATGATGCGGCGGGCGCCGGATGTGGTTCGCTTCGCCTGCTTCGACACGGTGTTCCACGAGACCATGCCGGAGGAGGCAACGGTGTATGCGTTGCCCGCGGAGGTGCGCGCGGAGGGCGTGCGGCGGTACGGATTCCACGGGCTCTCGTGCGAATCGATCGTGTACGAGTTGCGCCGAGCACGACGAGTGCCGTTCCCGCGCCGCTTGGTGATCGCGCACCTGGGCAGCGGGTGCAGTGTGACCGCGTGCATCGATGGCAAGTCGGTGGATACGACGATGGGGCTGACGCCGACCGGCGGTGTGGTGATGGGCACGCGGCCGGGCGATCTGGACCCGGGGGTGGTGCTGTATCTGCTGCGGCGGCAGGGGGCAACGGTCGAGTCGGTGGAGAAGCTGCTGAACCGTGAATCGGGGCTGGAGGCGCTGGGTGGGATCAACGATATGAAGGAGCTGCGCAGACGGGCCGCGGCGGGCGATGCGCCAGCGCAGTTGGCGGTGCGGGTGCTCTGCCGCAGCGTGGCCAGGGCAATTGCGGGGTTTATCGGGCTGTATGGGGCAGATGCGATTGTGTTTACCGGCGGGATTGGGGAGCACGATACAGCCTCGCGGGAGGAGATTGCGGTTGCGCTGTGCGGGTTCGGCGTGCAGCTGGATGTGGATGCGAATCGACTTAAGCCAAAGGATTCCGGACCGTTCGACGCGCAAAGGATATTGAAGATCAGCGGCGAGGGCTCGGCGATAACGATGTATGTGGTGCCCGCGGAAGAGGACCTGATGATTGCGCGGTGGGTCGCGCGGATGTGCGGCGTGTCCCTGCCGAGCGAGACGTAGTTAGCTGCCGGACTTTGCCGCCCAGTAATTCTGGATCTGATTCATCCGGCTCACATGTTCCACCAGGGAGTCGCTGGTTAGCTTGTGTATCTGCAGCGTAAGGGCGGTGGTTGCCGCCTGCTCATCCGTCTGGCACTTCTTCGACTGCGTGGCATTGGTTGCCGCCGCGTAACACGTCTCGTAGTTCTGGGTAATGATCGTCTCTTGCTTTTTTTGATACAAAGCCACCGTACTCAGGTAAGCAGCGTAACTCTTCGATTCAATATTCACCGCGCTGAGCAGGTTGACTGATTCATTGAGTTTCGTGCTGCTGCTATAGGCCGGCGGCGGGGTGGGGGCTTGGGCATGCAGCGCCGGCACGGGAGACAACATCAGCCCACACGCGGACACGGTAAGAATGGCGGAAGTGGCCAGCCGCGATAGACCTGTCATGATTTCATCGTCCTCCCTTTATGGCAGGCCGATACTCGCGGCCTGCAACCGGAATCTTTACCCTGGCCCTCGTTGCGGCGATTCTACCCAATCGCCACCGAAAAGGGCAATCCAGACGAACACCTATTGAACGCAAAGCCACCTCGGTGCACCCACAGGGGTTTGCTCGAGTCATCGTAAATTGATCTTGCGGCCGTGCGGTGCGCGCCTTCCGGCGGGATAATGGCATCTGAATGGGTACAGCCATTGCCGCTGCTCCTTCATCTGGAGCAGCCACGCGCATCCACAGCGCAGAGGAGACCATCATGGGCGCTTTGCTCACAGAACCATCCGTTCCGACCAGCAAGATTGACGAGCAACCGCTTGCGGCGGAGGAGTTGCGCAAGATCGATGCGTACTGGCGCGCGTGCAACTATCTGTGCGTAGGCATGCTGTACCTGCGCGCGAACCCGCTGCTGCGCGAGCCGCTGAAGGTGGAGCACATCAAGAACCGGTTGCTGGGGCATTGGGGTTCGGACCCTGGGCAGACATTCACCTGGGTACATCTGAACCGGCTGATCAAGAAATACGACTTGAACATGATTTACATCTCCGGGCCGGGGCATGGCGCGCCGGCGACGCTGTCGAATAGCTATCTCGAAGGCGTGTATTCGGAGGTCTATCCGGATAAGAGCGAAGACATTGCGGGGATGCAGAAGTTCATGAAGCAGTTCTCGTTTCCCGGCGGAATCGGCAGCCACTGCACGCCGGAGACGCCGGGCTCGATCCACGAGGGCGGCGAGCTGGGCTACAGCCTTTCGCATGGATTTGGCGCGGCGTTCGACAATCCCGACTTGATTGTGACGGTGGTGGTGGGCGATGGCGAGTCGGAGACCGGACCGCTGGCGACCAGTTGGCACGGGAACAAGTTCCTGAATCCGGTGCGCGATGGAGCGGTACTGCCGATCCTGCACTTGAATGGTTACAAGATCGCGAACCCGACGGTGCTGGCGCGCATTCCGGCGGAAGAGTTGGACATGCTGTTCAAGGGGCTGGGGTGGAAGCCGTATGTGGTGGAGGGCTGCGAGCCGGCCGAGATGCATCAGAAGATGGCTGCGGTGGTGGAGCAGTGCTATGTCGAGATCCGCGCGATTCAGGATGGCGCGCGCAGCGCGAATACGGAGCCGCGAAGGCCGCGCTGGCCGATGATCATCCTGCGCACGCCCAAGGGATGGGGTTGCCCGAAGGAGCTGGATGGGCACAAGCTGGAGGGATCTTGGCGGGCGCACCAGATTCCGATTGCCGACCCAGTTACAAATCCCGCGCACCTGAGGCTGGTGGAGGAGTGGCTGCGCAGCTATCGGCCGGAGGAGCTGTTCGACGGGAAGGGCACGCTGATCCCGGAGCTGAAGGCGATGGCGCCGAAGGGCCAGCGGCGGATCACGGCGAATCCTCATGCCAATGGCGGTCTGCTGCGCAAGCCGCTGGAGCTGCCGAACTTCTGCGACTATGCGGTGAAGGTGGAGAAGCCGGGGCAGATTCAGTGCTCTTCGACGGCGACGCTGGCCGTTTTTCTGGCTGAAGTGATGCGCCGGAACATGACCAACTTCCGCGTGTTTGGGCCAGATGAGACGGCATCGAACAAGCTGGACGGCATCTACGCGGCGAGCCCCAAGACGTGGATGGAGGAGTTCAAGCCGGAGGATGCGGACGGCGGCTTTCTGTCGCCGACGGGCCGGGTGATGGAGATGCTCTCCGAGCACACGCTGGAGGGTTGGCTGGAAGGCTACCTGCTGACTGGGCGGCACGGCTTCTTCTCCAGCTACGAGGCGTTCGTCCACATCATCGACTCGATGTTCAACCAACATGCGAAGTGGCTGGAGAAGTCGAAGCTGGAGCTGCGCTGGCGCGCGCCGATCTCGTCGCTGAACCTGCTGATCACCTCGCTGGTATGGCGGCAGGACCACAACGGCTTTACCCATCAGGACCCGGGCTTTCTGGACGTGGTGACGAACAAGAGCCCCGAGGTGACGCGGATCTATCTTCCGCCGGACGCGAACTGCCTGCTGTCGGTGACCGACCACTGCCTGCGCAGCACGAACTACGTCAACGTGATCGTCGCGGACAAGGCGTTGCACCTGCAGTACCTGACCATGGACCAGGCGATCGACCACTGCACCAAGGGGATTGGCATCTGGGACTTCGCCTCCAACGACCAGGGCGCGGAGCCGGATGTGGTGATGGCCAGCGCGGGCGATATCCCCACGTCGGAGTCGCTGGCCGCGGTGGCGATCCTGCGCAAGCATTGCCCGGAACTGAAGATCCGCTACGTCAACGTGGTGGACCTGTTCCGGCTAATGCCGGACAGCGAGCATCCGCACGGGATGACCGACAAGGAGTTCGACTCGCTGTTTACGGTGGACAAGCCGGTGATCTTCAACTTCCATGCGTACGCCTCGCTGATCCACAAGTTCACCTACCGGCGGCATAACCACAGCAACATCCACGTGCGCGGCTACAAGGAGAAGGGCAACATCAACACGCCGCTGGAGTTGGCGATCCTGAACCAGGTGGACCGCTTCAACCAGGTGATGGACGTGATCGACCGCGTGCCCAAGCTACAGGCGACTGCGGCGCACACCCGCGAGCGGATGAAGGAAGAGATTATCGAGAGCATCAACTACGCGCATGAGAATGGCATCGACCGGCCGGAGATTACGGGCTGGACGTGGGCGCTGTAGCGAAGGAACAGGGGACAGGGAACAAAGAACAGGGGGCAGGGGTCAGGGGCCAGGGTTCAGGGTTGGAGGGATTGAGGAGTTTTGGCGAGAAGCTGGACACCGATCCTGTAGGCGGCGGTGAAGCGATCGAGGCCGTTGGTGCCGCCGTTGACCAGGCGGCGGGCGCGGGCGAGGTCTGGGCCGGCGGGAAAGGGCACGGCGAGGGCGGTGCGGATGGCGAGCTCTTTGCCGGCGAGGAAGCGGGCGAGCAGCTCGGCGGCGATGGTGGGCTGGTTGGCGAGCGCGGGGTTGGCGACCAGGTCCTGGCCGATCTGCTGGGCAAAGTGGGTGTAGTTGGCGCGGCCGGTGAGTTGGACGAAGCCGCGGCCGCGGAACAGGGCGCCGTCGGGTGGGCCGAGATTGCCGAGGTCTTTGCGGTGGTCGTAGAGGTCGAAGGGAGCGCCTCCGGGTGAGGTGTTGAACGCGGACTGGCCTTCGCTGATGGGCAGGAAAGAGGCGGTTTCGGCGCGGATGGTGGCGAGCGCGACCAGGACCATTGGGGGATCGTCGAGGCCTGCGGCAGCGAGGGCGGCGAGCACGGCGGGCAGGTTGGCGGCGATGTTGGCGAGCGGGGCGAAGGGGAACATCGGGGCGACGAGCTGGGGCGTGATGAGGGTGGGGGTGGGTTGGGGGGCCGGGATGGAGGCGGGTGCGATCTCGGTTTGCATGATTTATCTCCAAAAGCCCGTTAAGTCCGAAAGTCCCTCTTCTAAAGGGGATAAGTCTGACTTTGAAATGACGAAGTCCTTGTTCCAAAGGACTTAGGTCTGGACTTGGTGCCGGCGGGGCAGGAGTTACTAAAGGAAAAAGCCCAGCGCGAGGCTGGGCTTGATCTCTAATCACTTCACTTCTTCCCTTGATCTCTAACTACTTCCAGTATACGGGTTGGGTGGAAACTAGTATGCCAAGTTTATGCGCCTTATGTTTGTTGGAGATAGGCGGTTTGGGGGCTTGACAAGGTGCTTCGCACCGTCCTTGACGCTTCGCGTGAGAACAAATGCGGAGATTCAGGCGCGGCGGAGGTTTACGTCCCACCCATGACGATGGCGCCGTCATGGATGGGGCACCCCAAGCGGTCTGAGGCGCACGAGCTAAATACTGAGATTCTGAGCCAGGTACGGTCCAGAATGATGACCGCCCATGGAGAGGTGTCCGGTGCATCGGCGATATTCGCACGTAAAATGGGGGGTAATGGCGTTTACGGAAGAGTTCGATGTGGTGGTGGTGGGGGCCGGGCACGCGGGGTGCGAGGCGGCGATGGCGGCGGCGCGCATGGGGCTGCGGACCGCTCTGTTTACGCTGAATCTGGATTTGATTGCGCAGATGAGCTGCAATCCGGCGATTGGCGGGATCGCCAAGGGACACCTGGTGCGCGAGGTGGACGCGCTGGGCGGAGTGATGGGCGAGGTCGCGGATGCGTGCGGGATCCAGTTCCGGCTGCTGAATACGAGTAGGGGGCCGGCGGTGTGGTCGCCGAGGGCGCAGTGCGACAAGGCGCTGTACCGGGTGAAGATGCGCGAGGTGCTGGAGGGGCAGCTGGGCTTGTTTATTAAGCAGGCGGAGGTGGTCGGCTTAGAGGTTCAAGGAGCCAGGCCCCGGGCGCAAGGTGAGGGCGACGACCCCACCCTTTCCGATGAGACTGCAAAGGATGGGCCACCCAAGGTCGTGACGGGGGTGAGGCTGCGGGATGGGCGGGTGGTCCATGCCAAGGCGGTGGTGGTGACCACGGGTACGTTTCTGAATGGGCTGATCCATTGCGGGGAGCAGCAGTATGCGGCGGGACGCAGCGGCGAGCCGGCGAGCGTGTTGCTGGGTGAGGCGCTGAAGCGGCTTGGGCTGCGGGAGTGCCGGCTGAAGACGGGAACGCCTCCGCGGCTGGATGGAAGGACGATCGACTGGACGAAGTTTGAGGAGCAGCCGGGGGATGCGGACCCGACACCATTTTCCTTCAGGGCCAAGGTGCCAGGCGCCGGGCGCCAGGGAGAGACGAGTACAAAGGCAACTACGGAGACTCTAAGCGCAAGCGCCCAGAATGACGGCACTGGAAAGGGAACCGCAGGTTCCTTCGACAAGCTCAGGACAGGCTCTTCGAGTACGGCGGCTAATGCCGCCTCCGCTCAGGATGACAGTTCGAAGGATGAGGTGAGCCCGGGGTCGTGGCGGCCGGAGCTGCGGCAGGTGAGTTGTTACATAGCGCAGACTACGCCGGAGACGATGCGGCTGATCCGCGAGAATGCGCACCGGTCGCCGATGTATACGGGGCAGATTTCGGCGATTGGGCCGAGGTATTGTCCGTCGATCGAGGACAAGGTGGTGCGGTTCCCGGAGAAGGCGGGGCACCAGTTCTTCCTGGAGCCGGAGGGGCTGAACACGCATGAGGTCTACGTGAACGGCATGAGCACCAGCCTGCCGATGGAGGTGCAGGCGGCGATGGTGCGGTCGATCCCTGGGCTGGAGAACGCGGAGATGCTAAGGCCGGGGTACGCGATTGAGTACGACGCGATCGACCCGACGGAGCTTGACCGGACGCTGAAGGTGAAGAAGTACGATGGGCTGTTTCTGGCGGGGCAGATCAATGGGACCAGCGGGTACGAGGAGGCGGCGTGCCAGGGGTTGATGGCGGGGATCAATGCGGCTTTATGGGCGCGGTGGGAGAAAGAACGCGCGAGCGGTTTACATCCCACCCTTTGCGATGAGACTGCAAAGGATGGGGCACCCGGACGTTCGGGTCCGGAGGGATTCTGGCTGGACCGGACGGAGGGGTATACGGGGATTTTGATCGACGATTTGATCTCGAAGGGGACCAATGAGCCATACCGGATGTTCACGTCGCGGGCGGAGTTCCGGCTGCATCTGCGGATTGACAATGCGGACCGGAGGCTGACTCCCCATGGGAGAAGGCTGGGGCTGATCGATGACCGGGCTTGGGCGGCGTATGAGGCGAAGCAGGCGCGGGCGGCGGCGTTTGAGAGGTTGCTGGGGCGGCGAGTCGGCGAGTCAGCAAGTCAGCTAGTCAGCTTGCTCGGGGACACGCTGCGCGGCGATGTAACCGATCTGCGGGTGCAGACTTGGGCGCAGGTATTGAAGCGGCCAGAGGTGACGGTGGAGGGGTTGTGGCCGGTGCTGCGGGAGTTGATGGAAAAGGTGCCGGAGTTGGGGGCCTGGCTAGAGACAGACGCAGGTCCTTCGACTTCGCGCGTTCCGCGCTTCGCTCAGGATGACAAGAGGGGGGAGAGATTGCCGGCGTGGGTGCGGAATGAGATGAAGACGGTGGAGACGGAGATCAAGTACGCCGGGTATCTGGAGCAGCAGAAGAAGGTGATGGAAAAGCTGAAGCGGGGCGAGGGACGGGTGATTCCGGCGTGGTTCGACTACGCGGCGTGCAGCGGGCTGAGCCGGGAGATGGTGGAGACGCTGGGGCGGGTGCGGCCAAAGACGCTGGGGCAGGCGAGCCGAATTCAGGGAGTGACGCCGGCGGCAGTGAGTTTGGTGAACTGTTTTATCGAGATTCAGGGGCGGAGAGCAGTGGTAAGTGGTCAGGGATAAGCGGTAAGTGCGGTAGGGAAGGTACAGCGCGCGAATCGTTTTGTTGATTGCGGTATCTAAGACGGGATGCGAGGTGGGGAATGGGATCGAAGCTGGGTGCGGCGGTGGTGGGGATTGCGTTGGTGCTGGCGGTTGCGCTGGGGGTGAAGACGATGGTGATGGGACAGGTGAGGACGGAGAGGCTGCCGGCGCCGGTGCTGGACGAGCAGACAAACGCGGGCCATACGGAGACGGCGGTGTTTGCAGGCGGATGCTTCTGGGGCGTGCAGACGACGTTTGAGCGGATCAAGGGCGTGCAGAAGACTTGGGCGGGCTACTCCGGCGGGACTAGGGAGACGGCGAACTACGGCGACGTGTCGAGCGAGCGGACGGGGCACGCGGAGAGCGTGAAGGTGGTGTTCGACCCGGCGAAGATCAGCTATGGAACGCTGCTGCGAGTGTTCTTCAGCGTGGTGCATGACCCGACGCAACTGAACCGGCAGGGGAATGACGTGGGGACTTCGTATCGGTCGGTCATCTTCTATACCACGCCGGAGCAGGAGAAGATTGCGAAGGGGTACATCGCGCAGTTGGATGCGGCCAAGGCGTTTCCGCGGAAGATTGTGACCCAGGTGGTGCCGCTGGATGCGTTTTATGAGGCGGAGGAGTACCACCAGGATTATGCAGAGAAGAACCCGAACAATCCGTATATTCAGGTCTGCGATATTCCCAAGGTGCATGCGCTGCAGGCGCAGTTTCCGGAGCTGTTTCAGGAGTACGGGAAGAAGTGATCGGTTGTGGGTTATCAGTTGCCAGTTGAAGTGCAGGGGCAAAAATGATGCAACTGTTGGATGTGATTGCGATTCTCTGCGCGGGATTGATGGTGGGCAACGAGCTGGCCGTATCGTTGTTTGTCAATCCGGCGATTTGGAAGCTGGACGATCAGGCCATGGCGAGCCGGCTCGCGGCTTCGCTAGGCAAGGCTATGCCGTTCTGGTATGCGGTGAGCCTGGTGTTGATTGGGGTTGAGGCCTATCTGCGCCGGGATGGGGCGGGCGAGACACTGCTGTTGATCGCGGCTGGTGTGTGGCTGGCGGTGATCGTGGGTACGCTGACGATGCTGGTGCCGATTAACAACCGTGTCGCGGCGGGTGCTTCAGGGTCGAGCAGGAAGGATTGGCAAGCTGACCATCGGCGGTGGGATACGCTGCATCGCTGGCGCATTGTGCTGCTGGCGATAGCGACGGCATGTATGATTGCCGGCATTCTGGCCTGAGACACAGCTACCCAAGAACGCTCAGGAAACGGTATAGTTTTCGGGCGAGGTGAGACGATGCGCGCGAAGACGATGGCTGGGATGTGGGTGGTTTGCGGTTTGGCGGTTGGGTTGGGGGCGGCAGGACGTGCGCAGCAGGCGGCGGCCCCGGCTCAGGCTCGGGCTGCGGCTCCGGCAGCGGTTCCGGCGAATCCCCATGCGGCGGTGCCGTTGTGGGCGAATGGCGCTCCGGGGAGTGAGGGCAAGACGGCGCCCGAGGTGGTGACGACCGATGCGGACGGCGAACGCAGCGTAACCACGGTCAATAATCCGTCGATTGCGCCGTACCTGGTGCGGGGGCCGAGGGGCGCTGGCGCTTCGCCGGTGGCGGCGATCATCATTGCGCCGGGCGGTGGGCACTACAAGTTGACGATGGACGATGAGGGTTACGACGTGGCCAAGTTCCTGAGCGGGCACGGCGTGGCGGCGTTTGTGCTGAAGTACAGGCTGGCGCACGAGCAGGGGTCGACCTATACGGTGGACGGCGACGAGATGAACGACATGCGGCGGGCGATCCGGATGGTGAAGGCGCGCGCGGCGGAGTGGGGCGTGGACCCGGCGCGGGTGGGGGTGATGGGCTTCTCGGCGGGCGGGGAGCTGGCGATCAAGGCGAGCACGACTTACGACGACGGCAATGCGAGTGCGGCGGACCCGATCGACAAGCAGAGCAGCAAGCCGGCGTTCCAGGTGCTGATGTATCCGGGCGGGCTGGGGGCGGCTCCGGCGGGTGGTGCGCCTGCGGCGGGCACAGTCCCAGAGCTGAAGCCGGAGATTGCGGCGAAGTTGAGCAAGGACACGCCGCCGGCGTTTCTGCTGTGCGGGGCGGACGATCAACCGGGGATTGCGCAGGTGCTGCCGGAGCTGTTTATCGCGCTGAAGAAGGCAGGAGTGCCGGCGGAGCTGCATGAGTACGCGGGGGTGGGGCACGGGTTCGGGCTGCGGCTGAGCCAGCATGGCGGGGTTGCGGAGTGGCCGCAGGTGCTGCTGGAGTGGATGGACACGCGGGGATTGCTGCGGGCGAAGTGAAGGCGTTCGCACGTCCTTTTAGGGTTTCGCATGGTGCTCCGGATAGCCGGCACGGAACTGGTGGATCACGTTGCGTGGTGGGTTGGGCGGAGCGGGTTACCAGATGCGGCGGATGCCGAACTGGTCCAGCTTGGGATCCTTGCTGATGACGGGGATGTCGAGCGCGAGCGCGTGTGCGGCAATCATACGGTCGAACGGATCGCGATGATCGGCAGTGAGGCGGGCTGCCCGCAATGCGATTTCGGCGTCGATGGAGAGCAGAGCATAGCTCAGATCGTTGAGGGTACGCACAAAGTTACGCTCAAAGTTCTCGGCTCCCGGGATCTTGCCTTTGCGAACCTTGGTGGCAATCTCCCATGCGGAGGCGGCGGAGACGAACACTTCGCTGGCGTGGTCGGCGATTATGGCTGCGACTTCGCTGCTCAGGAATTCGGGATGGATGACTGCCCAGAGCAGGGTGTGGGTGTCGAGCAGGACCTTCACTCGCCCTCACCTTCCCAAAGCCTCAACTCCTCTTCCGGAAGCGGTTCCCAGAAGGCGTCGCTGAGCACGAAATCGGGGTCATACAGAGCGCCCAGGCGCTTCTTCTTGACGGGTTCGATGGGTTCGATCCTGGCGACGGGAGTCTTCTTGCGGCCGGCGGTGATGATGACGGTCTCGCCCGCCTGGACCTTTTTGAGCAGGGCCGAGAGGTTGGTCTTGGTCTCGAAGATGGTGGCGGTTGTCATGGAGCCCTCCCAAAACTGCTAATTTAGCTTAGCTAAGATGCGAAGGCCAGTCAAGTCTTCAGGGCTGAGGTGGGCGGAGGGCATCGCGGCGGGCTTGTTCGGCGGCGGTGAACTCGCGGGTATTGGTGAAGTGCAGTGCGCAGGAGACGGTCGCGCCGGTCTCGCAGACGACGCGGGCCTGGCGGATGACGAGTTCGGGGCCGCTGTCCGGGAGGGCCGAGGAGAGGGCTGACGCGATCGCATTTGTCAACGGATTCTTGACGGCTGGGTTGCCCTGGAGCAGGGTGACGGCGGGAGGATGACCGTGGCTGAGGATGATGTCGACGAGGGGTTCCTGGTCGCCCCGAATCGGTGGCAGGCTGAAGGTGGGTAGCGGGGTGGTGATGTCCACGGGGAGTGGCGGGGCGCCGGACGAGCCGAGCCGGGTGAGACAGGTCTGGAGCGCGCCCTGAATATCCGGGGAGGGTTTGGCGCCGAGCCCCATGCGATAGGTGTTCAGGGCCTGCATGATCTTGTGCTGCGACTCATAGTCAAGGCCAAGGTGGAGGGCGAAGAGGCCGTTGGGGTTGAGTTCCCAGGCGGCGCGCAGGTAGGGCTCGGCTTTCGCAGGTTTGCCGGAGCGGTAGTAGACATAGCCGGTGGTGTCCCAGAACCGGCTGAGGACGACCATCTGGTCGAAGGCCTGGGCTGGATCGGTGGCGGAGACGGCATCAGCGACCTGCTGCTCCTTGATCGGGAGGGCCTGCTCAACGAGAAGTTGCGCCTCGGGGAAGTGGTCGCGGTTGAGCGCCAGGGCGTAGGCGACGTCGTTCTTGAGGCCGGGATCGGAGCTGTTGAGGGCGTCCTTGATCTGCCTGGCCCCTGGTTTGGGCGGGACGAATTGCTCTGCGCTGGGCGGGGTTGGGGAAGACTCACGAGCGGCGGATTGCGCCGGGCCGCGGGGCGCGGAGGCTGGGGCCGGGGCGGGCGCGATGGGCGGAGGGGAGGGTGCACGGGCGATGGGTTGCGCCGGGGCGGGAGAAGGCGCAGGCGCGGCGGATGAGGTAGAGCTGGACGAGACCGGTGGAGGGGAAGGGGCAGGCGTGCCGGGCGGGAGGGCGCGCTGCTTGATGGTGTACCCGTCGGGGATTTTGAAGAGCGCGGGGTCGGGCTCCTCATTGCGGATGTTGGTGAGCTCGAAGGTGCGCTCGCCGGTGACGGGATTTTCTTCCACCTGCTTGACGACCAGTTTCAGCTGCGGGGCCACCCACACCTCGGAGGTGACGGTGAGGGGCTGGGCGTTGCCGATCCTGCCGGCGGGGATGGTGCCGGTGACGCGCTTGCCGACCAGGTCCATCATGTTCTGGGTGCGTTTGCCGAGGTCGGTGGTGGTGACGTCCTCCACCTTGGCGGCCTGGGCTGAGGCGTCGGCCTTGGGGAGAGGCAGGAAGGTGAAGGTGACGGTCGCTTTGTCGGGAAGCGGCGTGACGGTGGCGGTCTTGAGCTTGGAGTTCAGCATGGTCGCGGTGTGCTTGGCCGGGTCGAGGAGGCAGACCAGGGTGACCGGGCCGGGCTGGGCGGGATCGGTGGAGGGGAAGGTCCCTTCGGCGCGCTCCAGACCATCGGCGGAGCGGTAGACGTGGCCAGTCACCTGGTGGGTCAGGGCCATGCCATTGGCGAGGTGCTGCACGGTCTGGACGGTCTGATCGGCGATGTACGGCACTCCGATAACAGCCGTCTCCTGCTTGCCCACCTGAATGGTCATGGAGACTTGAGCGAGCGCACCGCTGCCGGCGATTGCAAGGGCAAGTAGCGCAAGGGACGGGCCTGCATTTCGCACGAAAGACCTCCAAGGTCAGGTGGAGGGAATTATAGGCTGGCGTGGCGAAGGTCTGAAGAAACGGGAGGAGCGGGTCGAGCTTGGCAGGGCGGCGCACGGCGCCGCAGCTCACGGAGCATGTGGATTGATGGTGGCGGCAACGCCGTCGATGTCGCGGTCGGTGATGGTGACGTCCTGGCTATCTTCGTCGTAGCCTTTTACCGAGGTCCACACGGTGTATTTTCCGGGAGGCAGGTTGGTGAATACGAAATGGCCGTCGCTGGACAGCGGAACGGTCTGGGTGTCGCTGACGATCTCGGAGCCGATGCTTACGTGCGTGCCTTGAGGGATAGGCTTGTCGTCGCTGGCGACCACGGTCCCCCTGACCTGGTAGCCTCGCTTGAGCACGAGATCCCTCACTTGCAAGGTCTGGCCGTCTTTGGTGACCTTGACCTCGACGGGGCTGGTGGCCCCGAGGCTGGAGACGGACTCCATCTTGGCGTAGAGGTGCCATTCGACCGGCGCGGGGACGTTGGGGAAGGTGAAGCGTCCGTCGGCGTCGGTGCCGATGCGGATCTCGTCGTAAGGATCGCCGCTGATCTTGAGGTGATCGCCTTCCACCAATGGGTGCACGGGCGCGAGAGCGACCAGCGCGTTAGGCACAGGCTTGCCGTTGGCCACGAGATGACCGGCGATGGTTGCCCCATCGGAGAGGGTGACGGTGTGGCGTTCCGGACCGGTGTCGAGGATGAGGACCTTCGGGGCAAGGGCACGGGCCTCGATGGAGAGGAGCATGCGAGGCGAGGGTTTGTTGAACGAGAGGTCGAACTCGCCCTGCTGGTTGGTGGTTGCGATGGGATCGAGCCCCTCGGTCATACCGTAGATGCTATTGCCATCGACCTCGAGGCCCAGGGGGGTGACGATGGCATCGCGGACAGGAGAGCCGTCCGGCTGGGTGACGCGGCCGTGGACGGTCCCGCTGGCGTTGGTGGCCGCGGGCCTGGCGGTTAGTTTGAGGGAGACTGAGGGACTCTTGTCCGGGTCGATGGATGGGGTGATTTGGGGAACGTATCCTTCGCGCGTGGCGAGCAGGGTAAACCAGAGGCCGGGAGCGAGGTCCTCGATCTGGAAGGCGCCCTTCGCGTCGGTCATAACGCGCTTGCCGCAGTCCTGGTAGCAGCTTGGGCAGGAGGTGCTGTAGCCGACCTTGGCGCCGGCGTGGTAGACCATCACGGTGGCGTCCGGCAGAGGATGGCCGGCGGCGTCAACGACCGTGCCGGTGAGGGTTGCACCCGGAGCATCGGCGGGGACTGCTACGGAGCAGAGAAGGAGCGCGGAGAGCAGGAGAGCTTTCATTTGGATCTCGCGGGGCCTGGTGGAGTTCAAAAAGAAAGCTTACACCCTTGGAATACTGAGTGACTTCGGATTACTGCGTGACTTCGCCCTCGGGTTCGTCGGTGGGGTTCTCGATCTCGGCGTGGAAGCCCTCGAGCAGTCGTTCGACGAAGGCGTCGACGTCGGTGTCGGGGTTCTGGAGCTGCTGGGCGAGGGCGACGTGGCGGGCGAGGTCGGCGAGGACGATGCCCCAGGCGAAGGGGTCCTCCCAGGCGCCGGAGCGGATGGAGACGTGCTGGCCCTGTTCGGCGATCCAGACCCGCAGAACTTCGAAGGAGGCCTGGTCGCGGGCGGCGGCTGGCGGGATGTCGAGGTGCTTGCTGGATGCCATCGTGAGGGCTCCCGGTATTCGGCCAAAACGGAATGGGTTTGCGCAATTATGACATTTATGCAGCAAGGTTGCCGTGCGGGGCTATACTTTGGGCATGGGACGCTCCGTGATCATTACGACTCCGATTCCTACGGCCGATGATTTGGCGAAACGGCTTGGCATGGGCAAGAGGCGAGTTGCGATGATCCGGAAGATCGTGCATAAGAACTCGGCGAAGTTTGTGAATCGGAGTAGGACAGTTGCTTCGGATCACAGGGTTGAGGCGCGTGAAAAAGCCGCCAGTTGAGCCGGATTCTGTATTTCTGAATGTACCCTACGACGAGCGGTTCAAGAAGACCTACCTGGCCTATTTATCCGGACTAGTTTCGCTTGGGCTGAATCCGAAGGCGACTCTGGCCATACCGGGCGGGGTGACTCGACTGGACAGAATCTTCGCGCTGATTCAAAGCTGCCGTTATTCGTTGCATGACCTGTCTCGAGTAGAGCTGGATAGGACCTACCCGCCAACGCCTCGCTTCAATATGCCGATGGAACTGGGAATGGCGTTGGCGTGGGCGAAGCTAAATCCGAGAGACCACACCTGGTTTGTCTTTGAGTCGCGGGAGCGCCGGGTGCAGAAGTCGATTAGCGACCTGAACGGAACCGATTGCAATATCCATGGCGGCAGTGAGGAGGGTGTCATGCGGGAGTTGTGCAATGCCTTCGTACGGCGGAGGCGAGGCGTGACCGTTCCGGAGATGCTGGAGATCCATCGGGAGTTGAAGAAGCAGGTACCCGACTTGATGCACGGGGCGGGCGCGGCGAGTGTGTTTGAGCCACGCATCTTCGATGACTTGCTATTAGCGGCTGCCGAATTGCGGGATGCAATGCTCCTCTTTTAGATACTGTTCAATCCGCTAAATCCACATGCGTTGTTGATAACTGGACATCTGCTCCCAATCTGGTGCAACTCAACGACGCGGACATCCCTGAAAATAGAGTTTATGGCTTCGTTTGCGCAATTGAATGTTTCGGAGGGCGGGTTGCCCTCGTCGGTGCACACTGAAGTTGCAATTCTGGGCGCGATGCTGCTGGACGGCGTGGCGATCAGCGACGCGACGGCGAAGTTGACGGCGGAGGACTTTTCGCTGGACTCGCATCAGCGGGTGTACCGGGCGATGGTGGACCTGATCGCCAAGGGCCACGGGATTGATTATTTGACGGTGCAGGAGGAGCTTGCGCGCCGGCGTGAGCTGGATTCGGTGGGTGGTGCGGCCTACCTGGCGTACCTGACGGAGGGGATTCCGCGGAACTTCAACATCGAGAGCTATGTCCGGATTGTGAAGGACAAGAGCCTGCTGCGGCAGTTGATGGGGATCTTCCACGAAGGGCAGATTCGCGCGGCGGACCAGAGCGAAGATGCGATGACGGTGCTGGGCGATGTGGAGGCGCTGCTGGCCGATGTGGCCGATTCGGCGATCCAGCGCGGGCTGGCGGGAATTGGCGAGATTGTGGCCGGGAGTTTTGGCTCGATCGACCAGTTGTATGAACAAGGCAGGGAGATTACGGGCCTGGAGACCCACTACACCGATTTCGACAAGATGACGTCGGGCCTGCAGGAGTCGGAGCTGATTATTATCGCGGCGCGACCGTCGATGGGGAAGACGGCGTGGGCGATCAACATTGCGCAGAATGCGGCGGTGCATGACGGCAAGGTGGTGGCGGTGTTTTCGCTGGAGATGAGCAAGGAGAGCCTGCTGCGGCGCATGCTGGCGAGCGAGGGGCGGGTGGGTTCTCGAAGGCTCCAGACAGGGACGATGATGAGGGAAGACCGGGGCAAGTTGAACGATGCTCTGGCGCGGCTGATGGACTCCAAGATGTTTATCGACGACACACCCGGGATTACGTTGGCGGAGATGCGGGCGAAGGCGCGCAGGCTGAAGCAGCAGGAGAAAAGGCTGGACCTGATCGTGGTGGACTATCTGCAACTGATGACGGGAACCAACTCGTCGGGGAAGCGGGGGTTCGAGAATCGGACGCAGGAGGTGAGTTCGATCTCGCGTGGGCTGAAGGCGTTGGCAAAAGAGATGAAGATTCCGGTGGTAGCGCTGAGCCAACTGTCGCGCGGAAGCGAGCAGAGGACCGGCGACAAGAAGCCACTGCTGAGCGATCTGCGCGAATCGGGATCGATTGAGCAGGATGCGGATGTGGTGGCGTTTATCCATCGCGAAGAGTATTACGACCACGACAATGAGGACCTAAAGGGCAAAGCGGAGATCATCATTGCCAAACAGAGAAACGGTCCGACCGGAAGCGTTGAACTCGCGTTCATTTCGGAGTACACCCGATTCGAGAATCTGGCGAAGGACGGATACTAGAGGTGGTGAGTGCGGCAGTTGAGACGGCGGTGGGGTTGAGAAGTTGGATCGAGGTATCGGAGGAGCGGCTGGCGGAGAACTTGCGTGTGCTGGCGGAGGCAGCCGGCACGGAGACCGAGGTGTTGGCGGTGGTGAAAGCCAACGCGTATGGGCACGGCGCGGAGATTTGCTCGGCGGCGTTGGCGCGGGCGGGGGCAAAGTGGTTTGGGGTGACCGATGTGGCCGAGGGCGCACGGGTGCGCGGCGCGCTGGATGCGGCGGGGTTTCCACCCCAACGATCGAAGATCGCTGGGGGCCCGGGTTTTGCCGACGCGAAGATTCTGGTGATGTGTGGGTTCGAGCCGGAGGAGGTCGCGGGGATTCGCGAGCACAGGCTGACGCCGGTGGTTTGGCGGGCGGAGCAGGTGGAGTGGCTGCGCGGGCCGGGCGTCGGTGTCCATGTCGAAGCGGACACGGGCATGGGGCGGCAAGGCGTCCGCGCGGGTGCGGAGTTGGATGCGGTGCTGGATGCGATGGGCGAGGCGGGGCTGCCACTGGACGGGATTTTTACCCACTTCTGCGCGGCGGAGGTTGCGGGGTCGGAGCTGACACGGACGCAGCAGCTGCGGTTTGCAACGGCGATTGCCCAGGTGCGGGAGCGCGGGCTGAGGCCGGGGTGGGTCCACGCGGGGAGTTCGTCGAGCGTGGACGATCCGTTGGGAAATGGGGGATGGCTGGCGGAGTTGGCGAAGAGCGTGGGCGCGCGGGCGATGGTGCGCTGCGGGTTGGCGCTTTATGGGTATTGCCTGGAGATTGAGGGCCGGGATGCGAGTTCGAAGGTGCGCGCGGCGCTGCGGCCGGTGATGGCTTGGAAGACGCGGGTGATGGATGTCCGCGAGCTGGCGGCGGGCGAGACGGTGGGCTACAACGCGACGTTTACGGCGAAGGAGCCGATGCGGGTGGCGTTGCTTCCGGTGGGATATGCGGATGGGCTGCGGCGCGAGCTATCGGGGACGAATGAGAAGCCGGGCGGGTGGGTGATGATTCGCGGGCGGGACGGATCAAACCAGCGGGCGAGGATTGTAGGGCGGGTGTCGATGAGCTTGACGGTGGTGGATGTGACGGGGATTGAGGGCGTGCGAGTGGGCGATGAGGTGGTGCTGCTGGGCGACGGAGTCACGGCGGACGACCATGCGCGGATTGCGGGGACGATTCCCTATGAGATTCTGTGCGGCGTGCGTGTGGCTTCGTGACGCGTATAAGCTTTCTCACGGTGCTCCCGATAGTCGCGCACACGATTTCGTAGCGATTGGCGGCAGGCTGACTGGCTGGATTTGCTTCGCGGAGGGGTGGGCCGTTAGCATCGGGTTTGGAATGAGAGGGGCAATCGATGAGTGAGGGGAACAACGGGGCCCGGCGGACGGAAGACATCGCGCTGGACCTGCTGAAGTTTGTGGCGTCGCAGGCGCATGTGGGGACCAAGGCGGCGAGCGGTAGCGTGGGGTTTGGGGTTACGGCGACGTCGAAGCCGGAGGACCAGGTGACGGAGCTGCTGGAGTTGTATGGGCGCTGCCGGCAGGCGGTTGAGACGCCGGTGAAGTAAGTGGGAGAAGGTTCAAGGCTCGAGGTTCAAGGTTCAAGGGAGAGCCCGGGGAGACCCGAGGCTGCAGCCTCGGGCTATCAGCCCTCCCGATTCATGGGCGGGTTACCGCGGGCTAGATCCCGCTGCTACTCCGAAGGGCCACGAACGTGAGTGCGGGCGAAAAGCTGCGGGTGGCGGTGGTGGGCGCGGGGGCGTTCGGGCGCAACCATCTGCGGGTTTATCGCGAGCTGGAGCAGGCGGGGCATCCGGTTGAGCTGGCGGCGGCGGTTGATCCGAATGACGAGGCGCGGGCGGCGGCCGAGGCGAAGTATGGAGTATGCGGCTACGCGACCATTGAGGAGTGTTTGGCCGCAAATAATGCTGGCTTCTTACGTCCCACCCATCGCGATGAGACCGCGATGGATGGTGCACCCGGGCCGATTACGGCGGCATCGCTGTGCGTGCCGACGGTGCATCATGCGGAGTGCGCGCGGAAGCTGTTGGCGGCAGGCGTCGATCTGCTGATTGAGAAGCCGCTGGCGGCCAGCGTGGCCGAGGCCGACGAGATCGTCCGGCTTACTCACGAACTGGGCCGGGTGGTGCAGGCGGGGCATCTGGAGCGGTTCAACCCGGCGGTGCGGGCGGTGCGCGCGCTGCTGAACAGGCCAATGTTCTTTGAGGCGCACCGGCTGAGCGTGTTCACGCCGCGCTCGCTGGATGTGGATGTGGTGCTGGACCTGATGATCCACGACTTGGACATTGTACTGAAGCTGGTGGGGGAGCCGGTGCGCGAGGTGCGCGCGGTGGGGCTGCCGGTGCTGTCGAAGAAGGTGGACATCGCCAATGTTCGGCTGGAGTTCGAGAATGGCTGCGTGGCCAACTTCACGGCCAGCCGGGTGAGCACGGAGCGGGTGCGGAAGATGCGGTTCTTCCAGCCGCACCAGTATCTTTCGCTGGACTTCGCGCGCCAGGATCTGCTGCTGATCGACGTGACCGCGGCGGCGGGGATGGATCTGGCCAAGGTGGCGGAGATGCAGGCGAGAGAATTACGTCCCACCCTTTCCGATAGAGCCGGAAAGGACGGGGCACCCGGGCCTTTGTCCCCAACCCAAGGACTTCATCCTTCGCCAGGGATGACGATCCGTCAGGTCGAAGTGGAGCCGGACGAGCCGCTGCGGCTGGAGATTGCGTCGTTTCTGGAGGCGGTACGGACGCGTCAGACGCCAGTGGTGACTGTGGAGGACGGCCGGGCGGCGCTGGCCCTGGCGGTGGAGATCAATGCGGCGATTGCGTCCCATGCGCGGCGCACGGGGCTATAGCAGCGCTGGCGGGATCGTCCATGTTGGTGGTGGGGATGGCCTCGGGAATGTCGAGCTTGAATTCGTCTTCCTGCAGGTCCTGATTGAATATGGCTTTGTTCACGGTGACGGTGAGGCCGAGCTCATCGAGGGGCCGCTGGATGACGATCTTGGTGGGGAAGTTGATGTCGCCGAACTTCTGATAGTTGCTGTAGAAGGCCTGGGTAGCGACCTTTCCGTCGGCGTTGTAGATGTCCTGGCGCCAGGGCAGCAGGTTCTGGCGGTCGATGTGTACGACGCGCAAGGTGCTCGCGACCTGGTCCTTGGCCTGGGAGAGGAACTCGATGTCGTAGTCGGGATCCTGGATGAAGTCATTTTTCTTGCGGGGGTTCTCGAGGATGCGGCTGTCCTGGGTCATGGAGACAACCTGATCGGGCTGCAGGCCCTGGATGAGCAGGGAGTCGAGGATGACCGCGGGGCGAAGGCTGGCAAGGCCTTTCTGCGACGGAGGCGACTGGTCGGAGCCGACGATGGCGCAGTTCCGGGTGGGGAAGGTGATGAGCATCTTGAAGGCTTTGCCGTCGGAGACCATGTCGAGTGCCCTGCTGCTGACGACTGGAAGCAGTAGGATAACCCTGATATTGTCCGGCTTGCCGAGGACGATGAAGCCGTTGAGGTTGGCGTATTTCTCCACTCCCTCTACGCTGCCGCCGGTGCTGATGGTCATTGAGATGTTGAGCTGGGTGCTGTGGACGGCGTCGTAGCGGTCGATGGTCTGCTTCAGGAGTTGGTCGAGGGTGCTGTTGAGGACGACATCCGGGGGACGGGTCTTCATCACGGTGCGGGTATGGGTAAGGCATCCGGTGAGAGCCGGAGTCAGCGCTAGCAATCCCGTGGCAAAGGCCTGTCTAATCCTCATGGGCACAAACATTAAGTATAGCTGCCCGCAGAGAGGTGCGGCAGGCGATTTGGCGAACGGTTTTTGCAATATTCCTGCAATATCTATTAGATGCGGCTGCGGGCGGGAGGCTGCGAAGCATTTTGGGACGGGTTTAGTGGGCTGGGCGGCGGAGCGCGCGGCGGTAAGCGCCCACCTGCTTGGCATGTTCCTGCAGTGTGGCGGAGAAGCGGCTGTGGCCCTTGGCATCGGCGACGAAGTAGAGGTAGTCGGTCTGGGCGGGGGCGAGCGCGGCTTTGAGGGCGGCAAGGCCGGGATTGCAGATGGGACCGGGAGGCAGGCCGGTGTGGCGATAGGTGTTGTAGGGAGAATCAAATTGGAGGTCGGAGGCGTAGATGGTCCCGCGGTAGCGGTCTGCGAGGAGGGCGGCGTAGATGACGCTGGGATCGGTGTCCAGGGGCATGTTGCGGGCGAGGCGGTTTGCAAAGACGCTGGCGACCAGGGGGCGCTCGGAGGGTTGAGCGACTTCTTTTTCGATGAGAGAGGCGAGGATGACGATCCGGGAAAGGGTGAAGGGATTACCTTCCCACCCTTCGCTTTGCGAAGGATGGGGCACCCGGTCACTATCGCCCGAGGTGCCGAGTTGGGCGGAAGCCTGACGGAAGCGCTTGACCATGGCGGCGAGGATATCGGTGGGCGCGATGTGGCGGGGGAAGCGGTAGGTGTCGGGGAAGAGATAGCCCTCGAGCGAAGGGGCGTTGGGCGAGAGATCGGAGATGAGGGTGGTGTCGGCGCGTTCGACGTCGAGGAAGTCGTCGCGTGAGGCGAGGCCGGCGGATTGGACCGCCTGGGCGATGTCGAAGATGTTGTAGCCCTCGGGGATAGTGAGGGTGATGGTGTAGACATCTCCGCGGGTTAGACGCCGGTAGATTTCCGTGGCGGGTGCCGGATGGTTGAAGCGGTACTCGCCGGCGATGAGCTTGCCGCCCTTGAGGGTACGGAGCAGGTCGAAGGCGTAACGACTGCGGATGACGCCGGCTTGCTCGAGCTGGGCGGCGATGGCGCGGGCGCCGGTTCCGGGAGCGATATCGACGTACATGGCGTTGTCGTCGGAGGTGCCCTCGGGCGGGCCAACGGGAGCGTAGACCGCGTATGCGGCGAGCGCGGCGCAGAGGAGCGCAAGCAGCAGCAGGGATGCGAAGAACTTCAAGCCGGGCCTTTCGTCTCTCGATTGCGCAGGGGGCAACGGTTCGTCCGGTCTGGACTCTATGGACTCTGGGAGCATTCTACTGTGCTGTGGGGTGGGCGCGCTTGCGGCTGGCAGCACCAAACGCACACCCGCGCCGCGAGCGAGCGTTGCGAACGGACACGGGTGAAGGGACTAGACGCTGGCGCTGCTCTTGTGGCGCAGGATGCGGGCGAACCGTGCCTCCAGCGCTTCCTCGCTGAGGAACCGCTGGGTCTGCGCGGGGTGCGGCAGGCTGAAGGATCCGGCATCGGTATCCAGCAGATACTGCGCCGCTTCGACGAGAATCTGCGAAGTTGACTTGCCCGCGTGCATGGCAATCAGCTCGAGTCGTGCACTCTGTTCGAAATTAAGTTCTAGGTTCACGGAGTCAACGCTACGCTTTTGGGGGATAGCGCTGTCAACGGAACAATGGTAATGCGCGCGCGAGTAACCTGGGGACGGGAGAAAGCCGAACCGGCGTAACCTGATCTGCGGCAGCAAATTGCAGAGGAGAAAGGCGTTCCGGCTGCGCTCAACCGCTGTAGAATTGCGGGGTCGAAGCTCGCAGGCGGCGGCGCTGCGTCCAAAGCCGCGTGCATGGGCCGCGAGGGAAGCGATGAAGATTGCTCGTTCTCTGAAGCACAGGGATTTCAACATCGAGCAGGCCGGATACTTCAACGTCCTGAGGCCCAGCGCGACGTTCATCGCCTCGGGTCTGCAACGGCGTTTCCCGTATCTCATGCGTTTATCCAAGGGAGCGAATCTAGAACCATTGAAGATCCTGGAGCCGAGCACGCGGGATTGTGGCGCGTGGCGGCTGGCGGCGATCGTTTTGGCGGCGGTTGCGATCACGTACTTTGGATTGTGGATGATCGGGACGATTGGCGCTCTTTCCTAACAATTGGCGGCGATTGCCAGTTATCCCCCCGAGATTGAGGCCGGTGAGCTGGTCGGAAAATTGGCGCATAGCGGCGCGCTTAACCTCTGTAGAATAGCGAGGTCGAAGCTGCGCGGGAATCAGCGGCGGGCTTCGGAATTGTAATTGGGGAAGGTGAAACGTTATGGCATCGGCGATGGCAAGTATCGCGGCATTGAAGGATACGCATACGCAGTTGAAGACGCGTATGGAGAAGACGGTAGGGGACTTCCGGGCAAATCTGCTCTCGACCCGCACCGGGCGGGCGAGCGTACATATGCTGGACCAGGTGAAGGTGGACTACTACGGGACGGACACGCCGATCTTGCAGGTGGCGCAGATATCGACGCCGGAGGCGCAGCTGATTCTGGTGTCGCCGTGGGAGATGGCGATGGTGGCGCCGATCGAGAAGGCGATCCGCACCAGCAACCTGGGCTTCAACCCGATGCACGACGGCAAGGTGATCCGGGTGCCGGTGCCGCCGATGAACGAGGAGCGGCGCAAGGAGGCGGTGAAGCATCTGTCCGGGGTGGCGGAGGACCACAAGACGGCGATCCGCAATATACGCCGCGACGGCAACGACCAGGTGAAGAAGGCGGCCAAGGACAAGCTGATCTCGGCCGACGACGAGAAGCGCGCGAATGAAGAGATTCAGCAGCTGACGGACGCGGAGATCAAACGCATCGACGAGCTGTTCAAGGCGAAGGAAAAAGAGATTATGACGGTGTAGCCACTTCGTGGCGCGTCCTGGGCTACGGGTGGCGCTCCCGATGGTCGCGCACTAGATGCCCAGTTGGTAGGGGATTCTGACGACGGAAGGCTCTTCCTGAAAGTCGCGCGTGTTGCGGGTGACCAGGACGCCGCCCGCAACCAGGGCGGTTGCGAGGATGATTGCGTCGGGTAACTTCAAGCGCTGGGTGCGTCGCTCGGATGCGGCCCTCTCGGCAATCTCCTGGGTGAGAGCAATCACCATAAAATCATCGAGGGCCCCGCGCGCTGCGTCAGCCTCTCGGCCCTGGACTCCGGCCATGACTTCGATCCAGGTGACAATGCTGATCGCCCGAACCCGATAGCTTTCGATTTCAACCCGGGCCTGATCGATACCGTTGAATAGATCGATCACGATGTTGGTATCGAAGATGGCGGTGGACTCCCGCAGCGTCTTCAGCGGCCTTCCCATTCAGCACGCATCCTCTCCTGATAGGCCAAGCCATCCTCTTTGCGGGCGCGGTCTTTCCATATTCCGAAGCCCCGCACCGGGACCTTCGACTTATCGAGGTGGGCTTGCAGGTAGGCATCGACTGCATCTTTCAGAAGCGCAGTTCGATCCCGCTTCTGCGCGATGGCCAGAGAGTCGATGTCTTTGACTCGAGCCGCTTCCATGCGAAAGGTGATTGTTTGAACTTCCATGCCAGTATTATATCAAAATACAACGGAAAGACGGCTTAGCTAGGAGGTGTGGTCGAGGACGATCTTCCAGCCGTCGGCGGTTTTTTCGAGCACGAGCGAGAAGGAGCCATCCGCGGGGCCACCTTCTTTCTTGACGCGATCGAGGTGGTACTTGCCCAGGCAGACGGCGAAGGTGTCGCTGAGGGGGTGGACTTCCAGCTCGGAGAAGCCGAGCGTGCCCATGGAGGCCTTGGTGGGGTAGTTGTGCTTGTAGTCCTCCAGCATCTGGGCGTAGCCGCGGGAGATCTGCTTGCCGATGAAGATGGTGTCGGGCGAGTTCTTGTATCCCTTGGCGTAGGCGTCCAGATCGCCATCGTTCCAGGCCTTCTCCTGGGCCAGCAGGACCTTGACGACGTCGAGCTCCTGGCGGGTGGCGGTGTGCAAGGGATTGTCGGCATCCTGCGCCGCGGCGCGTCCGCTGGCCGTAAGCAGCATGATTAGCATGCACGCCGCTGCGATGCGGGCGATTCGTAACCCTTTCAACTTCTCGACGAAACGATTGCCGCTCATGGCCGACACCTCGCGTGCGACGAGTGTAAACCGTTTGCGGTGAAATCGTACGCTTTCCTACACGCTTTGCATTGACTTGAGGTCCTCGGTGGGCTAATCTGAAAGCTCGCGCAGTCCCGCGTCTGCACGCGTTGGGCGATTCATGCCCCAAAGGTGCAGCAGGATGGGACAACCGTGGTGGATTCACTGGGATTGGCCTGTGCACGATGGGCCGTCCTGAAGCACCCACTTACCAGGCAATGTGCGACTTCCAGGCGGTCCGGCTTTTCCGCATTTAGGCAGGGAGCTGATTCAGGCTCGATCCTGACCTTCGCTGCGTGCCGTTTCGTTGGGGTCGAGTTGGGCTTGGGTCCAGGTTTTGGATCGGGTTTATTTGCACGCAGAAGATTGGCGTTTCGCTGGAGTTTGGGCGGTGCGCATGGATGTTCAACGCAGGCACAGTCATTCTCTTCCGTACGACGCCGGGCTGGAGAAGGAAGACGGCAGAACCAGGGAGTAACGCGGCACTATGAATAACACCACCCCCATACCGAGCGGCAAGGACATCCAGCGTAAGTGGTTTTTGCTGGATGCGACGGGCAAGACGCTGGGCCGGCTTTCGACCCAGGCGGCGTCGATCCTGGCCGGCAAGAACAATGTGCTGTACACGCCCTACATCGATATGGGCGACCACGTGATTGTGGTGAACTGCGAGAAGATTGTGCTGACCGGGCTGAAGGCGGACAAGAAGCTGTATCGCCGGTATACGGGCTTTCCCGGCGGGTTGCGCGAGGAGTCGTTTGTGAAGCTGCTGGCACGGCGCCCGGAGGCGATCGTGGAGCAGTCGATCAAGGGCATGCTGCCGAAGTCGAAGATGGGCCGGCAGATGGCGACTAAGTTGAAGGTTTACAAGGGTGCGCATCATCCGCACCAGGCGCAGCAGCCGGTGGCGCTGGAGTTCCACGCGAGCAATGCACCCAAGCCGCACCACCAGCAGGAGCACCATCGGGACGCGCTGGAAGGGTAAGGCAGCTATGAGCTACTAGCTTTTAGCTATTAGCTAAGGACGATAACAGTTTCGGGCGCTTTGTCTTGCGCTAACAGCTAGAAGCTAAGAGCTAAAGGCTAACTAGGAGCGATATGGCGGATTTGGTGCAGTTTTATGGAACGGGGCGGCGCAAGTCGTCGATTGCGCGGGTGTTTCTGCGTCCCGGCAGCGGTAAGTTTTCGGTGAATAAGAAGGATTGCGACGTGTATTTTGTGACTGCGCAGCAGCGGGCGGCGGCGCGGCGTTCGCTGGGCATCGCCGACATCGGCGAGACCTTCGACGTGATCACTACGGTGCGCGGCGGCGGCATTATGGGCCAGGCCGATGCAGTGAAGCTGGGCATCGCGCGCGCGCTGATGGAGTTCAACCCGGAGTTGAGGAAGGCACTGAAGGCCGAGGGCCTGGTGACCCGCGACTCGCGCGGCAAGGAACGGAAAAAGTACGGGCAGAAGGGCGCGAGAGCAAGGTTCCAGTTCTCGAAGCGCTAGTAGGGCAGCTATTGGCTCTTAGCTTTTAGCTAAGGGCCAAGAGCTAAAGGCTAGAAGCTGTTTTTTCGCGGCACCCCCGGAGCGGAGACGATCCGGGGCAAGGAGTCAAATCTCCCTCACGAGGGATTAATCCAGGCACCGGAGTCTTGGGCTAAAAGCTAACGGCTAGAAGCTAAGAACTGTCCGACTGTCTTAACTAAGGAGACCCATTGGCAAATATCACGATGAAGGAACTGCTCGAAGCGGGAGTCCACTTCGGGCATCAGACCAAGCGCTGGAACCCGCGCATGAAGGAATACATCTTCGGCGAGCGCAACGGCATTTACATTATCGACCTGCAAAAGACGCTGAAGATGTTTAAAGAGGCGTCGAAGTTTGTGACCGAGCTGACCAGTACGGGCAAGCTGGTGCTGTTTGTGGGCACCAAGCGGCAGGCGCAGGACGCGATCGCCGAAGAGGCGAACCGCTGCGGCATGCCGTATATCAACAGCCGCTGGCTGGGCGGGCTGCTGACGAACTGGGTGACGGTGCAGAAGTCGGTGAAGCGGCTACAGGAGCTCGACGACATGTCGACCGATGGCCGCTATGAGCTGCTGACCAAGAAGGAAGTCATCAAGCTGGAGCGCGAGCGCAAGCATCTGTCGACCAACCTTTCGGGTATCAAGAGCATGAAGCGGCTGCCCGACGCGCTGTTTGTGGTGGACTCGAACAACGAGGCCATCGCGGTGGCGGAGGCGCGCAAGCTGGGCATTCCGGTAGTTGCGGTGGTCGATACCAACTGCGATCCGACCCTGGTGGATTATGTGATCCCGGGCAACGACGACGCGCTGCGGGCGATCCGGCTGTTCACGACGAAGATTGCCGACTCGGCCGCCGAGGGCGTGCAGATGGTCTCGGAGAAGGCATTTACCACAGAGGTTGCGGATGTGCGGCCGACTGAGGTCGCTCCCGAGTACGTGGGCGAAGAGGGCGAAGACGGACTGGACGAGGTGCACGAGTCGCCGGGGGTTGCGGCGGCGTCGGCCGAGGACGTTGGCGATGACGATACGGTGGATCTGGAGGCGGTGCTGGGCGGGAATATCCGCAAGGCGCCGGTGACCGCAACCGAGGAGACGGACCACGAGCCGGTGCATGCAGCGACCGGAGCGTAGCAGTTCATAGATTTCCAGGGACTGGAGCGTGGGGACCGGCAATTCCGCTCCACGCTCTTTTTGTGTAACCAGCCATTAGCTTTTAGCCGTTAGCTTCTAGCTAGAGGCCACGGCAAGCAACACCAAAAAGGACTGACCCAATGACTACGGAGACCGAAGTGAAGATCGACGCCAAGCTGGTGAAGGAACTGCGCGAGAAGTCGGGCGCGCCCATGGGCGATTGCCTGAAGGCGCTGCAGGAGGCCAAGGGCGAGATGGAGGCCGCGTTTGTGGTGCTGCGCAAGCGGGGCATGGCGTCGGCGGCGAAGAAGGCCAGCCGCACCACCAACGAGGGCGCGGTGGGCACGTACATCCACGCCGGCGGCAAGATCGGGGTGCTGGTGGAGCTGAACTGCGAGTCGGACTTTGTGGCGCGCACCGAGGACTTCCAGGAGCTGTTGCGCGATGTGGCGATGCACATTGCGGCGACCGATCCGCGCTTTGTGAGCCGCAACGAGGTGACCGAGGCCGACATCGAGCGCGAGAAGGAGATCTATCGCGCGCAGGCCGCGGCCACGGGCAAGCCGGCGCATATCGTGGAGAAGATGCTGGAGGGCAAACTGGCGAAGTTCTATGAGGAGTTTTGCCTGCTGGACCAGCCGTTCATCAAGGACCAGACCCAGACGATCGGGCAGCTCATTGCGACCAAGGTGGCGAAGCTGGGGGAAAATATCTCGGTTCGGCGGTTCGCGCGGTTCAAGGTCGGCGCACCCGATTGGACGGTTGCCCAGACGGCACCCGCGCCCGAGACGCACCACGGGTAGGGCCGGCGGATGGCGTGGCTCCGGCCATGCTAAACGGAGACGGGTAAGAATGAAGAGGGTCCGGGCAATTGTCCGGGCCCTTTTTTTTTTCAGGATTGCAATGCATGTTGTGGGGTTCATGGGGTAGGGTTCAAGCATCTGACTTGGGGAACGTCTGAATAAGTTCCCAAAACTTGTCCCAGCGGCTAAGGCCGCATTGCAAGGACCGGCTTGATGGCCGGACTAAAGTCCGGCCCTATCTAAACAGGTGACTTGATCAGAGATTCGTTAGTAAAGAGGATTGCGCTCATCGGAATCGGGAGGCGAGGGAGACCATGGAACTTGGCATGATCGGGTTGGGCAGGATGGGAGCGAGCATGGTGCAGCGGCTGCTGCGGGCGGGGCATCGGTGCGTGGTGTATGACATGTCGCCGCAGGCGGTCGAGGCCAGCGTGCAGCGGGGCGCGGTTGGGGCGGGATCGCTGGAGGAGTTGGTGGGCAAGCTGGCGAAGCCGCGCGCGGTGTGGCTGATGGTGCCGGCGGGGGTGGTGGATGAGACGCTGGACAAGCTGGTGCCGCTGCTGGAGGCGGACGACACGGTGATCGATGGCGGCAACTCGTACTACCATGACGATATTCATCGTTCGAAGGCGCTGAAGGCCAAGGGCATCCACTATGTGGATGCGGGCACCAGCGGCGGGGTGTGGGGCGCGGACCGCGGCTACTGCCTGATGATTGGCGGCGAGGATGCAGTGGTGGGGCGGCTGGACCCGATCTTCAAGAGCCTGGCGCCGGGCATCGACGAGGCGACGCGCACGCCCGGCCGGGAGAAGCTGGGCGGCACGGCGGAGCAGGGCTATCTGCACTGCGGACCCAGCGGCGCGGGCCACTTTGTGAAGATGGTGCACAACGGGATCGAGTACGGCATGATGGCGGCGTACGCGGAGGGGTTGAACATCCTGCGCCACGCGAACGCGGGCAAGCAGACGGAGGCGATCGATGCGGAGACTACGCCGCTGCGCAATCCGGAGTACTACCAGTACGACCTGGACCTGGCCGACATTACCGAGGTGTGGCGGCGGGGCAGCGTGGTGGCGTCGTGGCTGCTGGACCTGGCGGCGCGGGCACTGATCGACAGCCCCGACCTGGCGCAGTTTGGCGGGCGGGTGTCGGACTCGGGCGAGGGGCGCTGGACGATCCGGGCGGCGATCGACGAGAGCGTGCCGGCGCCAGTGTTGAGCGCGGCGCTGTATGAACGCTTCAGCTCACGCGGCGAGGATGAGTTCGCGGACAAGCTGCTGTCGGCGCTGCGCTATCAGTTTGGCGGGCATCTGGAGAAGGCTGCTCCGGAAAAGGGGAACGCCTAATGGACCGATCGCATTCGGACGCACTGGTGGTGTTTGGAGTAACCGGCGATCTTGCCCACAAGCAGATCTTTCCCGCGCTCTATGCCATGGTGAAGCGCGGCGAGTTGAAGACGCCGGTGGTGGGTGTGGCGTTTCCCAACTGGAGCCTGGAGCGATTGCAGCGACGGGTGACGCAGAGCATCGAGCACAATGGCGGGATCGACAACCAGCGCGCGCTGAAGACTCTCTTGTCGCGATTGACCTATGTCAGCGGCGACTACAAGGACCCCGCGACCTTTGCCAAGATCAAGCAGGCGTTGAACGGCGCGCGGCGGCCTGCGCACTACCTGGCGATTCCGCCGTCGCTGTTTGAGACGGTGATCGAGAACCTGGGCACGGCGGGCTTGGCGAAGAATGCGCGCGTGATTGTGGAGAAGCCGTTTGGGCGCGACCTGGCCTCGGCGAAGGAGCTGAACCGGGTGGCGCGCGCGGTGTTTCCCGAGGACTCAATCTTCCGCATCGATCACTTCCTGGGCAAGGAGGCGATCATGAATATCCTTTACTTCCGGTTCGCCAACTCCTTTCTGGAGCCGCTGTGGAACCGCAACTACGTGGCCAGCGTGCAGATCACGATGGCGGAGACCTTTGGCGTGAAGGGGCGCGGCGCGTTCTACGAGACCGCCGGCTGCCTGCGCGACGTGATCGAGAACCACCTGTTCCAGATTGCTGCGCTGCTGGCGATGGAGGCGCCGGCGACCCGGGACTACGGCGCGGTGCATACCGAGAAGGCGAAGGTGTTGCAGGCGATCCGGCCTCTGACGCCGGACGACCTGGTGCGCGGGCAGTACGACGGCTACCGCGAAGAGAAGGACGTGGCGAAGAACTCCGACGTGGAGACTTACTGCGCGGTGCGGCTGTTTATCGACTCGTGGCGCTGGGCGGGGGTGCCGTTTTACCTGCGCTCGGGCAAGTGCCTGGCGGATACGGCGACCGAGATCATCGTCGAGTTGAAGCCGCCACCGCAGCGGTTGTTCGAGGATTCGGCACCCACCACGGGCCTCGCCAACTATGTGCGCTTCCGCGGCTCGCCCACCGCGGCGATTGCGCTGGCGGCACGGGTGAAGCTGCCGGGCAAAGAGTACATCGGCGAGCAGAAGGAGCTGTACCTGTTCGAGGACCTGGCCGGACAGGAGGCGCCTTACGAGAGGCTGCTTAGTGATGCGATGGCCGGCGACGGCGCGCTGTTTACTCGCGAAGATGCGGTGGAGGCGGCGTGGGCGGTGGTCGATCCGGTGCTGAAGAAGCACCATCGCGCGATTCCCTACAAGCGCGGTAGTTGGGGGCCGAAGCAGGCTGACGCGCTGCTGGGGCCGGGCGAGACGTGGCACAACCCTGGAGTCGACCCGGGAGGCGTAAGGATCAGCGCGGAAGGTTGCGGGCGACGGTGAAGATGGCCGTGGCCGCGAGAGTGGCGTAGAGCGCGGGAGCTGGCGGCTGTGGCCAGCGGAACGGCCCGGGACGGAGGGCGCGGCGATAGCTCTCGAATGCGAAGGCCAAGGCGAAAGGTAGCAGCAGCACGAAGAGGGCATTCAACTGAAGAGCAGCGTGGAGATGGGCGTGAAGCAGCGCGGCGAGTGCGCGGGTCGCGCCGCAGCCGGGACAGTCGATGCCGAGAAACTGGTAGATGGGGCAGGCGGGGAAGTAGCTTGTCGGGAGGATTGCGAGCAAAGCGCACAGCAGCAGCGCGGCGACGAGCAGCGCGTGGGCGAGCGTGCGGCGGCGGGCTGGAGAAGGCCGGTGCAAATTCAGATCGCTGCGCCGCGGTAGCGGGCCAGGCGCTTCATCTCGTTGATGCGGTTGAGGTGGTACTGGAAGTAGAGGCCGCCGAAGAAGAAGGTCATGACGCCGCTGAGTTGCAGGCCCATGGGTTCAGGGCCATTGAAGTGCTCTTCGAGATCGGAGCGCATGGTGAAGCGGGCGATGAGGCGCACGATCCAGAGGACGAGACCCAGGATGTTCCCCAAGGGATGGGCCGTGTAGTAGGTCGTCCACCAATGGAATCCGGGTTGGATATTGGTGATGTGGGTCTGGGATCCGACGACGATTTGAACGACCGCGAGAGCAGTTGCGACCCCGTAGTAGAAGATCGCCTTGCTGTTGGGCTGCACCCGTTTGAGCCAGGAGGCGACGACCAGGTTCCAGACCCACATGAACAGGCTGCAGGTAAAGAAGCTAAACAGCAGCACCAGGCCCCAGGAGAGATTGGGAGGGTCGGGGTAGACGGCCACGCCGGGCTGCGCGGGATAGGCGGGGGCGAGCGGGCCCTGGTACGCCGGCGGGACCGCCGGTGGCGCCATGCCCAGAATCTGCGCGACCGGCACCCAGTCCGGCATGTCGTCGCTCTTGGCCAGGTCGGTGGGCAGCACATTGCCGCTGGCGACGTACTTCTGCAGGTCTTCCAGCGTGTAGGGGCCGTAGTTCTGGCCGTTGCGAGAGATGTGATACAGCATGAGCTTCCTCCGGACCGGCGACCGCGTTTGCCATCTTTCAGGAACAGGAAGATGAGAACACGGAGAGGCCGCGGGCACAACATTTTTTGTGCGAGGGGACCTGCGGGGCGGGGAAGCTAGCCGGCCTGGACGAGGCGGCCGCTGCGGCTGACGATGGAGAGCCGCTCGGTCGAGAGGATCTTCTTGGCCTGGGACTTGGCGTGGTTGGCCCACGGCCCCACCGGGTCCAGCCGGACGTAGGTGAGCCAGTGGCGCAGGGCGCGGCGGCGATGGCCCTGGCGCTCCAGCGCGAGCGCGAGGTTGTAGTGGGCGTCGGCGTACTGCGGCACCAGGGCGATGGCCCGCTGATAGGCGGCGATGGCGTCGTTCAGGCGCTTCATCTCGTCGAGCACGTTGCCCAGGTCGAAGAAGGCCAGTGCGTACTCGGGGTCGGCCTCGGTGGCGCGGCGGTAGAGCTGCTCGGCCATTCCGAACTCGCGCAGGTTGTAGTGGATGGTGCCCAGGTTGATGGCCGCGGCTGCGTATCCGGGGCGCAGCTCGAGAATCTCGCGATAGAGGTCCGCGGCCTGAGGGATGGTGGAGGGATCTTCTTCCAACTGCACCGCGCGCTGGAACATCTCCTGCACGTCAGGGTGACGGGCCAGGGGCCGGCCGGCGCCGACGACGCTCAACTGGCGCTGCGGGCCGGCATCGAAGTCGAACGCAAGTTGCTGGGTGACGGGGTCGACCAGCGCGCCGCTGTGGCGGAAGGCGAGGCGCGAGCCATGCCCAACGGCGCTGGCCTCGACCAGCGGGTTGCCCATGCCGGCGGCCTTGCGCATGGCCTCCACCGACTCGCGGATGCTCTTGGCGGTTATGCGCGTAGCCCGCAGCGCGCGCAGGGTGCGCAACTGGGCCAGGTCTTCAAAGGAGTAATTTTCGTTGGCGGGAATCAGTCCGGCTTGCTCCCACGCCGTTAGCTGGCGCGCTCGCAGATGCAGAATTCGAAGGACGTCTTGACGGCTGTATCGGGTCACGAATTGGTCTCGACAGGAACCGTGCGATGTTTCTGATGCGAGTATGCGTTGCGCGGGCAGATCGGGCAAGAGGTTGCGGGGCGGTTCATGTGAAAACTCGTGGATATCCCGTACCAAACATGGTTCCGAGGCCGATTTGACGCGGCTTTGGGGCAGTTGGGGGGAGGCGGAGGGCTTGCAGTTTGGGATTGTCACGGCAATGCTTGACAATATTAGGTTGGTGACGCAAACTGGTTGGCGTGTTGGAGGAGACCGATCGGCGCGGCCGAAGGAAAGAGGAACGGATATGGATCAGATCGAAAGTATTCTGCAACGGCCAAAGCTCTACAACAATATCGATGGCGTGGGCGAGTTGGGCACGGGCTTCATGCTGCTTGGATTTGCGCTGCTGAGCTGGCTGCAGGCGCGCTCGCCTGCCGGCGCCATCTGGCACCGCATGGATGTGTTTGCGGTGTGGGTGGGGCTGATGCTGCTGGGCATTCAGTACGGAAGCAAGGCGATCAAGACGCACATCACCTATCCGCGCACCGGGTTCGTCGCGTACAGGAGGCGGGACAGCACCGGCACGGCTGCCATCGCCTTCGTCGTCGCGGCGCTGGTTGCGGCGGGGATCGCGCTCGCGGCGCGTTTCCACTGGAACAGCGCTTTGCACCTGAGGCTCACCACGCCGGTGGCCGACTTTGGGCTGGCATTTGCTGTGGCGTACGTCTTTGGATTCGCCCGGGCGGTGCGCTGGAAGTGGGCCGTGGTGGGTGCAATTGCGGTCTGCTCCGCCGCGGTTGCCATGCTGCCGGAACATATGCTGGGAGCGGTTGCCGGGGACGCGTCAGCCGTAGGAGGCATTTCAGGCGTTACCGCGGGCGCGTGGCTACTGTCCATCCTGGCTTATGGCGCGATCCTGCTGATCTCGGGCGGCATCAGCTTTGTGCTGTACCTGCGGCACACGCAGCCTCCTACGCAGGCGGTCGCATGAACCAGAACATCCAGAGGATTGCTGAGCTGGACCGCGTGATCCACGAGCCAGGCCGGTTGATGATCGCGGCGCTGCTGTATGCCGTGGACAAGGCCGACTTCCTCTATCTGCAGCACGAGACCCAGATGAACAAGGGGACGCTGTCGAGCCATATCTCCAAGCTGGAGGAAGCGGGATATGTGGAGGTGGTGAAGACCTACCGCGGCAAGATTCCGCAGACGTTGCTGAGTTTGACCCCAGCGGGTCGCGGCGCGTTTGAGCAGTACCGGAAGAAGCTGAAGGAGGCGCTGTAGGGCCAAGAAAGGTCCAGCCGGACGGGCCCACTACGCGTGGAGCGGGCGTTCGCACGCCTTGTTGCTGCTCCGCGCGGTCCTCCCGTTGGTCGGCACGACAATACTTCAGGCAGATTCTTAGCCCTGGTAGAACTCGCTGCGTTTGCGGCTGTAGAGGGCGTAGACGAACAGGCCGATGACCAGCCAGACGAAGAAGCGGACCCAGGTGCGCGCGGGCAGGCCGGCCATCAGCAGGATGCAGAAGAAGACGCTGAGCGCGGGGATGACGGGGCCGAAGGGCACGCGGAAGCCGCGATGGCGGTGGGGGTCCTTGTAGCGCAGGATGATGACGCCGCAGGAGACCAGCACGAAGGCGAAGAGGGTGCCGATGTTGGACATCTCGGCAAGCGTGCCCACGTCGAAGAGGCCGGCGGGGATGGCGACCACAAACCCGGCGACCCAGGTGGCGAAGGCGGGGGTGCGGAAGCGCGGGTGGACGTGGCTGAAGACGTCGGGTAGGAGGCGGTCGCGCGACATGGCGAACCACACCCGTGCCTGGCCGAGTTGAAAGACCAGGATGGAGGACACCATGCCGACCAGCGCGCCGATGAGGACGAAGAGGCGGACATAATGGAGGCGGTGGCCTCCTGGCAGGAGAGAGACGCGCTTGAGCGCGTTGACCACGGGAGCACCGTCGCCTGCGACCGACTGCCAGGGCACCATGCCGGTGAGCACCACGGCCACGCCGACGTAGAGGATGGTGCAGACGATGAGCGTGGCGACGATGCCGATGGGGACGTCGCGGCGGGGGTTGCGGCACTCCTCGCTGGCGGTGGAGACGGAGTCGAAGCCGATGTAGGTGAAGAAGATGATGGAGCCGCCGGCCAGGATGCCGGTCCATCCGTTGGGCGAGAAGGGGTGGTAGTTCGAGGAATGGATGAAGCTGGTGCCGAAGCCGACGAACAGCAGGATGGCGGCGATCTTGATGAGCACCATGATGTTGTTGGTGCGGGCGGACTCGCGGATGCCGCGGACGAGAATGACGGTGAGCAGCATGACCACCAGGAAGGCGGGGATGTCGAAGCCGGCGTGCCAGCCGGGGGTGTAGATGTCCCTGCCGGCGAGGTCCTGCAGGCCGAGCGGGAGGTACGCGGGCGAGAGCCATTTGGGTGAGAGGTTGATGCCCAGCCAGTCCAGCAGATCGACGATGTGGGCGGCGAAGCCGACCGAGACGCTCATGTTGGAGAAGGCGTATTCGAGGATGAGGTCCCAGCCGATGATCCAGGCGACGAGCTCGCCCATGGTGGCGTAGGTGTAGGTGTAGGCGGAGCCGGCGATGGGAATCATGGAGGCCAGCTCCGCGTAGCACAGGCCGGTGAGCGCGCAGACGATGGCCACCAGAACAAGCGAGAGGGCCAGCGCAGGGCCAGCGCCGGGGCGTCCTGCGACCTCGCCGCTGGTGTGGCGCAGCCAGCCGAGGATGAGGTCGATGACGGGCGATTCCGCCCAGGTGGCCTGCTGCGCAGGATTGCCTCCGATGGCCACGCCGATGACGGTGAAGATGCCCGACCCGATGACTGCGCCAATGCCCAGGGCAGTCAACGACACCGGGCCGAGGGTCTTGCGCAGAGCATTCTCCGGCAGCTCCGATTCGCTGATCAGCTTGTCAATGGACTTGGTGGCGAAGATTTGCCTGGGCAGGGCGTGAACCTCATCGAGGAGAATTTACAGGATTGTGATGATTGTATGCGCGACCTGGGCGGGGCGCACGTTGTACCCGACCGAGGAGTGGGCAGCCGGACTGGCAGCGCTAGACGCCGAACTGCCGCAGGTGATGGTCGATGTGTTTGTACATCAGGATCGCCCACTCGTCCGGCGTCAGCGGTCCAAAGAACGCATGCGGATGAGTGGAGCACCCCTGTGGCCCGGCGGTAACAAACTGGTCGATCAATCCGCTCAGGCGCGCCTGTTCCGTGGCAAAGTCAGGTTCACTATGAACGAGGAGTGCCTTCGCCGTGGGCGAGTTAGGACGCATGGGGCTATCGTCGCCGACCACCTTGGGCTTAATGATCGGGCCGAGGATACGCCCTATGAGCACGCGCGGTGGCCGTAGTTCACCGGTTCCGGTCTGCATCCCCAGGCAGCAGTGCGCGAGCGCCTGCGCGACGCTCATCCTGCCCCACAGGCGCCGGCTATCGGGCTTCAGGAGCGCCAGGCGGGTCTTGAGCTCTTCTGCATCGGTCTCGACGAATAGATTTTTCATGCGGCGACATACGGGCCCGGCCCGGGCAGGTGCGGTGAAATGGCTTAGCGCTTGCTCTTGCCGCGCGCGGCCTTCTTGATCTTGGCCTTGTTCTCGCCGCGCGCGCCGGTGCGGGGACCTTTGGGCGGAGCTGCCTTGCGTGCCGCGCGCTTGATCTTCTTGCGCTCGAGCTTATCGGTAATACCTGTGGTATCTGCCATGGATGATCAGTGTGCTTTCCTGAAGAGAGGTTACACGGCGCGCTTAGATAGCTTCGAGCTGGGCGAACTTCTCTACCAGCTTTTTTACGCCATGCTGTTGAAATTGTACTGTAATCTTGGCGTCGTCTCCCTCGCCTTCGCGGCGAAAGACGGTCCCTTCGCCATATTTCGGGTGGCGTACGCGCGAACCCTGGCGCAGACCGGTCTTGCCGGTGGGTTCGGGGATGTCGAGTTTGGGCCGGACAAAGGTCTTTCCCGCGCCGCCGAAGCGTCCGGCGAAGAAGTTGGCGATGTTGTCCACGGAGCCGGCCGCGGAGACGGGTTTGGAGCCGGGCGCGATGCGCGTAGTGGAGAACTTCGTAGCCGGGGTACGGTTGTTCGCACTGGGGCGGATGCTCTGGTCTTCGTCTTCGTAGCTGTAATGGCTGACTTGGGGGTCCGTGTCGTTCGCATGGCCGAAGCGATTGGGCTGGCCGTAGCGCTGGGGGTAGGGTGTGGCGTAGGTTGAGCCGGAGAATTGCGGTCGCGCGACGGGGCTGCCCAGGTCCTCGATCAGGCGCGACGGCACCTCTTCGAGGAAGCGCGAGGGGATGCTGGACTCGGGCATGTCGGAGCCGTAGCGGCGGCGGTAGCGGGCGCGGGTCATCACCAGCGTGTCCATGGCGCGGGTCATGCCGACGTAGCAGAGGCGGCGTTCTTCCTCGAGGCCGTTGGGATCGACCAGGGTGCGCGAGCTGGGGAACAAGCCTTCTTCCATGCCCGCGAGGAAGACCAGCGGGAACTCCAGACCCTTGGCCGCGTGCAGGGTCATCAGGGTGACGCGCGCCTCGGCGGAGTATTGGTCGGCGTCGGAGACCAGGGCGGCGTGGTCGAGGAACTCGGGCAGGGTTTCGCCGCGCTCCTGCGCGTCCTGCGCGGCGTTGGCGAGCTCCTTCAGGTTCTCGATGCGGGAGAAGGACTCCGGCGTGGCCTCCTCTTCGAGTGCGCGGATGTAGCCGGAGCGGTCGTTGAGGAACTTGATCAGCTCAGGGAGGGTAGCGGGGCCGTTGGGCTTGCGGAAGGGGGCGGGATCGTCGGCCATGATGCGCGCCGCGGCTGCGTCGGCGAGATCCGGTGCGTCGTTGGAGGCTGCGCGCGGCGTGCGTGGGTCTTCGTTCTTCAAGACAACCGGGGCAAATGGGTTGAATGCGGAGGAGTCGATGGCGTGCGCGGCGTCGGAGTCGACGGCGTTCTCCGGGGCGATGGTGGAGAGCTCTTCAGTGGGGCCGAAGTCGAAGCCGAAGTTGAAGCTGGTATCGAAGGAGGTGTCGGGCTCGGCGGCCTGCTCATTTGTAACTGATTCAGCGGCAAATGGGTTGGGGTCGAAGCCGGTGTCATCTTCTGCGGATGTTCCGGGGCTGAAGCCCGGCGGAGATGGGGCGTCTGGTTCCGCGGGCTGAAGCCCGCTGCTACTCCGAAGAGCATCCCCGTCGCCGGCAGTGTCATTGGCATGGGCGGGGAAAGGGTCATGGATATCGGAGGTGAGTTTGGCGGCGAAATCGGGGCCGAGCATGGCGCGGGCGTCCTCGATCAGGCGGCGGAACTTAGCAAGCGCCTGCAGCGCGCGCGCAGGCAGAAGCTGGTCTTTGGTGGCGCGGGCGATTGCGTCCCAGGTGCTGATGCCAGCGGTGAGCGCGATGCGTTCCAGCGTCTCCATGGTGGTTTTGCCGATGCCGCGCGGGGGCGAGTTGACGACGCGGCCCAGTGCGATGGAGTCGCGCGGGTTCAGCACCAGCTTCATGTAACTGAGAATGTCCTTGACCTCGGCGCGGTCGTAGAAGGAGAAGCCACCCACCATGTTGTATTTGATCTGGTAGCGGCGCAGCGCCTCCTCCACCAGCCGCGACTGCGAGTTGGTGCGGTAGAGCACGGCGCATCGCGGCGGAGTATTCGGATCGGCATCGCTGCCACCGGCGGCGCGGAGGTATTGCTGGATTTTGTCGGCGATGAACAACGCCTCATTCTCGCCGTCTGGCGCCTCATAGTAGCCGATGAGCGAGCCGCCTTCGCGGGTGGTGAACAGCGTCTTGCCCTTGCGCTGGGTGTTGTTGGCCACCACGGACGAAGCGCCTTCGAGGATGATCTGGGTGGAGCGGTAGTTCTGCTCCAGGCGGATGGTGCGGACCTCGGGGAAGTCCTTCTCGAACTCCAGGATGTTGCGGATGTCCGCGCCGCGCCAACTGTAGATGGACTGGTCCTCGTCGCCCACCACGCAGACATTCTTCGCGGGGCCGGCGAGCAGCTTCATCAGCTCGTACTGCGGGCGGTTGGTGTCCTGGTACTCGTCGATCAGCAGGTATTTGTAACGCCGGTTGTAGCGTTCACGCACGTCGGGCGCGACCTTGAGCAGGCGCACGGTCTCCAGCAATAGATCGTCGAAGTCCAGCGCGTTGGCCTTGAACAGCTCCTTGCGATAGATCTCGAAGATGTGCGCGATCTTCTCTTCCATGGGGTTGGTGGAGGCCAGGAAGTACTCCTGCGGATCGATCATGTGGTTCTTCGCCCAGGAGATTCGGCCCAGCGCCACGCGCGGCTTCAACTGCTTGTCGTCGATGGCGAGCCGCTTGAGCGCGGCCTTGACCACGGCCTGCTGATCGACCTCGTCGTAGATGGCGAAGTTGCGATTGAGGCCCTTGCCGCCCATGCGCAGCGCCTCGATGTCGCGGCGCAGCACGCGCACGCAGAAGCTGTGGAAGGTGGAGAGCAGCGGCTTGGCCAGCGAGCTGTGGCCGAGGATCATGTCGACGCGCTCGGCCATCTCGGCGGCGGCCTTGTTGGTGAAGGTGACGGCGAG